>Ga0206891_10154_pt1 | contig 20736 bp, 29 predicted proteins | sample Alteio_BWOrgHeat_55_FD_153246 | JGI IMG/M metagenome (GOLD analysis project Ga0206891, IMG submission 153246) | Enriched cells from forest soil in Barre Woods Harvard Forest LTER site, Petersham, Massachusetts, United States - Alteio_BWOrgHeat_Nextera7 ...
CAGGACGCGCGCGGCCGAAAGCCGGGGACACCGCGCCGATGTCGTAGACCCTGCCCCGGAGCGGCGGGGTGCGCCGTAGGGCCAGCGCAATTCGAGGCACCCGAAGCCTCTGCGAAGGAGAAACCGGATCGGGAAGAGCGGGCGGCAATATCGCGATGTCGGTGTCATGACGCTTGCCATACCGTCACGTTTCCGGATGAATCGGCCAGCGTCACGTCTGCGGGTCAGGCACCATGTCGGAACCGAAGGGCATTCTCTCGGCGATCGCCGAGCCGATCGGCCAGGAAATGGCCCAGCACCTCAATGCGCCGCCGCTGCGCAAGGAACCAGAACCGCGCCGTGTGGGGCAGCGCACTGCTCGCCGGCTGCATCTATTTCGCCTGGAGCGTGCAGCAGAGTTTCCGGGCAAGCTGGGCCGATCTGGTGCGTATTTATTTCGGTGCGCTGCATGAACCGATCGAGACGACCTGGGCCTTCTATGCCTGGGGCGGGGGGATGCTGTTCGGCCTGCTATGGGTCACGGTCGGCCTGCGCGGCTCGCGCGGTCCACGCGATATCATGGGCGCATTCTGGTCGCTCGCCTGGCTTGCCCTGTTTGCCTCAGCACTTTGGTACGGCTGGTATGTGGACGGCTATCCGGGCGTGAATTGGTGGCTGAAAGGCTTCTACATCGCTTTCTGCACCATGGCCGCGATGCATCTGTTCCTGTGCGTGCGCGGCCCCGGCCGCGGGGCCGTGCGCCTCGTGCAGCAGCAGATCGCACAGCAGGCGAAAACCTTCCGGCTCGGCCGGCGGCGTAGCTTCTAGGCCCGCGCGGCGTGTTTGGCTGGGGCCGCAGCAGCAGCACGACCGGCGTCCCGCTCGGCTACGAATGGGACATGCAGAAGGGCCGCTATGGCCGTCGGGTGATGTTCGACGGACACCGTGCGCCACACTTGCTGGTCATTGGGCCAAATGGCTCGGGCAAGGGCACCCGGCTTCTGATCCCCGCGCTCCTGGAAATCGAAGGCCGGTCGATCGTGGTGATCGATCCCAAGGGCGAGCTGGCGGCCGTCACTGCCGCGTGGCGGCGTACGGTCGGCGATGTCGTGGTGCTCAACCCGTTCGGCCTGCACGTGAGGCAGTATCCCGATCTGGCCAGCGCCGGATTCAATCCGCTGGCCTCGCTCGATGAGACAGCGCCAACTTTCTACGACGACGCCGAGGGCCTGGCCGAAGCGCTGATCACGGTCGATGGCGATCCGCAGCGGCATTTCCCGGAGAGCGCGCGCGGTCTGATCACGGCGGCGATGATGTGGGATCGCCGGCTGAACGGCGCGCAGGCCTCGCTCAAGCGCGTGCGCATGATGCGGCGCAGAAATTTCCCGATCAGGGCGGCTGGCAGATCGCCAGCCTGGCATCCCGCTTCATCGCCGAGTTCAGCAACGAGACGCGCGGGATCCAATCGACGCTCGATACACAGACCGGCTGGATTCTGAGCGAGCCGCTCGCCGGCGACCTCGAAGGCAACGGCGTGGATTTCCGGTCGCTCAAGCAGAAGCCGAGCACGGTCTATGTGATCCTGCCCGGTGAACGCCTGCGCGAGCACGCGACCTGGCTGCGCCTCGTCATCGCCTGGGCGCGGCGCGGTCTCTACTCGCCGGGCGGCGTGCCGGTGCTGTTCATGATGGATGAATTCGCGCAGCTCGGCCGGCTCGGCCCGATCGAGGACGCGCTCGGCCAGGGCCGGGGTTACGGCATCGCGCTCTTGCCCGTGCTGCAGGACATCAATCAGCTCCGCGATCTCTACCAGGCGCGCGCCGAACATTCGCCGGCATGTCAGGTGCGGTGTTCGGTTTCCCGCCGAACGACATGAACACCGCCGAGTGGATGTCGAAGCGCTCCGGCGAAGAGACTATCGTCGGCATGAGCGCCGGCGAGGCCGACAGCGGCGACGGCCCGCGCGTGAACTATCACCCGCAAATCCGTCCGCGCTACGCGCCGCATGACCTGTTCAACCTGCCCGAGGGGCACGGCCTCGTCTGGGCGGCAGGATCAGCGGAACCGCAGCCGGTCTACGCGCCGCCGTACTGGGACATCGCGCGCTGCCGGAAGCGGGCGCGGGCGAATCCGTATCACCCTTAAGGACCGACCGGCGATTGGACTTCAACAATTGGGAGCAGATGCAGATGCTTCCCGCTTCAGACGGGTGCGGTACGCAGCCGCCGCACGGCAGATTGCGTCCATCTCCTCAGGTGAAGCATCAGAAAAAGCTGCCTTCAACTTGGCAATGCCCCATTCAGCTTTAACATGTCGGGGAGGCAAATAAGTTTTAGGGTCGATCGGTGGGTCTTGGTTCTTACAATAATTCAGCACGGCCTGGAAAAGAGCGTTGTCAAGCCGCCTCAAGTCGCATTGGAACATCACTCCACTATCGATATATTTTCCCCAGTGAATTTTGAGAAATTCTACGGGAGAAGAGTCTCTTTCCTCATCCGATCTCAAGGACCAGGAAACTACGGGTTCTGTTGGCAGAAATATATCCGCCGACTTATGCCCGCAGGATTTCGATATCACCTCGGTGGACGTAAGCAATACATCCACAGCCAGAGAAACCTGGGTGTCAGGCACGTCATTGTATTTGCATAGTATTTGCAAAGACTTATGTAAGCGCTGTCGAATCGAGAGTGACGTAAGCTCCTCCGGGTCTCGGTTAGAGTAGGGGCGTTCAATATAGAATTCATATGCGATACAGAAATCCAGTACAAGCGAGAAAAGCTGCCTCGCTTGCTTACCAAAACCCAAATAAATTCTCTCGGAGAGTATCTGCCCCAATTGTCCGAACATATGCTCAACGGGAAACAGCAGCCTGCGCGGCAAGGCCGTGCGCAGTAGGGTAGCCTGAGGAAATTCCGGGATTTGCAGCGGGCCGCCTCGCTCCTGCTCATCACGCCCCATTCGGTCGTAGGGAGGAGAAGGATCCTCGACAGATTGGGCACGCTCGGTCCCCAGCGACCAGACTGACTGACCGCTTTTGCCAGATGCCGCAATCAAGGACGAGAACTTTCCTGAGCGGCGCTTGGCCATCTACTGGGCGAGAACATTATTCTTCCCTTGCGACTGTAGGGGAAAAATATTCTATGACCCCCAAAATATGCACTCCGTTGCGACACTAACTTCACAACCCGTGGCCGGTGCAACTGAAATCGGACAGCGGGCTAGACAACTGAACATCAAAAACCTCTCCAAGGTCGCTTCAGGATACGGTGACGGCCAAAGGATTCGACCCGCCGCCAGGCACCACAGGCGGCGTTATTCCTCGCAAAAATCCAGGCGGATCACAATCCTGCTATAGCTAAGCCGCGATGTCCACACTGTGTCTATACCGTGTGCACACAGCTTGCCACACCAACCTACCCAGGAGTAGGCTTGGGCTGCGTGCATTGTGACAGGGAGAAAAAATATGGCTCACGTCCGGCCCCTAGAGGCAATCCTCTGCGTGAACGGCAACCCAAGGCACTCCGCATTCAGCGCCCTCCTCTATGTCAATTTTGACACCGGAGACCGGGAGAAACGTCATGACCGCACCGGGTAGTGCCCCATCTGACGATACTCGCCGCGAAGCGATCACATATGCTCTCGTTTTCGGCGCCGCGTTCTGCATTCCAGCAGCGCTCGGCGTCGAATTGATTCTTGGGGGATTACGACATCCTCATAAGTCGGTCCCATCTACGACACCGGTCGCTATGCATCCTTGCGACGAGGCGGCCATCAAGTCTGGTTGGGTTCGGGCAGAGACACGCCCTGCATCTCCACCTCGTCCGAAGAAGAAGTGGTTTTTCGATGATGCGGTATTGAGGTGTTTGGTAACGAAAGCACCCGACGATCCACTGCCAGAAACTTGGATTTGGGTCTTATGATACCGCCGGCGGCCGAGTCCACAGTCGCGGACGCTTAGCCTTAGCCTGAACGACCCGCCGCCGCCGGGCATACAGCTCCATCGCTGCCCTGCGCCGCGCGTGAGCAAGCGCAGATTTCCGCTGCCGCTTGAGCGCGGCGATGATTGCAGCTCGCTCGTGCCGTGGTGCGCGTCGTCTCGCCTCACTGATCGCCGCTGCAAATTCCCGCATGATCTCGGCCGCGCCGGCAGCGGTCTCGCGATGCAACTCGTCGGCCAGGCCGGCGAGCACCTGGCCGAGCGCGTCATCCGCGCCGGTATTCGCCACACGCCTGTATGACCTCCGAGTCGCCTTCTGAGAAATCCCGCGCCACGCCCGCCTGAGGCGATCGGCGCGGGGCTTTCGGTATCTCAGCCGCGGCGCTGCCCCTGCGCCGGGCCGCTCATCGCGTTCGGCCGTCGTCGCGTTGTCGTCGTTCGCGTGCGGCCTGGTCTTTCGCGTCCTGCTCGCGTTCGCGTTGCTGCGCCCGGCTCTGATCGACGATGGTGGACTGCCGTTGCGCGATCTCCGCCATGTGGGCACGGAAGGCTGCTTGCCGATCCTGTTCCGCCGCAGCAAGCGCATTCTGTTTGGCCTGCTCCGGGGTCGGCGGCTTGGGTGGCGAGAACAGTCCCTCCGCGAAGCTCGCCAGCCCGCCAGCTGCTCGGAGAACACCACCCGCCACGGCCGCGGCCGGGTCGGCGGGTGAGCGTACGTCGCGCTTTCCGCGCGCCCGTCCCAGCAACTTGCCCAGCATCGAGGGTGCCGCCGGCGTCGGGCCAGACTGCGGGACCTTCTCCGCCCCCCGTGTTTCTTCTCGCCTGCCCTGCTCCCGTGCCGGCGTCGGTGCTCGTGCCGGATCGGCCTGGCGTTCTGTCTGGGCGCGCTGCCGCGCCTGCTGCATCGCGCGGGCCTGCGCCACGTCGGGCACCTGGCTGCGGTCAAGATCGCCCATCCTGGCGCGCACGTCTTTCGCCGTCGCGCCCTCGATGCGACGCGCCAGGCTGTGCAGCTCGCCGTGGCGGTCAACGATCACGAAGTCCCGTCGATCGCCCTTCGCCAGCACGTAGCCGTGCTGTTCCAGCGCCGTGGCGAATGCCTTGCCGCTGTCGGTCGATCGCCACAACGCGGTGATCTCGGATTTCATCTGATGCGGGTCGATGCCTGTGCGTGCTGCCTGCTGTAGCTCGGCATGGCTCGGCGTACGCGCCGGCCGCATCACCCGCTCGCCGTTCGGCCCGTTCCGTTCCACATGCACGCCCTGCACCCGCGCGTGGCCGAGCTCCCGTTCCAGCTCACGCGCGACCAGTTCGTGTGTTCGGAAATTGTGGTCACAGCGGATCGCCCGCATGTGCTCCATGTCCGTGCGCGACCACACGACGTGGCAGTGCACGCGCATGTCCCCTCCCCTGCCCCGCTTCTCGTGCTCCACGATCGCCCGCGGCTGGCCGGTCAATCCGAGCGCGGATTCCAGCCGGTCGATCGCCTGCTCCCGTTGCGCGGGCGTCAGCCGCTCGTGCGCCGGCACATTGATCGAGGCGTGGTACAGCGTCCGCGTCGTTCGCAGGGCCGCGCCCATCGCGTCCATCTCGCGCAGCGCACCGTCGAGGTCGGTCGCCGCCACGCCGCGCAACCCGAGGATCTCCACTCGCTCGTTCGTGTCCGCGCGCTTCAGGTGCTTCGCCAGCTCCACCGGCCCGCCGCGCGCGTTGCCCTTGATCACCACGGCCTAGCCTTCCCGTCCCAGGGCGCGCATCACTTCGTCGCGGATGCTGCGCACATGCTGTGCGATCTCGGTGAGTGCCGCCTCGGTCGGCAGCTTGCCGCTGGCGTTCGCCACATGGGCGAGCTGGTTGAGGTTGCCGCCGTAGTTGCCCAAGAGGCCCAGCACACGCGCCAGTGCCTCGCGCTCCGCCGGTGGCTGCCGCCGTGCCCGCTGGCCGGGTGATCCCAGCGCCAGGCTCCGCAGATAGGCACCGCTCGCAAGACCCTTCTGCGCCGCCGCTGCGCTGATCGTGGCAAGCTCGCTGTCGTTGCAGCGGACATGCACCCACTTGCCGCGGGCGTCCGCCAGCTTGCGCTTGCCGTGGCGTCTGGTGGGGATTGTGGCGGCGGGTTCAGCGCTCATGGGTCACGCCTGGGGGACGTGGTTTCGGGTCGGTCGGAGAGGGTGCACGGGAGAGGCGGGAGCCTCTCCCTGCCAAGCCAACATGGATCGCGGGCCTCCGGAGCGGCAGCGACGCGAGGAAGAATCCCGTGATACATGTTATGCAAAGCGCAACTTTTGATTTCCTTCCCGGCCTTCTTCCCTCTCCGTAACACTGCGTGATGGCGCTATCCCTCCGTTCCCCTGCCTCACACTTGCCGCCATTTCTGGCCGGTCAGCTCTGCCCCTCCGATCGCCGCACCGCCTCACTCACGGCCGATAGACCTGGCCCCGGCACAGATGCAGCCACCACTGCTCCATGGCGTGTTTCCCGATCTCGGCCGTCTCGAAATCCACGTTGCTCCAGCCATGATCGCGGAAGTCCAGATGAACGCAGGACAGCCATTGGTAGTGCGGGAATTGCTCGTCGGCGTTCGGCATCAGGGCTGCGACGCCGCGTGTGCCGATCTGCATTTCCCAGTCGCTGCCGTCGAACACCCAGGTCGGACGGTTGAGGTGGATAATAGCTGCCATGGCGATCTCCTGAGCTAGAAGCAAAGCCCCGCCGGCGGGATGCCAGCGGGGCGATCGCCGTTAGGCTGCCGGCGCTTCAGGCTGCTCGTCCGGCCGTTCCTTCGGCTCGGTGCAGACGATGCGGCCGGCGACGCTGATCTGGTCATCGACCATCAGATCGAAGCCGTTGCCATTCTCGTGTGGCCACACGCTGCCGACACGACGCCAGATCGATTTCTGGCCACGCCGGTTCGGCTCGATGACGACGTAGGCGATGTGGGTTGGTTTGCTGCTCATGGTCTTCCTCCTTCTTGCTTGTTGGAGACCCCGCCACGGGGCCTCGATGCGGTTCGCCCACGGCGAGCCGGGGCGCGCGTCAACAGCCTTCACAGGGAACCGGAACGCAACGCGGTCTTCGCCCCTTGGCGAAACCGCGTCTGCCGTTCTGGGTGGAAAGCTGTTGACGCACTGAGCGCCACGGATGGCCGTAGAACCCGCATCCTTCGAGGCCCTGATGGCGGTCTCCGCAGGAAGGAGAAAGGCATGCGCTGCTTGCCTCCCTCACCCGTTCTTCTGTGTCCAGTCATCGATGAACCGGCGAACTTCGTCGATCATGCGCGTTCCCTTCATGGCGCATGTTGCCTTGAATTTGGCATGCAGCTCCGGCGTGAGGTCGATGGTCAGCCGCGCCACCTTGCCCACCGGACGCTCGGCCCGGATAGTGGCTGCCGGTGCTGCTGTGACTTCCTCTCCCGTAACCCACTGGTCGAGTTTGGCTGCGGCTGGATCGGGACGCTGCGGCATCTTGAAGGGGGGCTTGCTCATGCAGCGACTGCCTCCCTCAGCTCGGCGAGAATGGCGCGGATTTCCTCGGCGGCAGGCCCGCGCGGGTGTTGCTCAATCACTGTCGTGCCGCCAGTGAGGGCTTCGGCATAGATAACCCGCTGCATAGTGCCCGCTTTCAGGATCGGGACTTCAAACTCAGCCAGGGCGTCAGCAATGTCGCGGCCAAGCACCGTCCGGCCAATCTTCCGGGAGACTATAAACACAGATTTCTGTGTTTCTTTGAATCCGTGCGCCTCCTTCACCAGACCCACGGTTTCGCGGCTGGCCCAGAAATCAGCGCCGGATGGCTGCACCGGGATGAGCACCACATCGGCCGCCGCTATGGCGGAGCGCGCCACCTCGTAATTCCGGGGCGCGCCATCGATCACGACATGATCGTAGTCGGCTGCCATCTGAGGCAGGTCTCGGTGCAGCACAGGCTTGGCTAGTCCCACCACCTGGAAAGGTGGCGGCGAAGACCGGACGGCAGCCCAGTCCTGCGCCGTCTGCTGCGGGTCAGCATCGACAAGTAAAACACGCTTGCCCTCGGCCGCCAGGGCTGCGGCCAGGTTGAGAGCAATGGTCGTCTTCCCTGCTCCGCCCTTCTGGTTCACCACCGCGATGATCATGACACGCCTTTCCGTGAACACAGAAACACGCTTACACAGAAAGGCGATTCGCTGCAATCACAGAAACACAGAATTCTGTGCCACAGAAACACAGAAATATTCGCCTTGTCCTGACAATGTACACATGATAAGATGTCTCACAAAGGAGACAGCTATGACTACGACATCTGAAACCCGATCCGAGCGGGTCGATCTGCGTATGACGCCTGCTGCCAAGCGGACGCTGATGCAGGCGGCAACGGCCGAGAATAAAACGCTGACCGAATTCCTGCTCGATCGCGGGCTGCATGCGGCCTTCGAGACCCTGGCCGATCGCCGAACCTTCGTGCTCGATGATGAACGCTGGCAGGATTTCGTCGCCGAGCTTGATCGGCCGCCAGCCGACAATCCTAGGCTGCGCCAACTTCTTCTTCGCAAGCCGGCCTGGGAAGCGTGAGCGGCAGTTCTCCACAGCAGCTCTCCGCGCCACAACCGCTCGGCCCGGATCACGAACTCGATGCCTTCGCGTCCGGCGTCGAGCCGCTCGATGATTGGCTCAAACACCGCGCGCTGCACAACGAGATCGAGGGCGGCTCGCGCAGCTTCGTCGTATGTGAAGGACGGCGGGTCGTTGGCTATTACAGCCTGGCGGCCGGCTCGGTGCTTCCGGGTGTCGTCACCGGCCGCGTACGGCGAAACATGCCAAGCCCGATCCCGATCGTTCTCCTCGGGCGGCTCGCCATTGACCTCGGCTGCCAGGGCAGGGGGCTTGGCAGCGATCTGTTGCGAGACGCGGTGCTGCGTGTGCTGGCGGCCGGCGAGCGGATCGGCGTACGCGCGATCCTCGTCCACGCGATTTCGGACGAAGCCAAAGCCTTTTATGAACGGCACGGTTTCCGTGCATCACCGGTCGAGCCAATGACGCTGATGATCACGCTGGCGGAAGCCAGGCGCACGCTGGCAGGCGACATCTGACACGGAAACACAGAAAGGCAGAAATCTGTGCTTCCAGTTTGACGACGCGCGCTCGCCGCGCGTCGATAGATCGGGACGGCTTCCCGTCCCGACGGGTTCTCCCGGCCACGGCGCACAGGGCGGGTCAAAAGCGCCGCGTTCTACACGCGGCGGCACCGGAAGATTTTTCGCCCTTCGCGAAAAATACCGGAGCCACCTTTTGACGCGGCCGAGCACCGTGGCACTCAAGCTCGCATCATGGAGCGACACTCATGAGCTCACGCAGTTGGTCAGGAATTTGGCTTGCGGTAAACTCGGGGACAGGTCGCTATGAAGGAGCGCTCATGAATGGGGAGCTGATCGTCGAGTGGATCGGAGCGGGCGCGGCTGTTGTCTGTGCCATGCCCGTACTGAGTCGCTTCCTCGCTACAGCGTCGGCGTATGTGGTGTCTTTCGTTCCGACACGAAAAAAAGCAGGAGAACACCACCGTAGTGAACGCGGACACGGCTCCGCCGTGTGCACACGCGAGATGCTTTGGCTCCCATTACCCCAAACGATCGGCTCGGAAATCCAAATCCCTGCTCACGATCATCGGCTGCGCCGACAGGTCGAGCGGCAGGGGTTTGTCATGAAGAGCGGCGACGGGCAGATGTACACAATGCGGCGCAATCTTGGTGACGATGCACTCTGCACAGACCCTGAACGTTGGAAGCTACTGCTACACATGAATGCGTTCCCTGTCAGCCAAGGCTTCTAGCGACCGGCTCGGCACCCAACTTGCAATTTCCTTGAACAAATATCCCCTGGGGGTCTGGGGGGGCGGAGCGCCCCCAGGCAAAGAAAGAGTCTGCGCGCCTCTTGGCGCGCTCCGCAACTCTTTGCTGTAGGTTCGTGTCAGCGCATGTGGTGCCAGATAAATTGAGTCTGGGGAGTGTTTCTCCGCATGGCATGCAGTCCGGTAAAACTCACGAGTCGCGCCGTTCTATCGTGCGGCCGAAGCTCGCAAGCGCCGCGGCGAGCGCGTCACCTGGATCGCTATCGAGGATCCCGATCACTGTGCGCCGGCTGCTGCCTGGTTGCCGGATTTCCTCGATAGCCTGAGCGATCAGGGAGGGCAGGGGCGGCGTAGCGCCCCACGCCTCGGGCCACGGCGCTGGCGGCTCTGCTGGAGGCCTGTAGCCGTGCCACTGCGTCGGTGGCAGCACTGCATAGGCGTTCGTGTCCTGCTCCAGCACAAAGCGTCCGTCCTGCCAGCTCGGCGTGCATCGGCGCTGCCAATGCAAAAGGCCAAGCTCACGCAGACGCTTCAGCGCATTGGCGACGGTGCGCACGCACACGTTCGCCCTCTCCGCGATCTTCGCGTACGAGGGATCGAGCTGGCCTGTGCGGTAGTTCAGGAAGTCGAAAATCAGTGCATGCAGCACCTGCAAGGCCATGTGGCCGACACGGCCGCCATGCTTGCCGGGCTCTCGCGTGTTTTGGTCGAACTCCCGTGCACGATGCCAGAGCTTCACAGCGGCCTTCTTCGGCATCGGCTGAAACCGAACCTCGTCCGTCGTGCTGTCTGACCACACCGGCCACGCGGCAAAGGTCTTCGGCCCGGCGAAGCCGGGCAGGGAGGGTAGGCAATAGGCGAGTTGACGCATGAGCTGCTCCTTTCGGGTTGCAGCCCGCCGCGGAAGGCCCGAAAAATCGGCACAAAACCACCCGTTAGCGAAAACAGCGTTTTCACTTGACGGAGGGCCTGAGTTGGGGGAAGCTCTGAGCTGTCAGGAACAGAGTTTCTCCGGCCTCGGCCGGTATGCAGGCCCGCCACTGGCGGGCTTTTGCTATTCTGGGGTCGTGAATCTCCAGACAGTTGATGTTGTGACGCGGGCGAATCGCTCGCGCCGTCGCACATACTGAATGGTCAAGCGATTCGGGTCGAGCACATCGTGCAACCCCGCAGAATGACTCGTGTTTTCGTATGTCTATACAGACGAGAGGCTCCGCCTCTCGCGCTCTCCGGGATACTTGCACAAGGAAATTTGCCCGTGCAGGACGGAGCGAATCCTGCTACGCTCTACGCACGGTACAGGCTGGGAAGCCGATGACCGTCAAGGAAATTGGGCCTGCCGTGGTGACACGGTGGGCCTTTCCATGAAGCAAGTGACAAAGCTCTGGCAATGCCAAAGGCCCGCCGCACTCTACCGGTGACAAAGCTGGACACCGTAGCCCGGCAGATTCTTAGCGATCTTCTCGCTGCCTTCTTGGAGCAAAAACTCGGAGCCGACGCTTTGCAGAATGGCTATGTGGGAGTGTCCCTGCCGAAACTGATACAGCGATACTGTGATAGTGGCACTGTGCTGCAAGTCGATTTTGATTTAGCAATTAAACAGCTGGAGGACAACAAACTGATCGGCACAGGCCCGATGGTGCCGTACGAAAATACCCCTGGTTCCTCCGTGCTCATTTTGACGATCTATAGCAAGCGCGAGTACTGCTACCTCACAGAAGAGGGATACAGGGCCGCGCGAGCTTCCCCGCTCGCCTTCGAGCGGTTTTGACCCTTTCACGCAGGCCTCGCCGCTACGATACCTGCCAACCTCAGCAACACATCCTGCAAACTTTGTGGGGGGTTCTCAGACTGGCTGACAGTCCGTCCATCGGGCATGAAAAGACGATCCAAATGAAGGTCTGGCGGTATCGGAAACCTCCGATCATTATTCAACCCATCCAGTGCTTGCGCCAAGTTTGAGGCCATGATGTGCAAGCGCGCGGCGACACTCGCGTGCGTCGTGTTGACTGTTGGCCGACCGGATAGCGCTTCCCTTGCCTGGTCATTGAGCTCCAGCAAATTCGAATAAAAACCTATGATGGTGCCCATCACCCATGGCTGTCGCAACAAGCCCACCTTCGAGACGCTATTCCTATAGAATAGTGGATCAATGTAGACGGGCCACTGCGTTCTCACCGGCGCGTCGGGTTCCTGGCGAGCGCGTTGATTCCAGATAGATGCCGCCTGGATTATGCCTCGGGAGTATACGAGAAGCTCACTTGTGAAGCCTCTTTCGATCCCGTCAATCTCGGCATCTCGTCGCGCGGTTTCGACCCGCTCCTGGGATGCAATCTGGTGTTGAACGCTCCTCAACGCCAGCGCAGCGCCGCCCAAGACGAAGCTACCGCCGATCACTGTCGCCAAGGCCGCCGCGATCTCTCCGGCCCTCGCGTACGTGAGTGCCACGATAAACGCAATGAGAACTATGGAGACGCCGACAGTTCCCAGCCCCAGCAATAGATTGAACTGCCTGTCATTCATCAGGGCGAATTGTGATTGACGGCGGGGATCGCGACCACCTTCTGTGTCGAAATCATAAGCTCACCCGTCGGGGTTGGAACTCTGCTGGTCTGCGCTTCAACTCGGAAAAACCGATTCTTTTCGACAAACGGGCGCACCCAAGGTCGATCATCGCGATGGAACACGGCATCTTCAGCGCAGCGCACTAGCAGGCGGTTGACCTCGACAAGTTGATGGCGGCTGATCGTGCAGGATCGAGATCTGAAGTGTCGGAATGAAAAATCAACCTTACGTTGATCGAGTGCGATGTCTGGCTTAATTCGTATAGCCATTTCGGGAGACAAGGGCACAATCCGATTGATCTGTCTCGGGTCGGCTGTCGCTTCGAGTGCGATGGGAAAATCGCTTGTGAAGAACGGACAGTCATCGGCCTCGTTGTGCAGTACTTCCCATTCGAAGTTACCGAACATGGCCGTACGCGAGCGGATGGTATCGATCCCAAGCGCCTGCGGGTATTTCGGATCAACGGTGACCGCGTTGGAGTCGAGAAGCTCGCTAAGGGTCTTGCCGCCGAGCGCAGGCGGAGAAGGTGGTATCAGACCCTGAGCGTCGAGCAGCGCAGCCGTCGCTTCAAGATTGGCTTTGAGTGGTTCGCTGTGAATACGCATCGCCGCGGGAGTGCACGAGGCAACGTAGGCCACAAAGCCGGAGATCGTATAGACACATTCTGTATCGACTTTCCCCGTCGCTAGCTTATCCAGGGCGGTGTTGTAGTTGGGTTCTATCGTTTTCAGAAACTCCTCGATTGCTCGGTCTTCGCGGAGGTACGCATTCGTGCTTCCATCATTAATGGCGCACACGCCCTTCGCGTTGGGCGTGAAGGTCTTCAAATCGCTTTTGCGAATTGCGTAGAATCTGTCGCGGAGCTGCGGCGAGTAGAATCTCCGGAGATGAACCTGGGGCACATAGTGATCGAGAGGCATCTAGGCGCTCACACCCTGATCCTCTCCACCTCATCGAGGCTGAGTTCCTCGCGGCGGCGATCGTAGAGCTGCGTGGTGCGTGTGCTGGCATGGTTCGCCATCTGCGCGGCCTTCTCCAGCGTGCCGCCATTTTTCAAGTAGGTGGTGATGCCGGTCGCGCGGAAGCTGTGATTGCCGACCTTGGTGGCGATGCCGGCGGCAGCGCAGCGCCGCACGATCATCGCATGGGAATCCGCCTGTAACAGAGATGCGCGCGTCAGCGGCCGGCCCTTGCTGCGGCCGATCGTGCGGAACAGCGGCCCCTTGGGATCTCCGGCCAGGCCCGCAGCTTCGATGTAGGCGCTGAGATAGGTCTCTAGGTTGTGGTGGCACGGCATGGCGTGCGCCTTGCCGCCTTTCTCACGCAGGCGAACCCATAGGCGGCGGTTCTGCGTGTACACGTCCTCGACCTTCATCCCCAGCACCGCGCCAATGCGGGCGAAGCTGAACACCATGATCCCGATCAGCGCCCGATCGCGCAGACCGACGATCGTCGTCACCTCGATGGAATCCAGCAGCGTACGCGCCTCCTCGGCCGCCAGCACAGGCGTCTTGCCTTCCTTCACCGTGTGCGAGGGGCCGCGCACGGAATAGGCCGGGTTCACCGGCATGACCTGGCCGGTCACCAGCCAGTCGAATAGATGGCGCAGCGCTGCCAGGCGCTGCTTGACGGTCGGGGCCGCGCTCTCAAGCGTCTGCAATTCGATCCAGGTCGCAACGTGGAGTGGCTGCACGGCCGCAATCGAGGGCACCTCGTTGTCCTCGCACCACGCCAGAAACTCCGCCACGGCGCGGCCGTAGGCCCGGCGCGTGTTGGGGTTCCTGATCCGCGCCGCGAAGAATTCCAGAAAGCGGACGCTAGCCTTGTCGCCAGCCACGGCGACCAGAGCCGACACCGGGAAGCTCGTGCGCACGCTGATCTCGGGCGAGGCGATGACGGGGAGCTGTTGGGTCATGGTTTTCCGGCAATGCCGGCTTGCTCTATCTTCGCCCGCCGCTCGCGGAATTTCCTTTCCGCAGCACCTATCCCGAAGCGCGCAGTCATTTCGGCGGTAGCAGCTTGCGACTTGAGAAAGGCCTCATCCTTCTCTCCGGCGGGCGCAGCCTTGTGTGCAGTTCGGGCGCGATGCACCTCATCGAGAAGGTCGTCATCATTCATCGGGCCTAATGTACCGCTATAGTCCTTGATCCGCTCCGCGAGCGACTTGGTGCGAGGCATTTCCTGCCCTCCTGGGTTGAGTAACCCGGTCACCTTACCCCATCCTGTACCACTGATAAAGGACATTATCAGTGGTGCGACGGCCGGCTTGTGCGACAAAGATTTGGGGGATCGTCATCATGTCAGACTCGCGACTGCGCTCGATCGACGAGCACTGAATCAGCAGCCTGGATGACGTGCGTCAGTGTTTATTTTCGCGCTGTTTGGACCTTCCATGCCCACGACGCTCGCCATTGAAGCACCCTTTTCTCAGAGTTGGGGCGGCGCACCAAGCAAAAGAAGGGCGCAAAGCATCTCTAGAAAGAGTACCAGCACAAAAACAAAGACAAAAGCTACCCGACCTACAATCCGCGATCTCACGCTTAGTCTCGTAATAAGGGTCGTCGCTACAGTTGCAGGAATTATCGACAGGACTGTGACATACGACACCCCTTCCGCTGCCAGCAGCAACGATTGGTGCAAAGCGTAATGGCTAATATCGTAGTGCGGCATTCAAAACACATGGTTGTCAACCGACTGACCGGTTTTTCAACGGCGACCCAGCACCCGCGCCGGCTCTCGTCTTATAAGAAATAATAACAGGATCCCGATAGACAGTATAGGTCCCGCTCCTGGCTCGTCTACCAGAGAAATTCCACCTGTCCCACTATCACCAGGAGCCGTAAAGTCGTCATATCCGATCCCGCCCGTTCCGAGGAATCCCCCGTTGAAGTTGGAGTTCCAGTCAAACGATCCCCCTGGAAGAGGATCAGGAACATCTCCGGGAAGTATACCGACAACTTGTGTTTTAAACGTTAGGCTACTGCCCGGCGGCGCCCACGAGAATCCACAGGCTGATGGGTTGTAACCGTTGCGGGCACAGCACCTTGGCGACGCGGCCTGCGAGAGGCGAGATTACACGCGCGTGGCAGGCGCGGTTAGGAGTGTAAGTTGTATCGGGTGGGCGCCCAGAACTCGCGGATGGCAGCGACATCGGCTGGGATCGTGCGGTGGGCGTCGAACTGCGCCAATTCGGTGAGAGGACCGTGCGGCGGCGCGCCGCGGACCGGCCGGCCGTCGGCGTTGGTGCAATACGCCAGGATCGGGATCAGCCACCGATGCGCCAGCCCGCGGGCGGGCAGCAGCTTTTGCCAGAATTTTGGATTGAGCTGGATGGCGGCATGGAAGCCTCGACACCACGGGCCGACGTCGATGGCGCCGTGGGCATCGCGTCCGAAGATTGGCGCGAAGCGTCCTGGCGCCTCGCTCAGCGCTACGGCCAGCGCGTTGTGATGCTGGGCCGCGGCGGCGAGCGCGGCGTATTCCTCGGTATCGCCATCGTTGATGGCGTGCCTGGTCACGCCGAGCAGCGGGCAGAGCCATCCGAGCGGTTCGTAGGTGGCTGGCCCGGCGACGATAGCGGCGACAAAACCGTCGAGCATGGCGATGCCGTCAGCGGCGGGCTTGCGCTGGCGTGGTGCGCGCAGCCAGCGATCGAGTTCGTCGAGCGACATCGGCGGCCGCGCCGCGCCGGATGCGGCCGGTGCCCGGTCGGCAGCCCGGTGGATCATGCCGCGGCTTTCATGTCCTGCGCGGCGCGGGTCGCGTTCCATTCCCATGGCAACAGCTCGTGCAGTTGATGGTTCTTGGTTCTGCCCGAGACGATGCGCTCCAGTACGTCGGTCAGCCAGCTCAGCGGGTCGACGCCGTTCAGCCTCGCCGTGGTGAGAAGCGAGGCGAGTATGGCCCAATTGCGCGCGCCGCGTTCGGAACCGGCGAAGAGATAGCTGTGCCTGCCCTGGGCAATCGTCCGCATGGTACGCTCGACAGTGTTCGAGTCGACTTCCACACGTCCGTCGCACAGGAATATCGTCAGGCCGTCCCAATGCCCAAGGGTGTAGCGGATCGCCTTCGCCAGGGTCGACTTCACAGACAATTCCTCGAGCAGCCCGGTCAGCCGCCGCTTCAGGTCGTCCATCAGTGGCTTGCTCTCGGCCTGACGCACCGCGCAGCGTTGCTCGGCCGTGCCGCCGCGGATGCGGTCTTCGATGGCATAGATCGCGGCGATCCGCTCGACCACCTCCAGCGCTATGGGCGATTGCGTAGTCTTGTGCACGGCGACGAACTTACGGCGTGCATGCGCGAGACAAAACGCTAGCCGGATCCGGCCGGGCTTGGTGCGCCGGGTCAGCGCCTTGTAGGCGCCGTAGCCGTCGACCTGCATCACGCCGGCGAAGCGGTCGCCGAGCTGCGCGATGATCGCCTCGGTGTCGCGGCCGGTGGCGAACACGTAAGCCACCGCCGGTGGCGCCGGCCCCTGCCACGGCCGGTCGTCAACCGCATGCGCCCAAAGCTGGCACTTGCGGGTGCGGCGCCGACCCTTCTCGAGCACCGGCAATGGCGTTTCGTCGCAGAAGATGCGCGGGAAGCCATGAATGGTACGCAGTTGCAGGTCATACAGCCCTTCGAGCCACCAGGCGGCACGGTCGACCCAATGCACCAGCGTCGAGCGGTCGAGCGTGACCCCGTGGCCAGCCAGCATGTGTGTCTGCCGGTTGAGCGGCATGTGCCAGGCAAACTTCGAGACCACCACCCAGGCGACCAGCGCGGTCGACGCCATACCCGCCGTGATCAACCGCGACGGCGCAGGCGCCTGTACCACCGCGCTCTCGCAGCCGCGGCAGCCGTATTTCGGCCGTACCGTGCGCAGCACTCGCAGAATGGCCGGTATCACATCGAGTGCTTCGTGGACGCATTCGCCGATACGATGCATCTGGCAGGCACAGCACGGGCAGATCGTGCTGTCCGGCTCGATGATCTGTTCGCAGCGCGGCAGGTGGTTGGGCAGCGCGCCGTTGTTGCGCTGCGCCGGCTTGCGGAACCCTTTCGACGACGGCTTTGGTTTTACGGCGCCGTCGTCATTGGCGGCTGGTGGCGGCATGGATCCGGCGGCCAGGTCGCCGAGCCCGAGCGTCATCTGGGCCTCGACCAGGGTCACCAGACGCTCGGATCTCGTACCAAAATGCAGGGTATTGATCGAGTGCAACGTTGCCCGCAGCCGCTCGTTATCGGCGTCGAGCTGCAACACCAGTTCGGCGAGCTGGTCGGGATCGGTGGGCAGGTCCGTGCGGCGCAACGGCATGGGCGAATCGTACCAAGTTGCGCGCCGCGTCGCCAAGAGGAGATTTGAAACTATCCGACCAGAACTGGCTTTTTTACGACCGGCGCAGCTGCTTGCGACCATGCCAGTCCGTCGAGCAGCAATGCCAGTTGCGTCGATGAAAGACAGATCGCTCCATCAGCCACCGGCGGCCAGACGAACTTGCCGCTCTCCAGCCACTTCGTTGCGAGAACCATGCCGCTGCCGTCCCACGCCAGCAGCTTGATCCGATCATTTCGCTTCGAACGGAATACAAATATCTCGCCCCCGTATGGATCAGCGCAGAGTGCTTGCGCGACCAGCGCGACAAGCCCATGCACGCCGCGGCGAAAATCGATCGGTTGCGCCGCCACCCATACCCGCAGCCCCGCCCGCGTCGCGATCAAGCCCGGCCGCCCCGCACCGCCGCCAGCACCCGCGACAACGTCGCCGTGTCGAAACCCTTCACCACCCGTATGCTTGCGTCACCCAGCATGATCTCGATCGCGCCGGCCGCCGGTCGGAGATCAGCCCGCGCATCGGACTGCGGTCCTGCCGCGACGACCTTCACCGGCGCAAACGTGACAGCCGAGGAAATCGGCGCAGATTTCTGCCCGCTCCTCGTCATGCCGCCCGCCGACACCTGACCGCGCCATGCCGACAACATATTCGCATTCACGCCGTGTCGCGCCGCGACTTCCGACACTTTTGCGCCGGCCACCAAACTCTCAGCCACGATCACCGCTTTGCGGGCTGCGGACCACCGGCGCCTGCGAGAACCAGAGCGAAGCCAACCTCCATCGCCGTCGCCAAGCAAGCCATTACCTTTCACCATGCCATCCATCGCCACGCCCTCCGTCAATCAGCAACGGACGACATCATCTCAACACGCGCGCAAAATTTGTAGGTGCTGCCGCCGTAACGGTTACGATGGGTTTAGTAGAAATTGCGCACCAGGCAGACCCAGCGGCCCCGGTAAACATAGGTCATATGGCTGGTCAAAGAAGTTGAGTGTTGCTTCGCCGTCTTCGAGGAACGTCTCACATGGTCCCGGGGAGGTCGGAGTTCCCGAAAAATGGATGCATTGCGTCTGCGGGGAGGCGGTCACTGGTTCATAGAATGGAAAGTTGTTGGCGCAGCCTGGATAGCAATAGCTATAGCCTAATGCCGGAGGATCTTCAATTGGTGTGAGACCATTTGTCACATGCGTGCGTGCGCTAGCTGAACACGAAAAGTCGCCGCACTCATAGTATGGGCTAGCCCGCATTTCTCATACTGACGAGTAGCCTGGCGGCGTATATTCCGACACCAGACCGAATATCGAGGCGGCTCTGCATTTGCAACTCGCGATGCCTCGCGTTTCGGCAAAGCTCCGCCCGCCACCGCGACCCTGGCGGCGTTGGCGAGCAGTATGGCATCTGGGCAGTGTCTGGTTCGTATCAGGCGATAGCGTTGCGCAGCCGGGCGTGTGCCAGTCCGAATGCGTCCTGCCATGGATAGGCCGAGGCCATCGCGATTTTGATCCGTCGCACGCTGACGCGGACCAGGGCACCGATCTTCAGCAGCTTGAGGCGAATGGTGCCGCAGGTTGCCTCAGCGAACTGCGTGTGGGCCAACCCGATGCGACGCAAGGCGCAGAGCAACACGTAAGCCATCGAGGCGAACCACAGGCGGAGCTGGTTGGCTTGCATGGTCGCGGTGGACGTCCGGTCGGCGAACAGGTCGAGCTGGCATTCCTTGATGCGGTTCTCCATGTCGCCGCGTGCGCAGTAGATCTTTTCGTAGAGCTGCCGCGCGCTTGCCTCGCTGCGCTTGAGCGAGGTGACAATAAAGCGCGGATTTGTCTCGCCACCGGTCACCTCGGCCTTGCCGATGACCCGGCGTTCCCGGTTCCAAGTGCTGAGCGTGGCGTAGCTGAAGTCCTTGAAGCAGCGCGCTGTCTTGCCGGTGCGGATGCTTTCGATCGTCGCGATGATCAGTTCGGGTATGATCGCCTGCTCCAGCCGATCGTTGCGGGCCAGGCCGAACACGTAGTCCACGCGGTTTGCCTCACACCATGCCATCAGTGGTTCGCGGGTGAAGCCGGAATCGCCGCGCAGCAGAATGCGTGTCTTTGGCCAGCGGCGGCGGATCTGCGCCACGATGCGGGCGACCTCCTCCACCGCGCCGGCTGCGCCATCGATGTTCGAGCGGCGCAGCTTGGCGGCCAGCAGGTGTCGGCCGCAGAAGATGTAGAGCGGCAGGTAGCAGTAGCAATCATAATAGCCATGGAAGAACTTGCCTTCCTGGTTGCCATGCAGCGGGTCGTCCGTGGCATCGAGGTCGAGGATGATCTGCTTGGGCGCCTTGTTATGGGCATCGAGGAAGACATCGACGAACAGCGTCTCGATCGCCGCAGGGTCGTGGCTGATCTTGTGATAACGCGTCGGTTCGGCACGGCTCAGTTCCAGCCGGTTCAGCGTGGATTTGCCGGCCAGCGGGGCGCAGTCGGAACGCTGCGCCTCCAGCTTACCTGCCAGCACCGCCAGCACCGGGTCGTGCCGCAGGTCGTCATGGTCGTTCAGGTCCTCATAGCCCAGGGCGATACCGACGACGCGCTGCATCACCATGGTCTCGACCTGATGCTCCACCAGTTCCGCGCTGCGGGTATCGGTGAAGCATGCGGCAAACCGCTCGGTCAGCCGGATCGCCCGGTCGGTCTGGCCGAGCAACAAGGCGCCGGCATCCGAGGTGATCGCGCCACCGTCGAAGCTCGCCACCACATGGCGGCTTTCCACAGGTGGAAATTCGAACAAGCCGGGGTTACACTCTGTCGGCATTGGGGCCTCCTATGGATCCGAGAAAAACCGTGGCTGCAACACGATTCTCTCAGAATCCGAGCCCCAATGCACCCGATTCGGTGAGAAATGCGGGCTAGGATCAGGGATAGTTATTGTCTGCACCCAATCAAAACCTATAAAATGGAGATCGCTGGCCGCTTGTTGGAGAGTGGTTGTGCCGACCGGAAGATTTTCGTCGATTTTGATTGTTTTGCCACCGCTGGGAGCCGTTGGTGGCGTCACCGCAATCGTGAGGTATGCATTCATCGATGTCGGTAACCCGGAAAGGGAATTGGGGCCTCCCGGGTAGTAGACTA
>Ga0206891_10105_pt5 | contig 20644 bp, 20 predicted proteins | sample Alteio_BWOrgHeat_55_FD_153246 | JGI IMG/M metagenome (GOLD analysis project Ga0206891, IMG submission 153246) | Enriched cells from forest soil in Barre Woods Harvard Forest LTER site, Petersham, Massachusetts, United States - Alteio_BWOrgHeat_Nextera7 ...
CGAATGACGTATGCGCCAGAAAATAAGCCGTATACCCGCAACCAATGTCGAGAACTCTTCCATCACGCAAGTGGCTTGGTATCAATCGATTAGCTTGGTGGGCGCGCATGCGAGACAGTAGGGTCTCAAACACACCGTGACTGTGGCTATGCTCATCAGGGTTCTTCATAGAATGGACTGTTAATACTAAGTGGTGTGAAGTTTGGCAATAACTTTGAGAGGGGCTTGATGGCAGGTGGTTCTTTTAGTTACTCACGAATGCGCCTCGCCCCCGGAGTTCGCTTCGTGATCGAGCACGCGCGCAATCTCAACCGCAAGGTTCAATCCAAAATAGGCAGTGGGCCCTCCGCGAATTCCGGCGACAAAAGTTTCAACTGCGCGTGTCAGCGGTAGTTTGTCATCGAGTTTAATGGTGGTGGTACGGCCCGTCTTGTCGTCACGTTGTATGAGCTTGTCAGTGGCCAGATCATCGAAGAGCAGCGTTCCCCGTTCCAATTCAACTGTGAGGCGCACCGTCTTGTTTTCGAACAGATTGCCGAGCTTGATAGAGACGCGGACGTCATTTTGAAAGCCCAACTCTATCTGATAATTACCGGCAATCGTGTTCTCGACATGCTGCCGCTTGAGTTCCTCAATTCGTATTGTGGAGGGCGATTGCCGCATGAGAGTGAGCGTCACCGAAAGATCATGCGGCCCCCAGTCCCACAGAGCGGTGTAATCGCGGAACGGCCCCCAGTTGCCCGACTCGGAATGAATCGCCCGGATGCGACCAAGTTCTTGCGCCTGCCGGTTCAATTCGATGAACGCCGAGTTGAAGAGCCACGTGTGATCGACCAGCACGAGAGTGTTGAACTCGTGTTGTAAGGACTCCAGTTTCATCGCGTCTGCAAGATTCAAGGTCAGGGGTTTTTCGATCATGGCCGGCAGGCGGGCACGCATGGCCGCTTCCAGCATCTCGACGTGAAGGTCGGGTGGCGTGGCGATGATGACACCGTCGACAAGTTGGGGATCCAGTAGTTCGTGCCAGTCGGGCGTCACGCGGCAGGAGGAATCAACGAGGTCTTTGCTCGCGGGATTACGGCTGGCGAGGGCGCTCAGGCGCAGCGTTGGCAGGGCACGGATGGTTTTGATGTAATTCCGTCCCCAGCGCCCAGCGCCGATTAACCCCAGCCGTACCGGCGTGTTCGGGTTATTGCTCACCGGTGTAGACCGAGTCCGTCCATGACAGGAATCTGTTTAAACCCTCCCGCAAGGGCACGGAGGGGTGGAAATCGAGTTGCAAGATGGCCTTGGTGATGTCCGGGCACCGGCGATTGGGCTCGTCAGCGGGATAGCTGTCGGGATAGGCGATGGTGGCGATTTCCAGCGGGCGACCGAGGACCTGTTCGATCTCCTTGGCCAGTTGCAGCATGGAGATCTCCGGCTTTGGGTTTCCGATGTTGTACGGTTCGCCCGGCACGCCGTGGACGAGGACTTTCAGGAACCCGGCGATCGCGTCATTGATATAGCAGAAGGTGCGCGTCTGGTTGCCCGAGCCATAGATGTGAAGTGGTTTCCGTCCTTTGATACGGCTGGCAAAGTTCGGCAGGACCCGGTAATCCTTCTCCTGCATGCCGGGACCGTAAATGTTGAAAGGTCGGACCATGTTGGTCTTCACGCCAAACTGTGTGTGGTAGATGCGGCAGAGCGTTTCGCCAAGCCGCTTGCTTTCGTCATAACAAGCGCGCGCGCCGAGGCAGGAGACGTACCCATTGTAGCTTTCGGGTGTGGGGACGTATTTCTGGTCGGGATCGCCGTAAATCTCGCTGCTGCTGAAGAACAGCAGCCGCGCCTTTTGTTCCCGCGCGAGTTCAAGCATGTGGCGGGTACCCGTAACCGCAACGTCAAGCGTCTCCAGCGGATACGCCCGATAGTAAAACGGACTCGCGATTCCCGCCGCGTGCAGGATGAAATGCACCGGCTCGTTGATTTTCAACGGCTGGATGACGTCGTGTTTGATGAACGTAACGCCATCCTGGTCCTGCGCTTCGCTGCCAAGCTTGCCCGCGGTGATGAGATTGTCGGTGGCAATGACTTTACACGGTTGTTTCAGCACCGTGCGGTTCAACTGGGCGAACGTTTCCGTCAAGTACCGACCGAGAAACCCTCGGGCCCCGGAGAGCAGGATGGTTTTGCCGGCAAAGGCGCTGGCGGTGTCGCCAAGATGCTCGGCAATTTCCGCAATGTCGTTGGGGAGAAGAAAGGTGCTCATGATTAGACGATCTGTACCGACGGCACGGGGATGATGAAAAAACCGCCTTCTCTTCGGAATTCGGCATTCTTGGCAATGATCGGCTCAGCGAAGTTCCACGCGAGGATCACGAGATAATCCGGGTTGCGTTTCTCAATCTCCCCGGAGGGAACGACGGGGATATGGAAGCCGGGCGAATATAACCCCTGCTTGAGCGGGCTGTCGTCGACAATGAAGTCCACGAACTCGGGTCCAATCCCGAAATGCAGCATCAAGGTCGTCGCTTTCGCCGGCGCGCCGAACGCGGCAATCCGTTTTCCCTCGCTTTTGAGTTTCTTCAGCAGGGTATTCAACTCGTCGCGCAGCTTGTTGATCTTCGCGGAAAACCCCTTGAGCGTCTCGGCTTGGTCGAGTCCGAGTTTTTCCTCGTGCTGAATAAACTCGGCGACGGACGGCTCCACCGGATGCGGGCCGCCGGCCAGTTGTGCCACCGCGCGTAGCGAGCCGCCGTGCGTGTCCACGCGCTGGACGGCGATCAATTCCATGCCATTCGCCTGGAAGAAAGTGCGCAGGGGTTTCGCCGAATGATAGCAAACATGCTCGTGGTAGATCGTATCGAAAAGTGTCTTCTCGTAAACATCCACAAGGTAGGAGACCTCGAACACAAACACTCCGCCCGGTTTAAGCAAGTTGCGGATGCCTCTGACGATGTCGTGCAAATCGTCGGCGTGCGCGAAGACATTGTTGGCCACGATCAGGTCCGCCTGTCCGTCCTGGCCTTTGATTGTTTCCGCGAGCTTTGACGTAAAAAATGCCGGCAAGGTTTCGACCCCGTGCTGTGTGGCCGAACGGGCAATCGCTTCCGCGGGATCGATGCCGAGTACGCCCATGCCGGCTTCCTTGAAGAACCGGAGCAGGGTGCCGTCATTGCTGCCGATCTCGACGACGAACGCTTCCGTATCGAGTTTGAACTTCTGGATCATATCGGCGGCGTAGTTTTTGAAATGTTTCACAAACACGGGTGACGTGCCGGACACATAGACGTAATTCTTGAAGAGGATGGATGGATCGACGACGTCGAGGAGCTGCACGTGCGCGCAATCGCGGCAGAAAAATACATCCAGCGGAAACCGCTCTTCGTTCTTCTTGAGATCGGCGGCGGTGATGAACGCATTCGCGGGCGGCGTCGGCGTCAGGGACAACACCAACTCGAGATTGCGCGAGTGGCAAAGCCGGCAGGTCGTGCGCCGAATGCAGGATTTGCTCATGCGGGAGGCTGGTAGTTGGTAACGACATTCACGCGTACCAGGTCGGCTTCATAGGCCTTCTGGTCGCGGGAGTTGCGCCCGAGGCAGACAAAAACGGTGTCTTCCGGAAAGCACATCGCGTGTTCGACCATCGGAGGCGTGAAAAAATTCTGGCCGGTCTTGATCTTCACGTGATGGGGCGGCTGCTGGCTCCCCACGGGCCGGAAATAGTAATCGATCGACCCGGAGAACACGTAGCAGTAATGCCAGTCGGTCTTGTGGTAATGGTTCGCGCGGATGGAGCCGCGTTTGGAGGTGATGAGGACCGCGCTTTTCATGTCCTCGTCCGCCAGCGGCAGGATGGTGCCGCGCGCATCCGCGAATTCTTTCTCGACCGGGACGATTGGATCATTCACAAACCGCTTGTCTTCGCTCTGCTTCATATTCGACATAGGGAAACCTCATCAGAACAGATCGTGGGCGCAACAGCTCGAAAGACCAGTTTCATTCAGCCGCGCGCTGCTGTCAACGCGATTTATTTCCCGGCTTGCATTCTTGAAGGAAGACCTCTAGTTAGAGCCGCGAAACTTATGACAAAGGTCACCATTCTTGTGCCCGCCTACAACGAGGAAAAGACCATCATTCAAGTCCTCGAATGTGTCAATGAACAGGTGGTGCCCGGGGTTTCTTTTGAAATCCTGGTGATTGACGATGGATCAAAGGACTCGACCGTGGCGCTCCTTGAGAAAAACCCGAAACTTTACACGCGGCTCATCAAGATGCCGAAGAATGGCGGCAAAGGCGCGGCGGTCAAGGCCGGTTTGGCTGCGGCCACCGGGGATTACATTCTCTTCCAGGACGCCGACCTGGAGTACGACCCGACTGATTACGCCAAGTTGATGATGCCCGTAACCCGGTTTTCCGCCGACATCGTCATGGGCAGCCGCATTATGGCGCCACCCTGCACGCGGGTGGCCTATTTTTGGCACAAGGTCGGCAATCGCTTGCTGACGTTTGTGTTCAATGTCCTCAACAATACAACGTTCACCGACATCTACAGTTGCTACCTGATGTTTCGCCGTTCCTTGATCGATCCCGAAGAATTGAAAACCCTGGGTTGGGAACAACAGGCGGAGATCCTCACGTTGGCGGTCAAGCGAAGTCGGGTCTACTACGAAGTTCCCGTCTGCTATTACGGGCGCACGTACGAGGAAGGAAAGAAGATCCGCGCCCACCACATCATCGCGGTCATCCGGACGATTATTGTGCGGGGGCTGTTTGGCCGTTGAAGTTGTACACGAATAGCGTGTCGGCGACTCGCGCAGTTGGCGGACGCGTCTCCCGCAACCAATTCCATTCCGGCCGCATTAATTGTGAAGCGGAAACCACCAGCCAGCCTTGCACGATTTGACGCGCCTTCTCGGCATCGATGCGTGTGTTGGAGATCTTGAGGTATTCGATGGAATACTGGGTGCCGAAATAATCGAGATAAATGTGGTCAATGTGGCGTTCGTCGAGGAATGCCTTCAGCCGTTTTGCGTCCTGTCCCCAATCGTAGTTAGAATCGATCAAATACTTGTAGCCGTTCTTCGAGCCACCGATGGCCTCGGACATGAACTGCACGTACAGCGGGTAGCCTGCCACCGCGATGACCGCCTGCCACGCGGCCAGCGCGAACAGGGCGCGCTTCGCCCAGATTTTTTGGAATTGTGCATAGAGGCAACCGACCCCGACGCAGAGCAGGGGGAAGATCGGAAGAAGATGGCGCACGCCGATATTGACATTGCTGGCGATCGCCATCCCCAGATAGACGGCCGTGGCGATCCAAGGCGCCTTCACCAGTAACGGCAGCGATTTCCAACGCGCCACGGCCCACGCCGCACCCGTCAGCGTCGCCAGTACAAACGCCAGGGGCGATTTCACGAAGAACGCGATCGGGAAATAGGTCCGCCAGCCGGTGCGTGACCATTCGCCCATCAGGTAGGCTTCGTGGCCGATCTTGGAATGACTCATGACGAGGGCCACGCCCTTAAAAAAGTCGCGGGGGATCAGGAACAGGCGAAAGCCCGTGAACCATCCGGGCACGCCCAGCGCTTCGGCCTGTTGGCTCGAGATCGGGGGGGCCGGCGCCCACATGGGAGCGTAGGCCAGCAGGATCACCAGCCAGGCTGCACCCGCGAGGAACAAGCCGTGTTTCCAGAGAGACTTCCCCTCGGTTTTCATTGTCCGCCAGGAAACCGCGGCCATTATCGCGAAGATCGGGCCGAGCGTCACCGCATTGAATTTCATGGTAAGTGCCGCGCCCACCGCCGCGCCGCAAAGCGCGGCCCGCCAGTTGGCGGGCTTCTCCAGGTACAGCGCAAACAACAGGATCGCCGCGCCGATGCCGAGGGTGCCGTCGATATCTGTGATGATCAGGTGACCATAGGCCAGCGCACTCGGATTAAAGACCCAGAGCGCGAGGGCCAGCAGGGCTGCCAGTTCGTTCGCGACCGCGCGCCGCACCCAAAAGAAAATCAGCACACCGACGGCGAGCGTGACGAACACTTGTACAAAACGCGCGCGAGAGATCATGGCGTCGCCGTCGTTATCGCCTCCATAGACCAGCATTTGGCCAAAAATCTGGGCTTCCGGTTTTGGCCAGAAGTACCAATTGTCTCTCCCTTGGGGAAAGAGCCCCTGGATTGCCTGCGGTTCACCGAACCACGGTACTGTCCAGGGATAGCCCGCACTACGGTCGACCAACGACCTGGCAGTTGGGGAAAGCCGTACATCCATGGATGACAACGGCATGGCCACCAGCAATTGCGACAGGGGTGGACTCTCCGGGTCGAAATAGAACCGGTAGCCCGCCATGTAGCTGTACCCGGCGCTCAGGAAAGAGGTTTCGTCAACGGTGGCACTGTCTTGATGGACCGGGCCAATCATCAGCAGGCCCATCGCGACCAGCAACAACGTGGCAAGGATAAGTGGGATCCGTCCAACCTTCATCGTGCACGTTTCTAAGGCGCATCTCCGCGGTAATCAACAAAGAACCACGGACCGGTGTTCCGTGAACGCTCAACATTCATGTTTGCGCAGGATGCAAATCAGGGAAATGCCAAACGGCAGGCAAGCATACCGCAACCAGACGGCCTCCAAAGAAAACAGAAACGCAAGAATTGTGTTCAATAGTCGTGGCAGCGGAAATACATCTGATTTCAAATCGTCTGGCGTGCTCTTCTTTTTGCCGCCGAATCGCCTGGCCAGCCGAAAGAGCATTACCGGTAGAGCAAACAACGTGTTCATGTAGCTGAGCCGTACAACCTCGCCACCTGGCAACGTCAAGCGTTTCCGCAATAGCGGCCGCGTGTACCGCCGTTGGTGTTCGTTGACGTCATCATGTTCGCTCCACAGCCATTCATACGCGGGTACGGTGACAACGAGCAAACCGCCGGGCTTGCAGACCCGCCACAACTCACGGACGGCGGCAGTATCATCATCGATGTGCTCGATTACATCCAGGGCGCAGACAATATCAAATTTAGCATCCGGAAATGGAAGGGAAGGCAGGGCGGCGGCCAGTAACCGCGGAAATCCGCGTTGTCGCGAAAAACCCAGGGCGGTCGCGGAAGAATCCAGGCCGACGACCCAACCGAATTCGCCCAGCGTCTCGAGGTTGGCGCCCATGCCACAGCCAACATCGGCTACGCGAAGCGGGCGACTTTTCGAGGCAAACCGTCGCAGCAGGGAAGTCACAATGTTGCGGCGCCCGCAAAACCACCAATGGATCAATTCGGCACGGTAGATGTCTTCGTAGATTTGCGGATGCATGGGTGTGCACGCCGAACGATGCTACCAGTAGTGGGCGCGATGGCGCTGGTAGTAGTCGAATGTTTGTTGGATCCCCTGGCGCAGATCGGTGCGGGGTTTCCAATCAATGGCACTTTGGAGTTTTTGGATGTTGGTGATGTAATCCCCCGTCTCGACGTTTATGTAATCCTTGGGCCAGGGGACAGATTGCACCTTGCCTTGCCCGACGATGCTGACAAGGGTCTCCGCCATTTCCCGGAAACGCGCTCCGGTGCCGCTGCCGACGTTGAAGATTTCGCCATGGCAGGCCGGCGTCAGGGCGGCGAGCAACAGCGCATCGGCCAGGTCCTCCACATAAATGTAGTCCCGCATCTGGTCGCCATCGCCGAAAATCGAAATGGTTTTGTTCTCCATCGCGAGCCGTAGGAACCAATTGATGATGCAGTACTTGCTGTGCTTCATCTGCGAACGGGGCCCGTATGGGTTGGCGATACGAAAGATGACGCAGGGGATTTTGTACATCTCGAAATAAAATCTATACAGGTTCTCTGCAGCGGTCTTGTTCAACGCGTACGGTGTGCGGGGATTCAGCGGGTGCTTCTCGTCCACAGGATTGTACTCGATGCGTCCGAATTGAAGTCGGGAGCCGGTGAAGACGACGACTGCCTCCGGGTTGAACTTCCGCAGGTTCTCGACCACATTGAGGTGTCCGAGGTAGTTGATGTCGGCGTCGAGGAACGGGTTCTCGATGCTGTCGTTATGGCTGACTTGCCCGGCGAGATTGAAAATGATGTCCTGTCCGCGCACGAGCCACTTCATGGCTTCCTTGTCGCGGATGTCGGCGATATTGACAGTGACTTGGTCGCGAAGGTTCTCGATGTTGAAAAGATTCGCGCCGTACGGCTCGATGCAGGCATCCACGAGTGTGACTTTTGCGCCGAGCGGGACGAGTTTCTGGGCCAGGGTGCTGCCGATCATCCCCAGCCCGCCGGTGATCAAGACGCGTTTCCCATTTACCGAGGACGCCAGATCAGCCACGCTTTTGCTCCCGTTGGATGCCCACGGCATTCTTGATCACAAATTTTGGACGCTGCTTTACTTCATCATAGATGCGAGCGAGGTATTCGCCGACAATCCCGATGGAGATCAAATGGATCCCCGACAACACGAGGATGGAGACCTGCAAGGAAGCCCAGCCGGGGACCTGGCTGAATTCACCCGTCAATCTCCCCACGATCAGCCGCACGACATACAGAAAGCTGACCCCGGCGACAAGAAACCCCGCGAGGGAGACAAATTTCAGCGGCTTGTATGAGAATGAGAAAATGGCGTCCAGCGCCAGGGCGAGATATTTTCGGAGCGTGTATCCGGATTTACTCGCGAGGCGTTCGCCGCGGTCGTATTCCAATCCCGTTTGCCGGAATCCGCACCAGGCGCGCATCCCGCGCAGGTAACGGTTGGACTCTGGCATCGCATTCATCGTCTCGACCACTGGCCGGCGCATGGCGCAAAAATCGCCGGCGTCATACGGCATCTGGATGTCAACCAGTGTGCCATGGAGTCGGTAAAAAAGCCGATAGAGGATCCGATAGGGGAGCGGACGGTGGCGTCGCTTGCGGATGCCGTAGACCACATCAAATCCCTCGTCCAGCTTGGTGAGAAACCGTGGGAGTATCTCCGGCGGGTCTTCCAGGTCATCGTCCATGACAATGGTCGTGGCCCCGGAGGCAAACTCCAGGCCGGCCGTGATGGCGGCCTGATGGCCAAAGTTGCGCGAGAACTCGATCATCTTCACCCGCGAATCCCGGGCGGCGATGTTGCCAATGACCTCCGCCGAGCGATCACGGCAGCCATCGACCACTGCGATGACCTCAAAGGATTTTACCGCGGGATCCAGGACAGAGACCAAGCGACGATGCAATTCGGGGAAAATCTCGGCGGAATTGTAGACGGGGATGATGACGGACAATTCCAAGATGGAAGTTGGGTTGATTTGTGCATCCATCGTGCGGTGTTATAGCCCCTACTGTAGAACGCGTCAACCATGGCCCGCCGAACAAATAATTCCCAATGTTTACGGAGGCGGATGATTCGAGGGCGTGGCCAGCGAATACGCGAACAAGGTGTAGCCAATCCGCGCCACCGGTGTATGGGTCGTTCGCAGCCAGTCGTAGTCGGGAGCCATCAGGTGCGTCGCGGATACGACGAGAATGCCGGTGGATAGTTCGCGGGCTGCCGGCGGTTTGATGCGTTCGTTTGGAATCTGCAGGTACTCGATTGCCGCGCCTGTGCCGAAGTAGTCGAGATAGATGTGCGTGAGGTGATTCTGCACCGTCCACTGCTTCAGGAGTTTACCGTCCTGACCCCAGTCGAAATTGGAATCCACGAGGTAGTTTTGTCCGTTGGTAGGGCCGTCGACGAGTTCGTTGAAATAGGCGATGTAATCGGAATGGGCCAGCAGCGCCGTTTCCATCAGCCACGCGGTCATGAGCCACCCGATCAATCGATGCCTTGCTTTCAGGCGAGCGAATTCGGTCCCGACCACGATAGCCAGCAGTGGATAGATCGGCAGAATGTGGCGGATGCCGATGTCGGCCCTGTTCGTAAGTGCGCAGGCCAGGTAGACGACGACCGCGATCCAGGGGGTGGCTTCGGCGAAGCTCCATTCACGGATTCGTCGCACTGCCGTCACGACGGCGGCAAGGAACAACAGGAGTAACGCGAGCGGTGTCTTGACCAGTATGGCGAACGGATAGTAGTACCACCAACCACTTTCCGACCACTCTCCATGCAGATAGGCCAGATGGCCGCTCAACACGTGCTTTAGCATGATGGTGATTCCCTTGAAATAATCCCGCGGGATCAACAGCCAGCGGAAGTTCACGAACCACGACGGGACCTGAAGACGATGCGCATCCTCGACGGAGAGCGCCGGCGGGGGCGACCAATGCGGAAGATAGAAGAGCAAGACGCTTCCCCAGGCGGCGACGACGAAGAGACAAAAATAACTGAAAACAATTCGTGATGGCTTTTCCGTTGTGGAATGTCGTTGTCGCCACCAGGCGAATATTGTGAGCAGGCCGAAGATGGGAATCGAAATAATGGCAGTGTACTTGGTGAGTAGCGCGCCACCAAAGGCCAGCCCGGCAAGCAACGCCGTTCGTGGTCCGGGCGATTCGAGAAAGCGGGAAAACATCCAGACAGCCAATGGCAGCATTAAGGTGATGCCGGGATCGGTAATGATCAAATGCCCGTAGGCAAGGGCGAGGGGATTGAAGCACCATGCCGTCAAGGCGAACAGTCCGCCCGCTACATTACTCAGTGATCGGGCCCACAGAAATACCAACAGCCCAGTCGCCAGCATGACCAACGCCTGCATGAACCTTCCCCAGAAAAGCAGCCTGTCCGCATCATTGTGTGTGGCATAGACCAGTTGACGCCCGAACATTCCCGCCTCGATGGCGGGGTAGTGATAGTAGCCCTCCAGCCTTGTGGCATTGGTCGTAGATGGTTGGAGGTCGTAGTTCCAGTCTACGCCGGAGTGGGGGAACAATCTTTCATCGAAGTAGCCTCCCGCCAATGACGGTGGGTTCACGTGAATGAGCTGCAGCGGCAGAGCGCTCCAGAGTTGCATGAGCGGTGGGTGTTCGACATTGAGGTGGTAACGATGGCCCTGCCAGTAGGAATAACCGGCGCCGAGGAACACGGTTTCGTCGTTGGTGGCGGTGTCGTCGCGCATTGGCCCCCACATCAGGGCCAGCGTGACGCTGAGAACAGACGCAACGGCCAGCCAGGGAAGGCAGCGACGAATCATGGCGTCTTGGTAGGCGAAGCGGGCGAGTGAGTCGAGATTTTTCGTGATTTTTGCGGCCAATGGCCTTACAACGTGCAGCCTTATGAAGATTGTCGTCGCTTATTCGGGCGGGTTGGATACCTCGGTCATTTTGCGCTGGTTGAAAGACACCTATCGCTGTGAAGTCGTTGCGTTCTGCGCGGACATCGGACAGGAGGAGGAACTGGCCGGCCTCGACAAAAAAGCCAAGGCCACCGGCGCGAGCAAGTATTACGCGCTCGACCTTGTCGAGGAATTCGCCCGCGATTTCATTTTTCCGATGATCCAGGCCAGCGCGATCTACGAAAACCAATATTACCTCGGCACCAGCATCGCGCGTCCACTCATCGCCAAGGCGCAGGTCGAGATCGCGAAGAAAGAGAAGGCTGACACCGTGGCGCATGGCGCGACGGGGAAGGGCAATGACCAATGCCGCTTCGAGTTGACCTACGCGGCGCTCGCACCGGAATTGAAGATCATCGCACCGTGGCGTTTGCCGGAATATCAGGCGCAATTCAAGGGACGCACCGAGATGCTCGCGTACTGTGCCAAGAACGGCATCAAGGTGGAGGCCAGCGCGAAGAAGCCGTACTCGATGGACCGCAATCTCCTGCACATCTCCTTCGAGAGCGGCATCCTCGAAGACCCGTGGGCCGAACCGCCGAAAGATATGTTCAAGCTCAGCGTCTCACCCGAGGATGCGCCGAACAAGGCGGAGTATGTGGAGTTGGATTTCGAATCCGGCAATTGCGTGGCCGTCAACGGCAAACGTCTTTCACCCGTCAACGTCATGCGCACCTTGAATAAACTCGGCGGCAAACATGGCATCGGCCGTGTGGACCTCGTTGAGAACCGGTTCGTCGGCATGAAGTCCCGCGGCGTGTACGAAACGCCCGGCGGGACCATCCTGCATTTTGCCCATCGCCAGATCGAAACGCTGACGATGGACCGCGAAGTCATGCACCTGCGCGACGGGTTGATCCCGCGTTACGCGGAGTTGGTGTATTACGGGTTTTGGTTCAGCCCCGAACGTGAAGCGTTGCAGGCGCTCGTCACCGAGAGCCAGAAGAACGTCACCGGCACGGTGCGGTTGAAGCTCTACAAGGGCAATATCATCACCGCCGGCCGCAAGAGCCCGCTGTCGCTCTACAACCCGTTCATCGCCACGATGGAAGCTGACAAAGGCGCCTATAACCAGACCGACGCCACCGGCTTCATCCGGTTAAACGCGCTTCGATTACGAACGCGCGCCGGTGTGTTGAAAAAAGCGAAGAAGAAATAGCTTCGTCGTTACTTCGCTGCGAGGGCAGTTTCTATCGCGGTGGTCACCTCGGGTGAGTCCGGGGTTGTTTTCGAGTCGAACCGCTTGAGGATGGTGCCGTCGCGACCGATGAGGAACTTGGTGAAGTTCCATTTGATGTCACCGGGAAACGGAGAGTCGGTGCCCGCAAGCGTCGTGTAGAGAGGATGCCGCTGCGGACCGTTCACGTCGATCTTGTCGAATAGCGGGAAGGTGACGTTGTATTTGCTGGAGCAGAACAGTTTGATTTGTTCGTCGGTGCCCGGCTCCTGTCCACCAAATTGATTGCACGGAAATCCAAGGATGACCAGGCCCTTGTCTTTGTACTTTTCGTAGACGGCCTGGAGGGCGGTGTACTGCGGTGTGAAACCGCATTTGGAGGCCACGTTGACGACGAGGAGCACCTTGCCCTGATAAGCGCCGAGCGACGTTTCCTTTTGGTCGATGTCCTTGACGGGTATTTTGTAGAGGGCCTGTGCGTGAGAGGTCATGGTTTGTATCAGCAACGACGCCGCGAGAAGCGCGAAAGTTTTCATGCGGGCACGGTAGCATGACACTGGCCGATGCTCAAGCGGCAACGAATTGCCGGGTTGTTTTACCAGTTATTTCCGCTTCCGAAAACGAAGCGACAGCAAGCAGCCGAAACCCATTCCCACGAGGCCCAACACACCCGGTTCCGGGACGATCGTTGCCGAGAGGCCTGTGGAGTCGTCAGTGAGACCATTGCCTCCATTGCCGACCACAAAATCAATGGTATCCCCCGCGAGAATACTTTGGGATCCCGAAAACGCCGCCGAGTTGGGGCTCACCGTGGAATTGAAGATCGAGCTCCCATTGTGAAGGATATGCACATCCACGGAATCGCCGCCCGCATCCAGCCCGGAAAAGGTAGCGCTAATGCTAAACGTTCCTGAGAATGGCGCGGTCCAGCGGACAACACTATCTTCGTTGCTGGACCCCGGTTGCAGGCCAAGTTGCCCGGGTTGATAAACGGTGTTTTCGTTGTTGGTGACCGGGTGTGCGGTGAAGTTTTTTAACGCGTAAGGATAATTGGCGCCCGGAGAAGAATCCACGTTGCCCATCCAACCGCCGAGAGCAAGCCCGGGGCCGTAGGAGGCGGTGTTGGTGGTGTCCGAATGAAACGCCGAGGCGACACCGTAGGAATAGCCGTAACTCCATGCGCCATTGGGATTGCTGCTGCTGGAAAAATCCCCAGCCGCATTATACGTCTGTGCGGCAATTGGCCGGGCGAGCACGGCGAGACTGAGCAACGTTGCGAAGGTGGAGATGAGAAGGTGCTTTTTGGACATTGTCATCGCTGTATTCCTTATTTGGTTTGGTTCTGCTCGTGGTGCTTTTTGTCGAAGCTATTTCCTCTTCCGGAAACGAAGCGCGAACAGGCAACCGAGGCCCAATCCCGCGAGGCTCAGTGTGGCCGGTTCGGGCACGGCCACGATGGTGGCGTCCAAGCCGGTGGTGTCTTCATGATCGTTCCCGTTGCTGCCGAAGCCGACGGCGAAATCGACGTGCTCTCCTGACACGAGGGTCAGGGTTGCTGAATAGTTTGTCGGGCTGGGGCTGCCGTTCACGAACGAGTCGAATACCGAGACACCATTCGTCTGAACATGGACATCCGACGTATCGCCGATCGAGCTCAGTCCGGAAAACGTGGCCGTGACACTAAACTGGCCGGTCGATGGTGCTGTCCAACGGACGATAGAATACTGGCTGCCGTTCATATTTAACGCCAGTTGCCCCGGTTGATAGGTCGTGAAGGAGCCAAGAGTGATTGGACTTGCCGTGTTATTGCGCAGAGCTGAGGGGACACCTTCGGGGCTCGCACCGGCGAACCAACCTCCGAGGCCGGTAAGTCCGTAAGCGGCAGTAGTGTTACTCGTATCCAGAGTAAAAGCCGAACCCAAGGTCGTGGACCAGCCATAGCTCCACGCGCCGTTGGGATCGCTGCTGTTGGAGAAATTCCCAGCTGCACTGTACGTCTGTGCGGCAGCTGGCCGGGCGATCGCAATGAGACTTAACAACATCACATAGATCGAGATGGGTACGGATTTCCTGTATGTTGTCATAATTGTGTTCCTTTATTCAGTTCGTTCTGCCCGCGGTGGTTTCCGTGTTTGTTTTGGGGAAGCTATTTCTTCTTCCGGAAGCGGAGCGCGAACAGGCAACCGAGGCCCAATGCCGCGAGGTTCAGCGTGGCTGGTTCGGGAACAAGGATGGCGGACAGCGCGGTGGTGTCTTCATTGGGATTTCCGTTGCCATTGCCAACAACGAAATCAATGATATCGCCCGCAAGGACACTCTGAATTCCCGAAAAGGGCGCGGGGTCGGGGCTGCCGGTCACGGTCGAACTGAATAGCGAAGTACCGTTGTGGAGAATATGCACGTCCGCGGAATCACCAAGCGCACTCAGGCCGGAAAAGGTGGCGTTGATGGTAAACGTCCCCGAGAAGGGCGCCGTCCAACGGACGATGCCGACCTCGTTACTATCGCCCGGTTGCAGGGCCAGTTGCCCGGGCTGATAAGTGGTGAAGGCGATGGTTACCGGGCTCGCCGTTCCGTTATGCAGGATGTAGGGAATGTATGAAGAACCACTCTCGTTACCCAGCCAGCCACTCAGGGACCCACCATTATAAGCCAAGGAATTGGTAACGTCCGAATGGAAGGTCCCGCCGACACCATACGACCAGCCGTAGCTCCAGGCGCCGTTGGGATTACTGGTGCTGGAAAAATTCCCGGCGGCATTATAGGACTGTGCGACAACGGGCCGGGCGATCACAACGAGGCTGAGTAAGGTTGTGAAAATGGAGATGAGCGCGGACTTGCTGGAGGTAGCCATGATGGGACTTCCTTCTCCGCCTTCGTACTGGCGGGTTGGTTGAGTTGTATGGTTGCTTCGTGACGGGCATTGCCCTCTGCGGACGCTCGCCTCGTCCATCTCACCAAGCACCTCACCACTTCAAACCAACTACCCCGTCTCGCACTACCCAACGACCATTAGAACAAGAATTTGGTGAGAAGTCAACGGCTTAATTGGCACGCAGGTATTGTAGAATCAGGGTTGCGGCAGGAAGGTCACGCAAACGGGGGTGGGAACTTCGAGGGTCTGGCCGGTGGGTTTCAGACGGCCGGTTTTGGTATCGATACGGAAGACGACGATGTTATCCGAGCCCTGATTGGCAGCCAGTAGGAAATTACCGGTTGGATCAATCGCGAAAGATCGGGGCATTTTGCCGAGGGTCGGCTGGTGTTCGACAAAGGTTAGCTTACCAGTGTTTTCGTCAATAGCGTAAACAACGATACTGTCGTGTCCACGATTCGAGCCGTAGAGGAATTTGCCGCTCGGGTGGATAACGATCTCGGCAGTGGTGTTGGGGGCCGTGAATTCTTTCGGAAGCGTGGAGACGGTTTGCGATTCCCTCAGGGCGCCGGTGACCGAGTCGTAATCGAAAGCGGTAATCGTGTTGTTCAATTCGTTGATGACGTACAAATGATGGCCGTTGGGGTGAATAGCGAAGTGGCGGGGACCGGCACCCGGAACGAGGGAAACTTCTGGCGGGTCGTTAGCCGTGATTGAGGCGGTCTCCGGTTCCAACTGGTAGATGAAAATCTTGTCGAGGCCGAGGTCGGTGCAGAACGCCCGGCGATTGGCGAGGTCGAACCCGACTTCGTGGGCGTGTGGGCTGGCTTGTCGTTTCGGATCGGGGCCGGAACCGTGGTGCTGAAGGAACGCACTGACTCCGCCAAGAGAGCCATCAGAGTGTATGGGGAATGTGGCGACGCTGCCGCTGCCGTAATTCGCGGCGAGCACGCATCGGCCCGACGCGTCCACCGCGAGATGGCAAGGGCCTTGGCCGCCGGAGTTCTGTTGGTTCAGTAACGTCAGCTTTCCGGTTGTCGGGTTGATGGCGAAAGCGTCGACGGCGCCGTTGGACGTGCCTTCAAAGCCGGCAGCCTCGCGGACGGCATAGAGAAAATGGTGGTTGGGATGGATGGCGAGGAAGGCGGGATCGGTTGTCTCTACCGCGATTGTGGGAGAAGTGAGTGTTCCCGTTGCGGTATCCAAGCGACACGTGTAGATGCCTTTGCTTTTCGCGCTCGCCCGCGTCCCGATGTAGACCAGACACTCGCTACGAGAGGGAGATGAGGGGGTGGTCGCGGGGCCTTGGGCAAATCCATTGATGAGATTCATGAGCGATATCAGGGAGCCGATGATGAGAAGGTTCCGTCGCATGGCGGGCACGATAAACAGAATCCGCGGAGAAATCGATTGAAAATAATTTGTGCTTATTGACCGTGGATGATTCGTCATCGGCTGACGAACCCTGCGCACCCTCGTAGTGCGTGGAAAGTAGAAGGGGTCAGTCCTCACTATTGACACGACACGTTGGTTTTGCTAGCTATCAAGCTCATGGCGCGCCCCTTGCGAATCGAATATGCAGGAGCCATCTATCATATCCTGAACCGCGGGGATCGGCGCGAGCCGATTGCGTGCGATGACCAGGATCGAACCCGCTTTGTGGAAACTCTGGCCGAAACCTGCGACAAAACGCACTGGCAGGTGATGGCTGTGTGTTTGTTATCGAATCACTTTCATCTGGTCATTGAAACCCCGCAACCCAATCTGATCGCGGGAATGAAATGGTTTCTTGGCACATACACCGCGCGTTTTAACCGTCGTCATCGACAGTTTGGTCATTTATTCAGTGGCCGTTACAAGGCGTTGGTGGTCGACGGCGACACGCCGGGCTATTTGCGCACGGTCTGTGACTATGTCCACTTGAATCCCTCCCGTGCCAAGCTGGTGACGTCCAAGGAGCCACTCGACCGCTACCCTTGGAGTAGTTATCCGCACTATTTGCAACCGGCCCGTCGACGACCGCCGTGGCTGAAGGTCAACCGATTGCTGGGCGAATACGGGGTACGCGGCGATGATGCCGCCGGGAGACGGCGCTTTGCCGAGGAAGTGGAGCGCCGGCGGGCTGCAGAGAATCAGACGGATTGGCGTCCGTTACGGCGCGGTTGGCTGCACGGTGCCGAGGCATTCCGTGAAGTACTGCTGGAACGAGGGCGCGCGCGTATCAAAGAAAGCCATCTGTCCACTTATCGTTACGAAACCAGCGAAGCGTGCGCGGAACAGATTGTGCGCGAAGAACTCCAGCGGCGTGGTTGGAAGGAAAGGGAGCTGCGGCAGCGGCGCAAAGGCGATCCCGAGAAAGTGCACATTGCCCGGCGCTTACGACAGGAAACGATCATGACCTTGAAATGGATTGCCGCCCGCCTCAATATGGGCTCGTGGACCCACGTCAGCAACTGTTTGGCGCATCCAAAGAAACGATAGAGTGTCAATAGTGAGGACTGACCCCTTTATGGTTGGCTGGGACAATTGTTTCGGTGACAAATTGCAAGACTATGCCGAAAGCACCAGTGGCACACTCACGTATGAAGACGCTCAGGTTGCTCCATTTCCATGAAACGCTTACTCCTCAGCTTATTGGCTCTTGCCGCAGGAAACGTGATTGGTCAAGAGGCGCCGTCGTTCAAGCACGACGGGCCGCCATTCGTGACTAAAAACTGTGAGATCGTGTGGGTGGCGCCCACGAACCAGATGCCCAAGGCGTTGTGTATTTATCAAACGATTCCGCAGAAGTTCTCGGACAAAGTGATTTCGAACCTTATGGCGTTGGGCTCCTTTACCATGAGCAACAAAACTGCGCATACCTCTGAAACCCGCGCATCGGACGAGGACGGAGCTGGATTTGTTGACGAAAGCGAAAAGCGGTATTTGGTAATTTCTCCCCCACTCGGATGGATAGATTATGAAGACAGAAAGGCGGATGAAAGGAGAGAGCCTGTCGAAGATGCTTTGGACGCGGCAACGGTGCAGAAGTTGGGCCTGCATCTTTTGGATCAGCTTGGCATTCCCCGTTCTCAACTCGCTACCAAGCCGAACAGTTCCGAGCCGCTGACGTTTAAGGAAACTAGAACACGGGGACACCTAGACAAGAAACAGGGCGAGCGGCTTGCGGAAGTATATTCTCGCGGCGTCTTCTTCGTCCGGCAGATTGATGGCGTGAGTTTCGCCGGTATTGGGGTAGCGGGTGGATTCGATGTCAGATTCGCCAGCCATGCGAGGGTGACGAAATTGGAACTTGTCTGGCGAAATTTGCAACCGTACAAGAAATGCCAGGTGGCAATCCCCGACCAAATCATTCAGTGGGTCAAAGAGGGCAAAGCGGTCATGCCCGCGCCCAAGGTAAATCCGCGTGAGGTCAAGAAACTCACAATTACCGAGATTTCACCATTGTACGCGGGCGAACTGGGTGAAAAGCCGCAGGATTTTACTTATCCATTCGCCAGTTTGGACGCCATAGCCGACACGGGACCGACAAATATCGCCATTCAGCTTTACTGCCCAATTCTTACGAAGAACACAGTTTATCCATGAGAATCGCTGCGCCCCCTCAAATGCAAGTGGGTGTGAATTTCTCGCAAAGGACGCACCCCGGATACCCCGCTGCGTGTGGGCACGCGGCCTACGGCTACAAAGAGTAGGTTATCTCCTGATATCGTTAAGCGATAAATTTTGCTGGACGGGCGGCAACTGGCCGGGTATAGTTGGCGCGTGAATAATGAAGTAGAGCCTGATGGCTGCGAACAGGCCGGACGCCTGTTCAACGCGGGGACGGAAGGACACGGGCCGGACGCCCGTGCCACTACCAGACGGCGGCAAAAACACGCGTTTCTGCGAAACGAACCCGAATTGCCGGCGCGTGTTTTTCGACGCAAGATTCGGAATGCTAGGAACTTGGGACGTGGGGCGGTAATTTTTGATTCGGGTTCGTTTTCTCGAAGAAGTGCCTGGCGGCATTTGATCGTGGTTGTCAGGGAGGAAGAATTCGCGCTGTGGGCGATTGAAAATTCTCCTTGCCAAGGGGAGGGATTTGGGCTTACTTTTCGGTCAGCTAGCATATGGAAGAAGAGCGCAGTGAGATTGGTGGAATGTCAGTCACGCCTTGTTTGCCTGGTGGCAGTCCGAAACCCGACGAGCGGGAACAGTCACTGAAGCCTCCCTACCGCAGCAGAAGGAAATACTAAACCCCTATGGCAACCAAGCTATTCGTGGGCAACCTGTCGTTCAATACGACCGAAGGCGACATTCTGGACCTGTTCAAACAGGCCGGCAATGTCACCAGTTGCGAACTCATCATGGACAAATTTACGGGCAAATCCCGCGGATTTGCGTTTGTGCAGATGGGCACTCAAGAAGAGGCCAATAAAGCCGTGACCGATTTCAACGGCAAAGAACTCGACGGCCGGGCACTCACCGTCAACGAAGCCCGTCCCCGTGAGGAACGTCCCCGCGGTGACTTCGGCGGCGGCGGTGGCGGTGGTGGATTCGGTGGTGGTGGCGGTCGTGGGGGTGGCGGCGGCGGCAAGCGCGACTTCGGTGGCGGTGGCGGTCGCGGTCGTCGGTAGAGTTCCACCGCTCACGTATTAAAGAGCAATTACGCGAAGGGCGTCTTGTGAAAGCAGGCCGCCCTTTTTCTTTGTAGAGTTCACTGCTACGTCGGTCGCGGTAGATGAGACGTTGTTCGCAGCCGCGAAACACTCTGGCTGTGGTAACCATTTATTACGGGAATGTAATTCAATTATGCGGTCGTGGTAGCTTGACACGGCGATAGACCGCAGTTAGCCTCCGTGACCAAGGGGATTGAAAGGGCAGGCCGTTCAGGCCGCATGGCGCGGTCGTAACTTTGCCCGAGTTAACAAAACCTATTATCGTTGGAGGAATCGGAATGAAAGTAATGCGTATCGCAGTTGTAACAGGAGTGCTGGTTGGTTTGGTGGCAGCGACTGTACAGGCCGGTTTGTTTAATGCACACGTCACCGGGACGGTCACGCGTGAGCAAAATGGAGTGATTGCCTCGAAGAGTTTCTCAATCGCAGACGTTGGCAGTACCAACAAGACGGACAAGCTGGTGATTGATTCGAGCACGGGTGCGCTTGAAGTCGTGGACCAATGCGGGAACCTGGTCACCAACATCGTGACCATCGTCGGGATCGACGCGAACATCGGCCCGGACACGAAGAGCAACCAAGTTGAAGCCGTGCTCTTGTCATTTACAGGCACCGGCGCGACGAATGGAGCCGCCATTGTCAGCATCTCGAATGGCAAAACTTTCAAAGCCAGCGAGACCTTTGAGCTTGCGGTCGGCAGCGTAATC
>Ga0206891_10158_pt1 | contig 20411 bp, 18 predicted proteins | sample Alteio_BWOrgHeat_55_FD_153246 | JGI IMG/M metagenome (GOLD analysis project Ga0206891, IMG submission 153246) | Enriched cells from forest soil in Barre Woods Harvard Forest LTER site, Petersham, Massachusetts, United States - Alteio_BWOrgHeat_Nextera7 ...
CCGCAAGGCCTCGAACAGATTCTGTTGAAGGACGTCATGGAGTACACAGGGTCGACGGCGGTGGAGAAGCCGCTGGCGCCCATCGTAAATGCGAAAGAAGAAGTGCTGGAAGGCACTGGCATCGAATCGGCGCCGGCATTGAAAGGGTATGCGCGCTATCAGGCCAAACCGTCCGCCTCCACGCTGCTTTCAATCGATACTGAAAAGAAAGATCCACTCTTCGTTCGATGGCAGTATGGCCTAGGGCGGGCGGCCGTCTTCACATCTGACGCGAAGAGCCGTTGGGCAGAAGGCTGGATGACATGGCCGGGCTTCGATAAGTTCTGGATCAATGTGACCCGCGACTTGTTGCCGCATTCGCGTTCCACCGAAGCCACCGCACAATATGACCAGGCCAGCGGCGACGTCCTAGTCGAATATCGCCTGGGGCCGGGCGTTGAAGAGCCAAAGAAGGTTCCGGATATTTACGCCATTGGGCCGGGCGGATTTCGACGGCCCGTGGATGTAGAAAGAGCGGCGCCCAGGCTTTATCGCGGGCGGATTCATATCGGGCAGGCGCGCGGACTATTTCGTATACGGCCGCTCGCCGACTCGCGGGATTTTCCAGAAATCGGATTGTACAGGCAGCAAGAAGAGATGCTTGATTTCGGAGCCAACCGTCTGCTGCTTGAGAAGATCGCGACGCTAACCGGGGGCCGAACGAATCCGCAGCCCGCTCAAATTTTCGATTCCGGCGGCAGGATGCTTTCGACAACGTGGCAATTATGGCCCCTGCTGCTAGGCCTCGCCATCGCGCTCACTATTACAGAACTGGTGGCGCGTAAGTGGGCGGGGCTGAAGCTGGCGCTGCATCAGAGTTAAGGCGGACGGTTCCCTTATCACTTTGAATGGGGATTCCAGTCAAAGCACGATTAACTTTGATCAACCCAACCGGCCTCTACATAATGGTGATCTACTCTACTTCGCGGGGTGCATCATAGCCGGCCTTAGCTATGATCTGATACTTGATGGCCTTTCCCTTCTCATTCGAAATCCGCAACGGCTCTCCCTCGGGATTGATCAACTCCACTTTGATATGGCGGAACTTGCCATCGCGGGCCAGGTTCGTTGGGTGGTAAGAGAGCGAGTATTGATTCCTCAGGGCCTCGGTTAATTGCTGAAATACAGAAGGGTACTCTCCATAGAAACGAGGGAAGTAGGCTTGGCCGCCGGTTTCTTTCGCAAAAGTCTTCATCGCATTGTCGGCTTGCAGGAAGTCCATGTTCTGGATTTGTGCGCTCATCCCGGGCCTGGTCTCAGCCATCATGCGTGCTATCTGCAAGATGCTGATGGTGTAGATCGGCACGGCGGCCTCTTGCAACTTCTTCCGAGTCTTGTCGAATGTCAGCTTGCTGAATGTATCGAGGCCCGTGCCGATCACAAGTATCGCCTTCCGGCCTTCAATGTTCTGCATGCGGTCCGCCATATCTGTCATGGCATCGAAGACATTCGATTCGCTGAAGCCGGGGATGCGGAGCCGTGCCATGGCCTCCTGCGCCTTGCTCTTGTCTGGAGAGAAATCGGAAAGGATGGTCGTTCTCATGTCATATGTGACAATGGCGACGTTGTCATCCTCCTTCAGCCCTTGCAGGAACCCGTAGGATGCCATCAGCGTCTCGCGCCAGCCGCTACTCCAGTACGCCTGGTACCGGCCTGAGAATTCAATCAGCATGCAAATGGTGATGGGCGCCTCCCCCAGCCCGAATCCGGTAAGCTGCTGAGGCACATTGTCTTCCAGAACCCGGAAGTTCGCACGCGGGATTTTAGGAATGAAGTGTCCTTTGTCATCGAGCACTGCCACTTCCACCGAAACCGTTGTAGCGTCTGAACGGAACGTAGGCTGATCTTCCGCGGCTTCCTTCGGCCGCTTGTATTGAGAAGGGATTTTTTGCTGATCGGGCTCATCCGCTGCGGGTTTCTTCGGTTTGGCGACCGTCTCCGACGGCGATTGCTGTGGATCCTGCGCACTAAGCGTAGGGCCGCAGATGGAACTCGCAATCATGCTGGCTGCTATAGCACCAAAAAGGAACAATTTCCTGCTCATGGTCGTGGTTCTACAATACCTCGCATCGGCTATGGGGTGAAACAGCATTCAAGCTGATCAAACCCTCGTACTCGCCCTTCCGGATTTGGGCCGATCTTGCCCACAAAAGAGCTAGCACCAATGTCCTTACCGTACAGAGACGGAAGAGCGTTCCGGTGCGTTACACGCCTGAGCCGTCGACCATGTACAGTCAGGAAGCGAAATCTTTACGAGACCCGCGCGACACTCCCGTCAATGGACCCAACGGTCCTTGTCAGAACCCTGTTTCTTGAGGTAGACCTGGAACTTGCGCCTGGCGCGCTGCAATTTCCATTCCTTATAGGAGGCCTCTAGTGGCTGCTGAATGGAGCCCCTAAGGCGCCGTCCGCGCAATAGAAGGTAACCAATTACCAGACCGCTAAGGTGCGCAAACACCGCCACCCCGCCGCCCGGCAATCCGACGGCGACGAGATACGACTGGAGAAACGTGATCGCGCCGATGATCATCACGAAATACTTGACTTTTATTGGAATTAGAAAACCAAACAGCAGCATCCGGTCCGGAAACAGCAGCGCATAAGCCATCAGCACGCCGTAAATCGCTCCGGATGATCCCACGGTAGGCGTGTTTGGGTGCCCGAACAAATAGCCGGTCACTACACAAACCAAGCCTGCACCCACGCCGCACGCGAAGTAGAAGCGAAGGAAACGCGGCGTCCCCCAAAGCCGTTCGATTTCAGCGCCGAACATCCACAGCGCCAGCATATTCCAGAGAATATGACCAAAACCGGAATGGATAAACAGGTAGGTGAACGGTTGCCAGATGGCGTAGGTTTTAACAACCTGATCCGGGTAGAGCCACAAGTTCCGCTCTAGATCTTCCGCGTTAAGAGGTTTTAGCAGTACCGCAATGACGAAGATCGCGATATTCGATATCAGAAGCCACTTCACGCCCAGCGGGAAGCGGTTCGAAGGAAGATTCCTGTTCACTGGAGAGCGCGAACCGTAGGACATCGACGAAGCAGACCCTTTGCTTACGAGAATAACAAGAACCGGACCTCGCAGAATCATGCCGACCTTATTTCTACGAGTCGATCAAACTGGCTTTTTAGTCAGAAATCTCCTCAATTGCGCTGAACTAATTGTCTGTGTTGAACCAAGGAGATAACGAATCGATGCTAGCTTCGCCGCGCATGGCGCCTGAGGATAGCGGCGGTCACATTCAGGGAGATCGCGATCCCCGTCCAAACCATCCAGTTCGAGAACGGACCGGAACTCACCATGAATTGACCGCTGATGCCCATATCCGCCGTGATGCTCCAGGCCGCGATGAGATATGCCGATACCACTGCCGGAGCCAAAAGCCCTGAAACCAAGGCTCCAAACTCTATCGCGGTATCGTTGGCCCACTGCCCCAGTTTCAATCCGTAACGGGTCGCGCCGCCGAAAATCGAATCACGAGAGACCTCCAGCGCCTGCCAAAGAGCCGACCAGGGGCGACTAACCGCTGATACTGACTGACTCATAGCTGTAACGATCCGTTCCGACATCTGTTGGCCCGCTCCTTGTTGTACGTTGCGACTTGTCTGTATGGATGCAAATCGATTGCCAAATGTTTCGTGAGAGTGATGAGAGATTGGCAAATAACCGCAAGTCCCTTATCGGAACAATGCCGACCCTACTCTGCTGAATGCGAACCTATTTCCTGGAGTCGGGCGGGGCGTTGAGAAATCGTATCCACAGGACTGTTATATGACTCTGAGGCTAAAGTCGAATGAGTGGTAGAGCGTAGCCTCGGATGGGAAGTAGAATGGCCCCATTTGTTCAGAACGGAGGCTACCGCTAGCAGCAACGCGGACGCGCCGAGCCAAGTCTGCCAGTGGGACATCATGCCTTGTGAAATGAAGAATTCGCCGGTCCAGCGGAGATCCGCCGCAATCCGCCAGAAGGCCACCGTGAAAGCTAGCAGCGAGGCCGGTGTCAGCAGTGACGCCAACGCCAACGCGAGTGCCTGGTGTTTACGCGGCGACTGACGTCCTCGAAATCTTGATCGTTGGTGCAAAAGCCTGATACGAATCAGCACGTCGGGGTCACCGCTTCGATTAAGAGCGTATCAGCGTTCATGGCTGCTGTCACCATAAAACAAACAGTCTCGGATCATTACGTTTTTTAAAATCTCAGCACTAGAAGTTGCCGTCTATGGTTAATGGGATTTTGCTGATCTGCGTTCTGTCCAGCCTGACTATTCCGGCGTGCGATAGTCTGTCTGTTTGGCCCGCCCAGCCTCCTATGGTCCAGGGTGGCCTGTTTCCAAACAGTCAAGACGAAAGGAACATCCACCCTCAATGGCAAAGATCAAGATCGCAATCGTTGGCACGGGCTTCATGGGGAAGGTGCATACCGAAAATGTGCGCCGCCTCGGCACCGTCGAAGTGGCCGCAGTAGTGGGAAGCCGCACAGAGACGGCAGAGAAATTCGCCGCCGCCTTTGGCGTTCCGCTGGCGACAGCAGATTTAAAGTCGGTGCTTGCAAATCCGGAAATCCAGGCCGTGCATATCTGCACCCCGAACGTTGACCATGCGCCAATGTCGCGGGCGGCTCTCGAGGCCGGCAAAGCGGTGCTCTGTGAGAAGCCGCTCACCATGAGCGCCGCGGAGGCGAAGACGCTTGTGGATCTGGCTGCCGCGAAGAAACTGCCCAATGCCGTGCAGCATAACCTCCGCTACTATCCCCTCGTGCAGCAGATTCGCCAGATGGTGGCCCATGGCGACCTCGGCGACATTATGATTGCCCAAGGAACCTATTCGCAAGACTGGCTGCTCTACGATACCGACTGGAACTGGCGCACTGACTCCAAATCGAATGGCAAGCTGCGCGCTATGGGCGATATCGGCTCTCACTGGATGGATATGGTTCAGCATCTTACCGGACAAGCCATCAGCGAAGTCTGTGCCGACCTTCACACCTTCCACAAAACACGCAAGAAGCCCAAAGGCTCTGTCGAGACCTTCTCGGGCAAGAAGCTCCAACCCGCCGATTACGAAGAATTCCCTGTCGATACGGATGATTTCGGCGCAGTCCTCTTCCATCTGGCTGAGGGCGCTCGCGGTTCCTTTACGGTGAGCCAAATGTCAGCCGGCTGTAAGAACCGATTCAGCTTCGATATCTTTGGAACCAAAGCCGGCGTCTCGTGGAACCAGGAACAACCCGACACATTGTGGATTGGCCATCGCAACGAACCAAATCAAATCATCATCAAGGACGGTTCGCTCATGTACCCCGCCGCCGCCGCCTTTGCCGATTTGCCGGGAGGGCACAGCGAAGGCTACGACGACTCGCATAAGCAACTCTTCAAGAACTTCTATGCCCATGTTGCCGACCCGTCTGTACCCATCAACTACCCGACTTTTGTTGATGGCATGCGCGGTATGGTGTTGCTGGAGAAGGTCGCGGAAAGTGCGTCAAAGCGGGGATGGGTCTCGGTCTAGCTCTCGATCCGGTACTGGCTGGTCTTCGCGATGCATCCGCGGACAAAAAGAGGCAGGCTCTTGGGCCTGCCTCGACGATTCCGGCTCTAAATCCAAACCTACTTCACTCTAGAAGTGCCGCCAAACTGCGCGAGGCTCGCGATGAAATCCTTCGCCGCAGCTGGTACAGGGACCTTTCCGCTCAGGATCTCCTTAGGGCCGCTGTCGTTGCCATATACAGCCTTATTACCGTCCGTATCCGGGCGCAGGGTAGCACCGGCCAATGAAATTCCCGCAAAGACGCCGCGGGCGCGTGAATACGACAGGATCTCAGCGTGCATAGTGGCATCGGTCTGCGCTTCGGCATCCCGTCCAACCGGACCCGCAGCTGCCGTGGCATCGCCGCCCAGAGTGAACTTGCTCGCCATCAGATGTTGCATTCCCTGGTCGTTCATCACCAGCAGAATGATGTCGCTTTCTGCGCCGCCGGCCTGCAGGCCGAAGCTCCCGCCCTCAATCCGGACTTCGGAGGGAGCCGACCACCCACCAGCCGTACGGCAAGAGGCAAAGCCCTTTCCGTACTTGGCTCCAACAATGAACCCGCCCTTCTTTAGGTTTGGAACTACCACCGCGCAGTGCGCCTTTTCAAAGAGTCCCCTGGGCACTCCGCTGTCATTGGCTCCTCCCATTTCCTTCACAACCTCAGCTGCCTGCATCAGACGGGCATCCTCGCTCGTTGCTGCAAGCCCCGAAGAAGCTGCAATTACTAGTAAATAAACTAGTCTAATTTTCATAAATATACTTTTCCCTCCTTATTGAAATTCTAAAGCAATCCGAACTTGTTGTCACTAGTTGTCACGTATTGGCGGCTTCTCTATGTGATGTAACTCTTTCGAATTACTTCGAGAAACAACTGGCGATCTTACGAGGTCACAACGCGCTGAGGGAAAGGGGGTCGGGGCATTGGCGCTAACCTTAGAATTTACCCTGAAGATGTCGAGACACCAAAGTCATTCTTTGGAGCATTCACTGTGAGCTTCGTATCGCAGCCCTCATATAGGCGGAAGCTCCGGTACGAGTCTTTGACTAACTCGATCTTGAGATTCGCGCTGGTCACATAGCGAACGCGCGGAGTCGGCCAAATAGTCCGGCTACCAGCCAGCGGCGGCCCAAAAAAGGAATATTGAGTGTTGAGCTCATAACGAAAGGTGTTCGCAGCGTTTGATTGCTGTTGAATTGTGCGGTGGTCGAAGCGGTAACCGAGTTTTTGTCGCTTGCATAAGAGCCTGTCGCTGAGAAAGTCACGCTAGTGGGATTATTACCGGTCGCATAGCTGGCTCCCAAATCCGCACTGCCCTCGATTTGCTTTAACACTGATGCTTCTGTTTGACGAATCTCAATGACCTAAGCGGGGTTAACCAACATACCCTGTGAATCTGCTCCGATTGCGAATTTCTCGTCTCCGCTTTGCTGGTCGAACGTGTTGAATAACTCCTGTCTTCCCGCACCGCTCGCTAGACGGATGACGAATTGATCCTGGCTCTGAAGTGTCGCGACCTCATTCCAATCGAGCTGGACTGCAGAGTTCATGTAGCTGGACTTGAAGTACAAGAGGCCCATCGAGATACTTAATCTCTCCACTCATGCGTTCGCCGTTTTTCATGATGATGACGTCGTCTTTGCGCTCTGCGAACAAGGGCAGACAAAAGACCAGCATGCACATCATCCGACAAAACGTCTGAATCAAACGACCGCGAGACGAAACGGGCATGAAACAAGCCTGAGCCAAAGACACTCGGCGTTAAAACGCATGAGATCCGCGAGGTGAGCATGAGTGGCCGTCTTCGGACATTCGGCGAATCCTATAGCAGCTTCACAGGAGAGCTATAGCTACACATCGGAAGTCCGTGACCGCAGTGAGTGGAATGGATTTGCCGGCATTGCATGATCTTGGGCTTGCGCAACATTCAGGTAGGCGACGACAAGGAAGTGCCGCTCATTGCCGGCTTTTTTCCGGTCGAGACAAGCGAGGACATTCTGTCGGCAACGTGCCCCTACAGTGACCGGGGCGGAACGGGAAGCTGAGGATGCCGCAAGCGTAAGTGGAATCTGGTTTATAGAACACGAGCCCCCGGTTCCCGCAAAAACATACGACGAGATCAAAGACATTTTTCACAGTGGGCTGATCGCCCTACATGTGCTCAAACCTCTTCGGACGATGGGCATCGTCTCGACGGTGTCTACACACCGGGCGGCGGGTTCAGTCTTCAGGACGGAAAGCGTTGGCCTCCAATGGAGCCAGGCGTTTGGGCACTAAGAGAGGCTTTTGATCGTGAGGTAGTGGCGGGAGCACTCGGAAGTGAAGCGAACCGGGACGGATGAAACAGACAATCACTGGATGCCCCCACCGAAGACAAATCGAATGTCATCCCGCTGACGGAGCGGCGTCGCCATCCTCAGCTAAGCGGGCTTGCCTGAATTCGTTTTGCGCACCTTTACGTTCCGGCAGCGGACAAACAGTGCGAAAGCCAGGAGCGTGGGAACAATCAACACCGCAGTTGCCGGTTCCGGGATCTCCATTACGGCAGAAAAGGTGCCCTGGCCATTATCGGCGATGGTGGGGTCCTGAGCCTTGTAGTTCCCCAACCCAACGTAGGAGATGTTGAAGTATGGACCGCTACCCAAAGTGGAAAAGGCCAGCCCAGAAGAGTCTAGCTGCGGCTGCGAAGGGCCGAGCAGGTTATCGTTGCTAAGGTAAGTGTTTGGAGGGAACAACAACTGGATCACGCCGGGGCTGAGCCTAGTGCCCATGGTACCCGATATGTCGAGAATCTCATATGTACCTGAAGTGAGGGTTGAATCGGTTGTCAACGTGCCGCTTCCCGTAAATTGATTACTCGAATAGCTCCAGTCCCAGATGATGTCAGCACGGGCAGGAGCACAGAGAGCTAGAGCCATAGCGGCAAATAGGACATATCTGTGCACAACTTTGAGATTGCCTTGTGTCTGGGTGCCACTCGCGACGGAAGCCGATACCGATAGCAAGGAAAACCGCGCCATCGGACTGATTAAGTTTGCCTTTCGGTGCATAATTACCTCTCCTGCGGACATACCTGCTAACAGCTGCTCACTTCTATGGCGTCGTGAAATCCATCCTAGGTGATGAATGTCATCTGTGGGGATGGAGATCTATTATCTGGCTAAAAAAACTTCGGACTCCCGACGCGCTTCCGTACCCTTCTGGACTCCTTTTTGAGAACGGTTTCCCTGTGGCACCCAGTTGCCAAACAGTCGCCATGCAGCACCAGAGCACGTTCGCGATTACAAGGGGATTACAACTGCGGCGCCGCGCCCACCGGAAGCTTTCGGCCTCGTACAAATTGCGTCTTAGGTTTGGGGGCGGCAAAGGCTGTCAGCGTCTGCAGGGCTTAAACACACGACATCCCTGTACTTGCAGACAAGCACTCGATTCCGCAGCTTCTATATGATTGATTTTGTTGGTGAGCGCGGTAGGAATCGAACCTACAACCTAGTGATTAAGAGTCACTTGCTCTGCCAATTGAGCTACGCGCCCCGACTCTGGGTGGGAAGCGCATCCGGACAACCTCGATGCGCTTACATCACAATACCATCGTCCCGCCCGAAGTGACAACCCAGGCCGCGAAGAATCGAGGCAATTAGATGCCCTTGGTCTCCCGCTCGCCATCGCCCCCCGCGCTCCTAATCCCGGCCGCCACAATCTGTGCGACATCCAACAGTCCAGGTGCTGAATCCGAAACGCCCTTCAACGCATCGCGGAACATGCTGCTGCAAAACGGACACGCCGTGCCCACCACATTCGCGCCCGTCTCCGCCAGTTCCCTCGCCCGCGTCTCATTCACGCGCTTCCCTTGCTCTTCGCCCAGAAACACCAGTCCCCCGCCCGCGCCACAACAGAACGACCGCTCTCTTGACCTCGGCGCCTCTATCACCTCCGCCGATCGCCGGATCAGTTCCCTCGGCTCATCGAACACTCCTCGATACCGGCCCAGGTAGCACGGATCGTGGTAGACAACTTTTTCCGCGCTTTTCTTCGCCGGCAACTCGGCCGCATGCCGCGCCATGAACTCCGTGTGATGCTCAATCTCTACTTCAGCCCCGAACTCGCGCCAGTCCTCAGCAATGGTGCGCACGCAGTGAGGGCAGATGCTAACCAGTTTCTTCACGCCCGTCTTCTTCAACACTTCCAGGTTTGTCTCCGCCAGTTGCTGGAACACTAGGTCATTCCCCAACCGTCGCGCCGGATCGCCCGTGCAACGCTCCTTCTTGAGCACGCCAAAGCTGGTTCCCAGATGCCGCATCACTTCGGCAAACGCCCCCACTATTTCCCGGCCGTTCGGATCGTAACCGCCCATACATCCCAGCCAAAGACAATACTCCTGACTGCCGTCGAATATCGGCAGTTGCTGCTTGTTAATAAGCTTGTCGCGTTCACCCTGCGGGAAACCCATCGCATTCCCACTCTTCTCCAAATTCAGGAACAGCTTTGTGCCGGAGTCATCCTCCCACCGGCCTGTGTTCACCTCGCTACGCCGCAGTCCGATAATCATCGGCAAATGCTCAATTCCCACCGGACATTGGTATTCGCACGCACCGCAAGTCGTGCATTGAAAGATGGCCTTTTGTGAAATCGTCGCTCCCACAATCGGCGTCTCATCTTCCGGCCCATACTCGTTAAGGTAGTCGCGTAGTCCCAACGCAATCAACTTCGGATTCAGTTCCTTGCCCGTGTTATTCGCCGGACAGTGTTCCGTGCAGCGCCCGCACTCCACGCACGAATAAGCTTGTAAGGCTGTCAACTGGGTCACATCTTTGCCCGCTGCGAGTCCGAAGTCCTCATCGCCCACAAGCGGTGGTATCTTGCTGAATCCGCCGCGAGACAGAAAAACCGTTACCGGGCTAAGTACAAGATGTAAGTGCTTAGTATGCGGAATCAATGGGATAAACACAAACAGGCTAAGCGTGTGCAGCCACCAGTTAACCTGTCCAGCTATTGTGCTTTCTGAAATCCACAATGTCGCCACATACGTCGCCATCAACAAAAAAATAAGCAGCGCGATGAAGCCTGATTCAATCGACAGCGGCTCCAGCCACTTCGGCCGGATCACAAAGCGTCGAAAAGCGAGTCCTGCTATCGAAACGCCCACCATCGCTGCCCACGCAAACGCAAACCAGTAATAGAAGGCGCCGAAGCCCGTGTTCGTGTTTAGAAATCGCAGGCCAAATCCACTTGCCACATGATTCAGCGTTACTAGAGAAAAGACGCAAAATCCCCAAAAGACAAATGCATGTGCCATCCCCGGAAGAGGGCGCTCACGAATTACCTTTCCTTGCAGCATTACCTCCCACAAGAAACTGCCCACTCTCGGCGCCCAGGGATGAATACTGAAATCAGCATCTTTATTGGCCCGAAAGATCACTGAAACAATTCGTAGAAATCGACGAAAACAAAGGGTCAGCGAAATCCCTATAGTGATAGTCAGTACTAGTTCGGAGTACCACCTTGTCAAAGAGAGATCGAACATATTAATGGAACCGATTAATGCTCGTGACGCACTTCCTCGGCGTTATAATAAGAGTCTGGGGTAATGCCGCCTCGGGCCGCGCAGATATCCAGGGATTAGGAGCAAAGTGCGTTACATAGTATCTGGGGCTGCTGGTTTTATTGGCTCTCATATCTGTGACCGATTGATCGCGGAAGGCCACGACGTGGTGTGCATAGACAATCTCATCACTGGCCACCGTGAGAATGTCGAACATCTCCTACACAACCCCCGTTTCGAGTTCATCGAAAAAGACATCTGCAAGCCCTTCGACGTGTTTGGTAAGGCCCATCGCGTCCTCCATCTCGCTTCGCTCGCCAGTCCTGTTGACTACCTGAATCATCCTATTGAGACGTTGGATGCCGGTTCCATCGGCACCAAACACATGTTGGAACTCGCGCGCCGCAATAATGCGCGCTTTTTGCTCACTTCTACATCCGAGTGCTACGGCGATCCTCTCGAACATCCGCAGTCTGAAACCTACTGGGGCAATGTAAACCCCGTTGGTATTCGCTCCTGCTATGACGAGAGCAAACGCTATGCCGAAGCCCTCACCATGGCCTATCATCGCAAGCACGCCATGAAGACCTCGATTGCGCGCATTTTTAACACTTACGGACCGCGCATGGCGCTCAATGATGGGCGCGTAGTCCCTGCTTTCATTGATCAGGCGCTTCGTGGCCGCGATCTTTCCGTCTTCGGCGATGGCAGCCAGACGCGGAGCTTTTGCTTCGTCTCTGATCTTATCGATGGTCTTCTTCGGCTGCTCGAATCAGACGAGCCATATCCGGTCAACCTCGGGAATCCTCGCGAAATGACGATCCTCGAATTTGCCCAAATCATTCGCGAGCGCTTCGGCAACGCCGTCGGCATTTCCTACCATCCCCTACCGACCGATGACCCCAAACTCCGTCAGCCCGATATCGATAAGGCACGCCGCATTCTGCATTGGGAGCCCAAAGTTTCGCTCGAAGACGGGCTCGGGATCACCATCGACTTCTTTCGCAATAAATTCGAAGGCGCCGCCTGCGCTAGCGTGATCGCTCGAGATCGCGTCGAGAATCGTCCCGATCAAATCTACTCAGCTCAATAGTTCTGCCCACGAGTCCTGCTTAATAATCCTGGATGGCACCTGCTCGTACGGCGCCCCGCAAGCACGCCGCCATCAAGACACCATTAGAAAACTATCTAAATCCGCATCCGCTACGAACGGCTCGCCCGGCGCAACGTTATTCAGCTTGCCCTGCTTCATCCATTGCTCCATCCGTCCTACCAGCTCGTACAGATGGTCAAAGTCTTCCACCACGAACAGCACCGGCTGATAGTGGTCAATCGCAAAGCCCTGGTTCACGGCCCTTTCCAGTTGCAGTGGATACCGCTGAACGCTCGGCGATTCCACCGCGTGTTGAATCTCCCCAAAGCTGCTCAGCAGGCCGCTGCCATACACGCGGAGCCCTTCGCGAGAACGCATTAAGCCAAACTCGACAGTGAACCAGAAAAACCGCGCCATCGCCTGAACGATGCTCTTCAACGTCTGACGCCGCTCGCCGGCATCGCGAATACTTCGCGCGATCTCGGCGCCGGTGTGGGCGCACTCGCCAAACCGTACCAGCGTGTCGGCAAACGCACGGTCTGTGTGCATGGGAACGTGTCCGGCAATGTCGTGGAAAATATCTGGCTCAGGAAGGTAGTCCAGCCTGTCGCCCCGGCGGATGGTCACTGTCGTGGGAAATTCGCGTTTTCGCAAGCAGTCGAAAAAAAGGAAAGCCGGCACATAGCCAGCCACCGCCTTCGCCTGAAAGCCGGTAAGCGGCGATAAAAACCTATTCACGTCCGTCAGCCTCGGAACCCGATCCGGTTTCAAACACAGCGACTCGATGCCTTGCAGGAAAGCCCCGTTCGCAAATTGGCCCCACCGTGGCCTCATTCGCGAGTAGAGCCGCCGCCAGGCATCATGGTTCGCGTCTGTGTAAAGGTTATACGGCTGGTCTATGAACAACTCGCCATGGGCTAAGGCGTCTTCGATAAACGGAGCCTCGCCCGTTGTGAGTCCGGCGACAGGATCAGGCACTGCGTCCAGCGTCAAGGTCGGATCACCAAGAGTCACGTGGGCCATTCGGAACCTCTCACCCACATCATAGCCCGGATAACACCACCTTAGAGTGGTGCCCAGGTGGTTACCGTTTGGGTGGGGTGGACGAGGCGGCGGTAGCGGAGGCGGGGGTACCCGAAACCACCGCTGTCTCTAACCCTTCGGAAACGCCCTTCGCCGCCCGCAATCCCTGCTCCGCGCGCGGGCTTCTCGGATACTGTTCGAGGGCGATCTCGAAATACCTCGCGGCTCGGTCATTTTCGCCACGCCCAAGTGCCAGCGTGCCCGCCGCCTGCGCCACGGGCCGAGGATAGGCCGGCGGCTCCTGATACCGCAGCGCCCGCTCATCTCCCGATGCCTGATCAAATAGCTTCCATGCCTCGTGGTCTTTCCCCTGCGCCAACGCGATCTGGGCCTCAGCCTCCTTCCGCGCGGTCGTCAAGGGAGGCGGCAGTTCCTTTTTCTTCGTCGCCGTGCGCCACGCCTTGAGCGCCTCATCCATTTTGCCCAATTCCGTCCTCGCCAGCTTCACATTGCGCTGGTGGCTGTAAGCGAGCGACCGCGCCCAGTGGTACCACGCTAATTCCCGTGGCGTCACCGGCGCAGGAAGCCGCGAGCCATCCAAAATGGCATCCCACTTCTCAAAGGTCACTTGTGTCCGCATCAGCCCGGTCCAGCCCTGCCGGTCTGTCGCGTACCACAGGTCCACGTCTCCCTTCTGTCGGGGAGTCTCGGGAATCGCCATCAACTCGTGGGCCAGCTCAATGCTCTTCTGGTACTGCCCTTCAAAATTCAGCGTCACGATCTCAAAGTGCACATTGTGACCGTGATGGCCGCTTCCATAAAGGGAGTCCGCAGCCATATCGGCTCGCTCCAGCGTTGCCGCCGCATCGAATGCCGCCCGCGCATCTTCCCAGCGCCCCGTCTGCGCGTAAACGTGTCCCGGCATGTGTATAGCATGCGGAATGTTCGTTACCAGCTCGCTATATCGCTTGCAGCTCGGCCACGCATCGCTCGCAAAGGTTGAGCCTTCCCATCCGTGAATTACATAGTGATGTACGCCCGGATGATCGGGCACCGCAATTAGCAACTCCTTTAACAACGCCACCGCCTCCATACTGCCCTCACGCGGCTTCTTCGCCGGCGTCGTGAATCCGCTTTCCAGGATCAGCGCTAGATAAGTCTTTGCTTCTACCTCATTCGGCGCTGCCGCCACAATCCCCCGCAGAGCCCTGACATAATCCTCCGCCGGCGACTCCGTGCCGACCCCGCGTCTCGCCGCGATCGCCGCGATATACATCTTTTCCACGTCGCTTGCCTTCCCGGTCGTCTTGCTCAAGTCCACGGCCCGCTGCGCCGCTTCCTGCGCTCGCTTTGTGCCCGCCTCAGGCGGTTTGCCGGTCACCGCCTGATGGTTTTCGACAGGCACGCCATTCACGAAGTCCAGCTGGAAGCCCGGCCGATAATCACCCGCAGCCACCATCGCAATACCCCACCACGGCATCGGCGCGGCCGTGTCCAGCGCCGCAGCTTGCAGAAAGCTCCGCTCGGCTTCCCTCGCCCAAAATGAATGCATCTGTGCAACGCCTTGATCGAAAAACTTCTGTGCTTGTTCGCTCGATGTCGTTATCGGAAAGTGAACCTTCCCTTGCCCTTCGAGCAGCTTCGCGGGCAACGGAGGCGGCGAATCGCCAGGCTCCGGAGCACACAGATCCTTCACCGGGGACGCGGCTTGCCCGCTCTTTGACGCCGCAGACAGCCAAGCCGGCGCGCACGCCACCAAGCCGAATAGCACCAGACCACGGGTCAACAATAGTCGCGTCGATTTAATTCCACGTTTAAGCACCTGCACAACCTCTCTTTCGACTCGCTCTGCAAGGCCTGAACTACCGCGATGCGAGCTGGGCTTCTATCAGATCCGCCAGCTCCCGCACCGGATACTGCATCCCATCCACGCGAGCCCCGAGCCGTCCGTCTCGCGTCATAATACCAACGCTCGACGTATGTGTGATGGAGCCTTCTTCCGCCCAAAACCGCACGCCGAATCGCTCCGCCACCTGCCTCATACCGACCTGTGAGCCCGTCAGGAAATGCCAGTGCCGGGTATCGGCCGCCCACCGCCTCGCGTACTCGGCCAGAACCGCTGGTTGGTCCCATACCGGATCAAGAGTCACAGAAACCAGTTCCACCCGCTCCCCAAACTGCTTCTGCAGATAGGCAAAGTGCGCGGATAATCGTGGGCACGCGTCCGGAATTGGACACCGCGTGTAAATGAAGTCGACCACCACCAACCGTCCACGCAATGTAATCAAGTCGAAAGGCCGTCCATCTTGATCCACGGCAGAAAAAGCGGGCATTGCTTCGCCCACCGCAACTTCTTTCTCAAGCGGCTTATCGGCAAACGCTTCAGCTGGCAACACTGTCCGCTCGACCACGTGAATATGGCGGATCGTAGCGCCTCTATTCCCCGCTACCAGCTCGAAAGTAACCCTGCTTCCCGGCATGAGTACAGCCAGACTCTCGCCCTTCGCAACGGCGAATTCCATCGCCATTGCAGGCATGTATCCCGGAATCTCGCGATGCGAGATCGTCGCCCGTCGATGCTCGCGATCCACGGCCACCACAAGCCCTTCCCCAGAGTAGGTCGTGAGCGCTCGCAGGTCCGTACCACCAGCGACGAGACCCGCAACTAGAAGGGCGATCGATAACAATCGCGTCATAATCTCATTTCCTGGCAATCAGGGACAGCCGGAACGCGGGCCGATGCACACTGACTTCCGCTGCCGGAATGCCCGCGCCGCGCGCCACTGCCTCTAATTCCCTCGCACGGAACGCCGCCCGCACGGATACCGGTCCGTCGTGCACCGTAATCCAATGCCATCGGAAGAATGCCTGGGTTGCCGGGAGGAACCAATAAGAAAGTACGTGCCGCTCCAAATCCGACGCGAGTAGTGCCCTCCGCGCCACTCGGTATTGCTCCCGCAAAAGCGCCGTCGCTTGTTCATCGGTAAAGTGATGCAGAAACAGCGAATTGAAGACGAAGTCCACCCCGCCATCGGCAAGTGGCAAGTGAAACGCATCACCCAGCACCTTGGGCGCTCCCGCCGCTGCCAGATTCTGTTCCTGTAAATCCAGGCTGATTACTTTCGCCCGTGGGTACGCCGCCTGAATCACACGCCCCGAGTCGCCCGATGCCGCCCCGACATCCAGCAGTGTGAATTCGTCGCTCGGTTGTGCCACCCTGCTCAGCATTCTCAAGATCAGGCGGTGCCCGCCAAAGTGCTGATTCAGCCGGATAATGTCGGCCAGATTACGGCGCGCGTCTTCAGGCCCAGCGTCCTCAAGTAACTCCGGTTCAATCACTCGAGATCGGAAAAACAGCATCGGCTCTTACTCTACACTTGGCTCCCCCGCCGCCCTCCAGAAACAAATCAGGGCTGTCTGCGAAACTACTAAACAAAGCCAAAGCGCTCTCTGACCGCCCGCAATTCTATAGAGGAGTTCTCCAAGTTGGACATTCTGATCCACAATACCGGCTGGATCGAGGCAATCTGCGGCCCCATGTTCTCAGGTAAGAGCGAAGAGCTGATCCGCCGCCTGCGCCGCGCCAGCATTGCGCGCAAGCGCGTCCAGGTCTTTAAACCGGCCATCGACTCCCGTTACTCGGCCTCGGAAATCGTCACCCACAATGACAATCGCATGCAGTCGGATTCCGTCTGCGGCGCCGGCGACATCCTCAAACTCCTCGACTGGCGCGTCCAGGTAGTCGGTGTCGATGAGTCCAACTTTTTCGGCATGGATCTGGTTGACGTTGCCTCCCAGTTGGCTGACTCCGGCAAGCAGGTCATCATCGCCGGCCTCGATACCGACTACAGAGGCCGCCCGTTTCAACCCATGCCCGATCTGCTGGCGGTGGCCGAATCCATCACCAAGATGCTCGCCATTTGTGTGCGCTGCGGAAACCCAGCCAAACACACCCAACGCCTGGTGGAATCGGATGAATTGATTTTCGTTGGTGCGGCCGGATCGTACGAGGCCCGCTGCCGCCGTTGCTTCGAACCGGGCGTTCCGCGTCAGGAAGTGTTAGATTTTGAAGAGCCCTCCTTGAAGCGGAAACAGTGACAAGATTGAAACGGCGCCGAAACCGGGCACATCCAACAGCTTGATATCGTTTCCGTCAAAAGCAAGGAGAGTCCTCTTTGGCCACTTTGGGAGAACAAATGAGCGAGACCGGCACCACGCCCCGCGCAACCTACATAATTCCGCCTCCTTCTACACCCAGTTGGAAAACGCCTGCTCTCATCGGCTCGCTTCTGCTGCTCGCTGCGTCGAACATTTACCTATACACGCAGCTTGAGCACCTCAGAACCGACTTCCGGAATGAAATCAGCAAGATGAACGAAAACACCGCGCAGCAGCTCGGCGTCCTTCGTGAGGAGGGGTCCGCCTCGGTTCGAGCCTCCAAAAAAACAATTGAGACCCTTCAGCAACAGCTTGATCGTCAGCGCGCTATTGCCTCCCGCGAAGTCGGCGCCGCCAAGGCCGATACCCAGAAGACTATCGCCAGCCTGGAACAGAGTGTCAGTGCTGAGCAACAGAAGCAGGCCCAATTGCTGAGCCAGGTGAAGCAGACTGCCGACACCACCTCAACCAAGGTTGATTCCGTAGCCACCGATGTCGGCTCCGTGAAGACGGATCTCGGCAGTACCAAGAGCGAATTGGAAAACACGATTGCCAACCTCAAACGGGTCGCCGGCGACGTGGACAACCACGGCAGCCTGATCGCCACCAATGGGAAAGAGCTGGCGGCTCTTCGGGCTCTTGGTGAGCGCAACTACTTTGAATTCACGGTTCCTAAGGCCAAGAATCCGCAAAAAGTTGGCGACATTGCAATCTTGCTGAAGAAGACCGACCCGAAGAAGAACAAATACACGATTGAAATCACCGCCGACGATCAGAAGGTAGAAAAGAAGGACAAGGGTATCAACGAACCGGTCCAGTTCTACACTTCTAAAGCAAAGCAGCCGTATGAGATCGTCGTGAACTCAGTTCGCAAGGACACCATCGTCGGCTATCTCTCTACGCCCAAGGTTCAGAACGGTCGCTAGAACCTCGGCAGAGGCCGCGGTAGGTGCTCCTACCTACCGTCCGAACGACGAACTGCGGCGTCCTGACTGCGGTGGCGGCGGTGGCGGCAGCACTTCCACCGGCACCACCTTTTTGGGCCGGGCATCCAGTTTCGCCGCGATAAATTGCTCACGCAGCTTTTCGTACTTTGGTGAGCCCGGCTTTCCGGCGTGCTCCGCAATTTCGACTTCTGTGATTTCCCGCGCCGCCGGCAGGTACTTCTGCAGGTAGTTCTTCAGCCGATCAACCACAATCCGCTGATTCGATCGTAAAAGCAAATAGACGATCAGTTCCCCAGGCATCTTCGAAAGGAGCCCGTACAACGCGGAGGGTCGCTGGAGTCTCGCCCCGGTTAGCTCCTTCTCCAACTTCTTCGCCTTAGCTTCCATCTTGGCTACCGAGTCCAAATCGTCCTTTGAAAACCCGATTGCTTTCACCAAACTGGCGCGTTCCTTCGGTGTCAGCTTTTCCAAAAACACATTAAGAAACAGCGCGAACTGATTCACTCCAAGATCGATATCGAACGGCAACAACTGTTTGGCCTTATGCAGCTTCTGAAATCCAGGTAAGTTCAACTTGGGTCCGGCCAACGCCGGCGAAATCAGCGGTAGCAGTCTTTCCTCTTCAAACGCCTTCAAGATTTCGCCCGCCAGAGGCTCGAGTCCAATTTGCCGCAACTCATGCTCAAGATGAGCAATGCTGATCTTCGTCTCCAGTTGTGCTTCTCTCACATTTTGATATTGCGATTGTGTTCGCTCTGCTACCTGAAAACCCAGCCGTACTCGCAGCCGAATCAGCCGCAGGATGCGTGACGGATCGTCATACAGAGTGTAATTCGAAACCGCCCTGAGCTCTTTATGCTCCAGGTCCGCTAAGCCATTGGTGGGATCAAGCAGCAGGCCGCGAGACGCTTTGCTCAATGACAACGCAATGGCATTCACAGTGAAATCGCGCCCGCGCAGATCCTCATGGATGGTGGCTGGTTGTACCTGCGGTTTAGCGCCGGGCTTTGTATATTTCTCCTGCCTCGCCATGCCGATTTCCGCCGTAACACCGCCTGCTGACACGAGTTCCACTGATTTCCGTGTCTCGTCGATATTCACCACCGCTCCGCCCAGCTTGGCCGTTATCGCTTTCCCAAGCTTGATCGCGTTGCCCTCAAGCGTAAAATCCAGATCGCGAATAGGGAAGCCGCCCAGCATATCGCGCATCGCTCCGCCGGTCAGAAAGAGATTGAGATTTGCTTCGGCCGCCGCTTCGCGAACCGCTGCCACAACCTTGCTCTGTTCTGAGCTCAGGTGGCTATCGAGCATGAACATGTAGTCGCTCATGTGCTTCTATATCCCTACACGCGTCCTTTCATCGGTGGCTTTACGCCTCCCAGTCGCGCTCCTTGCGCCCTCCGCGCACGAGGATGGTGCTCATCTACCGTTCGCCGCATTCGCGATTGCATGACGTGGGTATAGATTTGTGTCGTTCCGATGTCGGCATGGCCCAGCATCATCTGCACGCTCCTTAAATCGGCCCCTCCTTCCAGCAAATGCGTGGCAAACGTATGCCGCAGCGCATGTGGATTCACATTCTCATACAAACCTGCCGCGCGTCCATGCTGACGGAGCAACTTCCAAAATCCCTGCCGTGTCATCTTTGACCCACGTGCAGTGACGAACAGGAACGGGCTCAGCCGCCCCTTTAGCAACGTTGGCCGGTCATGGGCTAGATAGGCTTCCACCGCCGCAAGGGCTTCGCGTCCCAGTGGGACAATCCGCTGCTTGTTCCCTTTTCCCGTCACTCGAACCGTCTGCGCGTCGCCGTCAAAATCGCCCGTACGCAACTGGATCAACTCACTCACACGGACGCCGGTCGCATACAGCAGTTGCATCATCGCGGCATCCCGGGCTCCCAATAGCCGCCGGACGTCCGCGCCGCCGTGCCCGCGATTCAGCGGCGATTGCAGCAGTGCTTCCGTCCGCTCATGGTTCAAATACTTCGGCAAGGCCAACCCGATCTTTGGCGCCACCAGCAGGTCCGTTGGATTCGTCGAGATTTCACCGTTTTCGGCTAAAAACTCGAACAGCCCA
>Ga0206891_10159_pt1 | contig 20386 bp, 9 predicted proteins | sample Alteio_BWOrgHeat_55_FD_153246 | JGI IMG/M metagenome (GOLD analysis project Ga0206891, IMG submission 153246) | Enriched cells from forest soil in Barre Woods Harvard Forest LTER site, Petersham, Massachusetts, United States - Alteio_BWOrgHeat_Nextera7 ...
CTCTCACACGACGGCTGCCTTCGACAGCACGGGGGGTGATCTCATTGTGCTGTGCGCCTCCTCCCATTCGGGGGTCACGCTTTCTCCTAGTGACAGCTTTGGCAACACATGGATACCTATTAGCGGCCCGACGAACGCCAGCGCCGGGTCATACGATCTGAGAACACAACTCTGGTATGCCAAGAGCCCTGTCGTAGGTTCCGGTCACACGATCACAATCGGTCTTTCGGTTTCGCAGCCTCTGGTGATGTCGATCATCGTCGTTGAGAGTTCGAATGTCTCTTCGCCGATTGATGCGGTTTCTCTGATAGGCAGCGACAACGGGACTCAAAACACCAACGTCACGAGTCCAGGTATAACCACCACCAACGCTAACGATCTTCTTATCGGGTTCGCGAAGGTCTCCGCTGGCGTCTCTTTCCAGCCTGGGGCGAACTTTACACAGCAGAACGCGGCGTCTTCCAATTACCTCGACGCCGAGACCGGTCCTGCGGCGGTTCCAGGTAACTACGCTGCATCGTTCACAATCAGCGCACAGGAAAACTGGGAGTCCGCTGTTGTTGCCGCCGCCAGCAATGTAAATCAAATCTCGCTGTCCTGGGCCGCGTCCACCGAAGCCGGTGGAACCATTAGCAATTACTTGATTGAGCGCTGCCAAGGCGCCGGATGCACGAGCTTCGCCCAGATCGGAACGGCGATAGCAACCTCCTTCGACGATACTGGCGTGACATTCGGCGCTAGCTACAGTTATCGGGTAAGAGCCCAGGATACGGCCAATAACCTGGGTCCCTATTCAACCGTCGTGAGGATTACGACGCCGACTGAAATTCCCTCAACGCCGTCGGCGCCCGAAAACCTAGTGGCTGCAGGCCCGGTTGTAATTGCTGGCCAAAGCTACTTCCAGGCTAATCCCCTGGCGTCCCACACGACTGCCCCCTTCGATAGCACGGGCGGCGACTTGATGGTTCTGTGGGCCTCCTCGCAAAATGGCGTTACATTCACACCGAGCGACAACTTCGGCAACACGTGGATATCATCTGCTGGTCCCACCAGTACGACTACGGGCTCGGACCTGACATCACAAATATGGTACATAAAGAATCCCATCGTGGGCACAGGTCATACGGTCACAGTGGGCCTTTCTTCCGCGCAGGCGCTGTCGGCGTCGATCATCGTCGCGAAAGGCTCCAACCTCTCCTCGCCTATTGATGCGACGTCCCTGATTGGCAGCGATAACGGAACACAGAGCACCAGCGTTGTAAGTCCGAGTCTAACTACGACTGGCAACAACGACTTGCTTCTCGGCTTCGCACAATTTTCGGGAGGCGTCTTTTCCCTTGCGGGCGCCGGTACAACGCAACAGGCTGCGGCTTCTTCCGGCGTACTCATTGTGGAGGCCGGTCCGGCACCGCTTCCTGGCGCTTACACTGCAACGCAGACAGCGAGCTCAAACCAAACATGGCAATCAGCCGTGGTAGCGGCAGCAAGCAATCCGGACCAAATAACACTATCGTGGACGGCCTCAGCGGAGACCGGCGGGACGCAAATCGGCGGAACAATTAACAACTACCTGGTGGAACGATGCCAAGGCGCCGGCTGTACGAATTTTGCTCAGATCGGCGCGACTACCAGCACTACGTATACGGACACCAGCCTTTCGGCCCCTTCCAGCTACAGTTATCGTGTTAGAGCTAGCGACACGGCGAATTCTCTAGGTCCTTATTCGAGTGTTTTAACCGTGGCGACCGGGGCGCTTCCCTCGGCGCCTGGAAACCTTAGCGCGGCCGCCAACAGGCAGGGTCCAATTACTCTGACTTGGACAACCTCGACGAGTGGTATTGGTATCGCAGATTATTTGGTGCAACGGTGTCAAGGGACGGGGTGCACCAGCTTTGCCCAAATCGGCACGGCTACAGGAACCACCTACACTGATTCGGCCGTTTCCAGTAGTACGACTTACAGCTATAGAGTTCAGGCTGTTGACACCGCTGGGAATGCCGGTTCCTTTTCGAACACAGCCACGACGACCACTGTAGGTAATCAGCCTCCAACAGCGCCGACCAATCTGAGCGCCGCCGCGAGCACCAGCCAGATCAATTTAAGCTGGACAGCCTCAACAAGCAGCATCGGGTTGGCAAACTATCTTATTCAACGATGCCAGGGCGCAGGGTGCACCAACTTTGCGCAAATCTCTACTCCCACTGCGACCACATATACAGACACTGGGCTAACACCAGGCACGAGTTACAGCTATCAAGTCGAGGCTATCGATATTGAAGGTAACCTAAGCCCGTTCTCGACCGTGGCAAGCGCCACGACACTGCCGGCCACAACAACCATCAGCTACGTACAAGGAAATTATGCCACGCCGCAAGCGTCTCAGACCACGGTGACGATACCGTTCACTTCCGCGCAGGCCGCTGGAGACCTGAACGTCGTCGTCATCGGCTGGAACGACAGTACAAATACGGTCAAGACTATCAGTGACACGAAAGGCAACAGCTACACCCTAGCTGCAGGGCCGACGGCCATTGCCGGTGTGGAGTCACAATCTATCTACTACGCTAAGAACATTGCGGCCGCAACAACTGGCGCCAACACCGTCACCGTCGTCTTCTCCGGCGCCGCCGCTTATCCGGACATTCGGATTGTTGAGTACGCTGGCGCGGACCCCACCAACCCGGTAGATGTAGCTGTCGCTACGAGTGGAAATAGCGCAACCAGCAACAGCGGAAGTGTGAACACCTCAAACGCGACAGATCTGCTATTCGCGGCAAACCTCGTTCAGACTGCCACTTCCGGTCCGGGAGCCGGTTATACGAGCCGCCTTCTCACGGCGCCGGATGGCGATATCGCAGAGGACGAGATGGTTACGGCGACAGGCACCTACAGCGCCACTGCCCCTCTTAGTCCAACGGGGCAATGGATCATGCAAATGGTTGCTTTCCGCACGCCGTCAGGGGCATGCACAGGTGTGCCGCCAACAACGCCAACTAGTCTGACCGCAACGACAACCGGCCTTAGTCAAATCAACCTGACTTGGAATGCTTCAACGAGCTGCGCGGGCATAGCGGACTACGTCGTGCAACGCTGTCAGGGGACCAACTGCACTAACTTTTTGCAAGTCGGAACCGCAACAGGAACGATCTTCAACGATACTGGTCTTGGGGTCAACACGGCTTACACCTACCAAGTTCAAGCCGTCGCAAACGACGGAGCTTCGAGTTCTTTCTCAACCGCTGCGGGTGCGACGACACTTGCAATTTCGATCAGTCCGCGTACGACGGCGCTGACCTTTACACGAACGCAGCAATTCACATCCGCCGGCAGTTCCAGTGTGGTCTGGTCGGTAGATGGCGCCACGGGCGGATCCGCAACGTCCGGAACGATCACCAGCGCGGGGCTTTATACACCCCCCAGCTCAGCAGGCACCCACACTGTCACGGTGACGACATCGGACCAGTCGCATTCTGCCAGCGCGACAGTCTACGTTACGAACTATCCGGGAACATTCACTTATCACAATGACAACCTTCGAACCGGGCAGAACCTATCTGAAACAATATTGACGTTGAGCAATGTCAACCAAAACCAGTTTGGAAAGCTCTTCTCTTATTCCCTGGATGGCGTGGCCCTTGCCTCACCACTCTATGTCGCCAACGTCAGTATTCCTGGGCAGGGTTACCACAATGTGGTCTACGTCGCTACCGAAAACGATAGCGTTTACGCCTTCGACGCCGATGGGCTAAGCACCGCTCCTCTGTGGCACACTACTTTCCTTAAATCGGGCGTCACAACGGTACCTTGTGCCGATACGGGAGAATGCGGCGACATCCTCACTCAAATTGGGATAACCAGTACGCCAGTTATCGATCAGTCTAGCGGAACGATTTACGTTGTCGCCGCGACGAAAGAAGGTAGCAGTACTTGGGTGCAGCGACTACACGCACTCGACATCACGACCGGGGTGGAGAAGTTCGGCGGCCCGGTCGTGCTTCAAGGCAGCGTGTCAGGTTCTGGTTCAGGATCCTCGGGCGGAAACGTTGCTTTCGATCCGCTGCGTGAAAATCAGCGCCCGGGACTTCTTCTGAATAATGGTGTCGTCTATATGGGGTTCGGCTCTCACGGCGATAATCAGCCCTGGCATGGCTGGGTATTAGGTTACAACGCCACGACACTTCAACAAACGATGCAATACAACGCGACGCCCAACGGTAATGGAGGTGGCATCTGGCAAGGCGGCGGGGGCCTATCGACCGATGCGACCGGAGACATTTACTTCGTAACCAGTAATGGAGACTTCGATGCCAATACAGGCGGAGTCGACTACGGCGATACGGTTGAAAAGCTCAGTCCTACCGGAAGCGTGGCCGACTATTTCACACCGCATGATCAAGCAAACATGAATTCGAATAACCTCGATCTGGGCGCCGGCGGCCCGGTTCTGCTGGTCGATCAGACAACAGGCTCCTACCCTCACTTGCTCATCACGGCTGGAAAGAGCGGAACCATCTATGTCATCAATCGCGACAACATGGGTAAATACAACGCAAGTAATGACAATCAGATTGTTCAATCGCTGCCGAACGTGCTGCCCAATGGAAGCGCGGAAAACGGGAACTTCAGTACACCGGTCTTCTTCAACGGGTACATCTACTTCGGGGCGGTTAACGACACAATCAGGGCGTTCCAGTTGACGAACGGACTTTTATCAACAGGATCGACTTCTCAGTCCGCGGAGGTCTATGGCGTCCGCGGTGCTTCCTTTGCGATTTCGGCCAACTCAACATCTAACGCGATACTCTGGGCTTTGCAGAACAACGGGGTAAGCGCGGATAATGACGTGGGGAATCCGGGTGTGCTCTTCGCATATGATGCCAACAACCTTTCAGTGGAACTCTACAATACCAGCCAGGCGGCGGGAAGTCGCGACACTCTGGACAACGCCGTTAAATTCTCGATTCCGCTTGTGGCCAATGGTAAGGTGTTCGTTGCGGGACAAACTCAGTTGACAGTCTTCGGTCTGTTGCCATAACAAATGTGGCCGTATTCGGCAAAATGGAGCATTCCCTGAGTGTGCGATTCCGACATAAACAGAATGCAACGCCTACACGGGCGTGTGGCCGTAGTGACTGGCGCTAGTAGTGGCGTTGGGAGGGCTATATCTATGGCACTGGCGCGCGAAGGGGCCGCGCTCTGTGTCATCGGTAGGGATGGCGCCAGGCTGTCGGAAACCGTTACAGCCGCCCAAGTTTTTTCAAATGTTACCGCCTTTCAATTCGATCTGACTTCTCAGGACGGCCTTCAACCTCTGGTGAGGTTCTTGGAACAAGGAGCCGGCAGGCTTGATGCGTTACTTCATTGCGCTGGAGTCTTTCAAAGTTCTTCGATGGAAGAATCTCGCGTCGAGGACTTGGATGCCCAATATGCTGTCAACGTCCGCGTACCCTACACGGTAACCCAGCAACTGTTGCCGTTCTTGGCGGCCGCTAGGGGGGACGTTGTATTCATTAACTCCAGCGCTGGCCTTAACGTAAAGCGCCCGGATGTAGGTCAATACGCAGCAACAAAGCACGCATTGAGAGCGATCGCCGATAGCTTGAGGGTGGAGGTCAATCCTCAGGGGATTCGCGTGCTTTCGGTGTATTTGGGCCGCACTGCGACGCCAATGCAGGAAGCGATCTGTAAACGGGAGGGGAAAATCTATAAACCACAAGCGCTTTTACAACCGGAAGACGTAGCATCAATCGTTCTTCAATTGCTAAGCCTCCCTCCAACGGCAGAGGTAACCGATATCTCGATTCGCCCCTTGATTAGAGAACAACGGTAAATTCGTTTCAGCCGCGCTGGTGTCCCCGGTGCGAACAGCCAACGATCGTCGGTCACGGACAACGGAAGGTCAAGCCAACGAACAACAGCACGACTGGATCTGGGTACGGGGCGCTTGGAAGATCGGTACGCGGGGTGCTTCGGGTTCAGCGTCAGCAGCGATTGTGCGGTGGCCATAAGATATCGTTCTAGTATCCGCACGGCTCTGGCATTCGTGGGAAAGATTTTGATTTAGAGCACGCCTGCAGGGGTGGAACCTCATGGGTGTAAGACTGGCGACCTTAGCAGGCCGTTAGCTCCACGTTACTGACAACTTCACATTAGTTAGTAATGAGAAACGTCAGTGAGACACACGCAGTCTTCGGTCCAGCCAGACTGCCGATAGGGCGCGGCCCCGAGCATTTGATCAGACCATACCCCGCCATGAAGGAGGTACCAGAACCAGATTGAATGGCCGCCTCGGATCGAATGTCCTCACGAACGTTAAGTTAACCAGTCGCAGGCGAACCCGCGGATAACCAGTCCGACGGGCATCGACTTCACTGCACAGCAAGGTCCGTAGGCGAGCTTCCACAGCTTTCAATCCCAGTGGGTTCAAAGTTAGCTTTGCATTCCTTCATTCGCAGTCATTGGCAGCCACCTCCTTAACATATTCTCATAGACAGACAAGGAACGGACTTCCACCACTGGCGCCGGTCCTGAATGTGGATCGGAATCTTGCGCTCTACTCCGGCCCCAGCGGAATGCCACTATGATGTTCCGATTGCGTCGCGGTCAGATCCTCACGCCTCGTTTTGCAGTGCGACACGATGCGTTGTTCGTTATAGTGCGCTTTCACGTATCCGGCGCGACAGCATCGCCATATCGTCCGCACATCGAATCAACTTAGTTCGCCAAACCTCATCAGTGCCAGTTCAACGCGCTACCACTTATGACACCGGCGTATGACTCTGACTAACTCCAGTCATGACCCATAACTTCCGTGAAGCGCTTGTTTGGCCGCCTTGTAGTCCTCCGGCGCGTAGGCACCATTCACTTTTTGGGCGACGACCAAGCCAAATCACTTCTGCTGTATCTGGGCGCCATCGCGTACATTCTGGTGAGCGGGTAGCGGCGACTAGGCTTGAAAGGGATAGCGCCGGCCGACGCCCAGGTCTACACCAGCCGGACAAAGTAGCACTGGATCGGGGAGCAAATCAGCGTCACCGTGCGATAACGCCGACTTAACGGCGCACCAATGCCTTACGTAAGAAGAGCACTAAGCTTCTTGGTAGCTGTTGGGAACTTGCCTATGCCGGCGCCCACCACTTCGTCGGCCACCGTCACGTAGACATCGCCGACCGTACCGGTCATCCGGGTGTGGGCCCCTTTCGCAAGGTTCTTGCTTCCGCCAGCCACAATCATCGCCAAACCGCTGTTTTTGTGCGGATTGGCTTCTGCATGCTCGTGGACATAAATCAGGCTTGTATGATCGAACAAGTTTCCATCGCCTTCGGGCACGGATTCGAGCTTCGCCACAAGATAAGCGAACTCCTCTACGTGCCAACGGCAAATGTCACGCAGCACGTGCGTGCCGTCCGCCCCATCCGCGCCGGACGTCTTGTCTTGCGCATGCGTGTAATCATGATGCCGGGCGGAGGTATAGCCAAGCCATGGGAAGCGCGTCAAGCTTTGGCATTTCGTCAACATGTAGGAAGCGACGCGCGTCTGCCGTATAGCCAACGCCTGCACCAGTAAATCGCTTTGCAATTTCGCGATGCGCGGCCAATCCTTCATGTCGCCATCGAAGTCCGGCGGATCAACACGTGCGTACTCCGGCGGCAGACCGGCGATGGCACGTTCTAAATCGCGGATACCCGACATGTGCTCATCTACCCGCGTCTTGTCGTCTGCCGGCAGAGTCTTCTCAAGAGCGGACGCATCCGCCATCACGGTGTCGAGAACGCTGCGCTTCCGGTTGACCCAGCCTTCTTCGCGTGCGCCAAACAAGCGGTCAAATAACCGGTGTGGAATCATCTCCGGCGGCAACGCCCGCTCGTAACCGGCCCAACTCATGTTGCGCTGCATGCTCTCGCCGAAGGATTCTTGCGCCACCCCGATCTGAAGCGACCGGAAACGCGAATCGCCGCCGATCTTAGCCGCAATAATCTGGTCGATCGATGGCCCGCTTGGTCCGCGGCCGGTGAAATCCAGGCCGGTCATCAAACCGCTCATCGAGTTGGTGTGACCGTTTCCCTTCCCGCTCGCGGCTGCATTGTCCACGCCACTTAGCACATGAACGTCCTTGCGCCAAGCGGCGAGAGGAGACAGGCAAGGAGTCAGCTCATAGTCGCATCCTTCTTCGGAGGGAATCCAATAGCGCTCTGGAATGCCATTCCCGTTGAACCAAAGAACGAACCGAGTCTCGATCGGCTTCCCCACAACTTCGCTTCCGGCAGCTAAGGTTGCGGCTGGGGCAGCATAAGCCGTCCCGATGGAATTGAACATGGAAGTCAGCGGCGGAAGACCAATTGCAATCCGTGCTCCCGCTGCCGTGATTCCTTTCAATAGCGACCTGCGGGACGTCCTAATGCGATTTGTGATTATTTGCGACATCCTGCCTCTGGATCTCCTCTGGGAACTCCCTCAACACCACTAAAGACAATATTAACGCTTTAAAGTGGAAACCTGAATTGCGAAAGTCGTCTGTGGCGCGTCGGATCAGGGGTTGGTCCGCCAAAGTATCGCTTCTCCCCGCCTGAAAACGAAAATATTGCTTCACCACGCACTCCTGGCAAAGCGAACTGGTTGCCAGTATGGCGCCTAACTGCGCAGGCGACGTGAACTCCGAATTTGGAACGCCAGCCACGTAGGCCTGCGTGTTGAGCGGCAAGGCCACAATGCGGCGGGGCAAAGGATGGTCTTCATCTTCCTCTTTCCCATCCTTAGGCTTCTGGCGAAACTGCAGTTCAAACTGCTCTCTTCGAGCCCCGACCGCGTCGAACTTTTCAAGACCGAACCCAACCCCATCCATTAACTTGTGGCACGTGGCGCAGGATGCATTGGTCGTGTGTTCAGACATACGGTCACGGTTGGTCTGCGGTTTAGCCTCGGTCACAGGCGGGAGATTGGTGTTTACGCCCGGCGGTGGATCCGGCACATGCTGGCAGAGGAACTGTTCCCGCACAAATAGACCTCGCGCGGTCGGCGAGGAATCGTCAGGCTTTGCCGTCAGCGCCAGAAACAATCCTTGACCTAGAATTCCTGCGCGTTCGGAATTGGCAGGAAATGCCACCTTTTCGAAATCCTTCGCGGGCGCGTTGACGCCATAGATACGCGCCAATTCCGGGCTCACGTAGCCATAGTTCGCCGTAAACAGGTCCATAAAGTTGCCGTCGTTCCAGACGAGGTCGGAGACAAAGGTGCGTGCCTCGGTTGTCATGGCGTTGGCGGTTTCGCGCGTGAAGTATGGAAACTTACGCCGGTCTTTGCTGGCTGTGGTCAGGCGGTCGAAACGCAGCCACTGGCTGACAAACTCATCAAGCGATTCGTGAGCCCGGGGGTCGGCCAGCATGCGCTGCACCTGTTTCTCCACCCCGCGGCGGGTCGCCAGTTCGCCGCGCTCGGCAGCAGCAAATAACTCGCCATCGGGCATAGTATCCCAGACCGAGTACGATAGCCGGCTCGCGGTCGCCCAGGCCTTAAGCTTAAGCTTGGGGTCTGACGTCGTGTTGAGCCAAAAAAGGAAGTTCGGCGATTGCAGCATCGCTTCGACAACGAGCTGAGCCCCCTTCATGAAATCCGGGTCACGGGCAAACAGGGATTCGTAGCGCTGCTGCTCGACGGGATCTAGAGGACGCCGAAACGCCTTCCGTCCAAATTCCCGCACAAACTGCCTGCCGCACGCAGGCGAAGGTTTACAGGAAATCAGGCCGTGGGTGTCTCCACCGCGGAACGCCGATCGCGCCAGCTTCTCCGCAGCATTGCTATAGGCCTCAATCAGCAACGGCGACAGGCTCTGCCCACGCGATTGGTTCAGAAATCCGTTAACAAAATCCTCAGTCGGAAATTGCAACGCTGGTGACGTTTGGTCGCCCAGCAAATCACGCACGGTGTGGTTGTACTGGCTGTGCGTCAGTCGTCGCAACTCCCCATCCTGTACCACTCCGCCCGACCCCGCATTTTCGAGTTCTCGATATTTCAATGCCGCCGCTAGCTCAGGGCCCGACAACTGGGCTAGCCTTGCAATCCAAGCCTTTAAAACGGCTTCCTCCGGGCTGTTCTGCTTGATTCGCTCGCCACCCGTATGCGGAGTTCTTGCGGTCGGCTTTCTCAACAAAAGCGACTCGTCCGGCTGCTGGCGATCAACCAAAATAACCAGCGAGTTCCCGAAGGCCGCAATCTTGTTCGGTTCCGCATCCGGCTCAGGAAAGTGCAGCCGCGTCGCCGAGGCTACACCCTCTGAATTGTGGCAGGCCCGGCAGTTCGCCTTTTCTAGAATCGGATACAGTGTGGTACGGAAATCGCCGCTCTGACCCCACAGAGCGGTGCCCGCCAACCCCAGCAAAATCATCCGTTTAAGCACCAAGACTCCTGATCGTGAACCCTGCCTCGTTAAGTTGGCGGCTTATTCTCTGCCGCACTGCACTGTTACTCTAGAGTATCGCGAGATGCGCCAACTCATTGCGGCTCTTGTTTTATTTGCGGCAACTGCGTCGGCTGCTACCGAACGCGAGGTGGCTGAGTGGGTGCTGCGCTGGGAAGGCAGTTTGACCGTAGAAGGCTCATCCCGGCCCATACGCACTCTCGGACAATTGCCTCCCGGCGATTTCCACATTGCCTCGATCGATCTCACCGCAGCGGTGATGCGTCCCGTGGAACTCCCTAAACTTGCAGGACTTACACATCTGCGGCAACTCTATCTTCCGGGACGAATCTGGAATCCCGGGGCCGGCAACGAAGACAAAACCGGCGTTTTTGAGGCGCTCGCGTCGCTGACCTCGGTGGAGCGCCTTGCCTTTAGCTGGCATTTCAACTCAAATATTGAAGTCGACGACAAGGACATCAATAAGCTTGCCCCGTGGAGCGGCCTCAGGCAGTTACGCTGTTCGCAATGCAGCCTCGCCAAACCTAATTTGGCAGTCTTCTCGCAACTGCGCGATCTCGATCTGAGTGACGATCCCTTCACCGACGAAGGCATGGCGTCGCTAGCCGGGCTCAAGAATCTCAAACATCTCATCCTGAGAAATACCCTCGTCACCGACGATGGCCTTAAATATCTGAAAGATTTGACGGACCTCGAAGAACTTGACCTTTCCGGCACTCGCATCACGGGGCGCGGGCTTCAGTATCTCCGCAACTTGAAATCCATTCGCAGCTTGAGCCTGCTCGGTGCACAGGTGCCCGACGAATCGATGGATGTGATCTCCGGGATGAACTCATTAGAGATGCTGAACCTCTACCGAACCCTAATCACCAATTCCGGCCTAGGGCAGATTCAATCGCTAAAACATCTTACAGACCTAGACGTTCGCTATAGCCGCGTCACACCCAACGGCGTGGAAGCGCTCCGCGCGGCGCTTCCAGGAGTCAAGGTTCGCTTCGATGGAGCCTCTCTCTCCAGGACGCCCTTAGCGGGTGCAGCTAAGCCCGCTGATTCCTCCGATCAGGCGATTGCGGCCTGGGTAAAATTGATTGGCGGCCACGCAGAATTGGCAGATGGCCGCCTGAAGGCCATTAGTCTCGCGTCAACTTCCTTGAGCGACGCACAACTGGCTTACCTCGAAAACCTCCGCGACTTGCAAACACTTGAGCTTCAGGTGACTCAGATCTCTGATCTCGGGCTTTCGTCGGTGCAGAAGCTAACCGGCCTTCGGGAACTTAATCTCAGTAACACAACCGTTTCTTCATCGGGACTCTCTAAACTGTCCGGGCTGAGTCATCTTCAGACGCTCAACCTGTCCGAGACCCTGGTTGACGGACCTGGACTAGCCGAGTTGAAGGCTTTAGCCGAGTTGCACGATCTTGATCTCTCGGGCTCTCATGTCGCGGATCGTGGATTTGAGAATATAGGCCTGCTTCCCGACCTCCGCAGCCTGCGCCTCCGCTATCTCGACATCACTGACGCCGGCTTAAGCGGACTCACAAAACTCACGAACCTCGAAAGCCTCGACCTGAGCAGCACTGAAATCACCGACGCTGGTCTGAAGCAGATCGCCACCCTGACCGGCTTGCGCGAATTGTATTTGAACTACACCAGCATCGGCAACGCCGGGCTCGCGGAGCTAAAGACGTTGCAACAACTCCAACGAATCGAACTGATCCGGACCCGCGCCACAAATGACGGCGTCGCTTCCGTTGCCGGTTTGAAGAGCTTACTGATTGCCAAGCTGGACTACATTCCGCTTGACGACCGGGCGGTCGTGTTTCTGAAGGAGCTTCCCCGGCTTCGTGAGTTGAGTCTCGATGCCACCAGCATCACTGACCGGGGAGCGCAAACGTTGCACTCGATGACCGAATTACGTGCCCTGAACATCTATCACACGCTGGTCACCGAGAACGCGATGCTCGCTCTGAAAACCGCTCTACCGCAGTGTCAAATCGTCTTCGATCGTGATTCGGCCCTTCCCAACCGGAGAATCCACCAATGAAAGTTGTTTGGTTCGCCCTCGTGCTGTGTGCAGTCCTGGCTTTCGCGGAAGACCCGAAAATTACTCCCCGCAAACGAAGACACGCGCTGGATCACCGACCTTGGCGGCTCGGTCACCAACAACGCCCAGGGCCACGTCTCTGGAATCAGCTTGCGCGGGACCTGGGTCACCGACACCGACCTTCGCCGCCTGTATCAGTACCCGAACTTGACCGTTCTCGATCTTTCGTTGACCCACATCACCGATGGAGGGATGCAGGAGATCAAAAATCTTCGCGGTATCACCGATTTCGACCTCTATTTCGCTGAGTACGTAACCGACGAAGGTGTGGCTGCCATCAAAGAATGGAAACAGCTCAAGCGCCTCAACCTGCGCGGCACCAAGGCGGGGGATAGCGCGCTTGAGCATATCGCCGGACTTCAAATGCTGGAGTCGCTTGACGTCGGATCGACTTTGATGACCGATGTGGGAGTGGAACGGCTGACGACGCTGACGAACTTGAAAGAACTAACGATGGGCGCCAACGAGTTGGGCGATGCGGGCATGCAAGCGCTTCGCCAGATGCCGAACCTGACTTACCTCGATCTAAGTGGCCGGCAGGGTAACGACAAAAACATCTGGAGCATTGCGATGTCGAATACCGGCCTGCAGGCGGTCTTGACGCTTAAGAGCCTGCGCGAACTGCGGTTCTCCTGCACGTCGACGTCGGTGGGAATCGAAGGTGCCAAGCTGGGCGAAGTTAGCACGCTGAGTGTTACGCAGAAATGGCTCGAGCAGCTGAAATCCCTGACTTATCTGCAGCGGCTCGCACTGCAAGGGTGCGGTCGTATTAATGACGATGCAATCGGCGTGCTGGCCGCCATGCCGGCGCTGCACGAAGTAGACCTGAAAGGCACGTCAGTTACCGAACACGGGGTGGCTATGTTGCGAGCGGCAAAACCGGGTGCCATCGTGTATTTCGGCCCCTGGGAAGGCAAAGCTGCCGCCTACCGCAACAATTGAAATCAGGCCTGGTGCCCGCCATAAGCCGCCGAAACCCGTCTTTCTGTTGCAGGATCTCGAGTACGTGAGGCTTGGATTTTCCGTATCGCCTCAAAAAAGCAATTAAAAGATCTTGATGGTGCCGCATGAAACGACTTGCCGATGAAGTTCACCATTGTTTAGGAGGAACGGCAATGAGAAACACATGCAGGGGCTGCGGGGCATCGGAGTCGCAAGCCATTGCCAACGCCAAAGCGCTCGGCCTGGAGCTGGAATTGCAAAGCGGCGTCTACACATGCTGCCAGGTTGCAAATTGGGCTCGTGAGCAATTGTCGGCATGGCGTGAGGCGGCGAAGGAAGACTGCGAGACGGCTCACGAACTGAGAGAGCGAGCTGAATCGAAGGAAGCAGAGGCCGCCCTCGTTCCGGTCCGCGTTCGCCGGCCCCGAGTCGGTTGACTCGGAGACGTTGAGATTCTCACCTCAGGAAAGTAATGATCGCCATGCCGAGAAAGACTGTCTATTTAGATGGGCCAGACTGTACCCAGGACCTGCTTGATATTAAGTGGTCCTTGCGGTCTGCTGGTTATGAGATTGGCTCCACTTGGCATGACGTGGAAGGAAGCTTGTCGTTCCTCGGTTCAGCACATCACTGGAACGAAAATAGGGTCGAACAGCTTCAGATATGTGATTTGCTGGTTGTTGTCTGCGGAGATAACGAGAAAACCGTACTTGAGGTGCCGATGATGGCCGGTTTCGCGCTCGCGCGCGGCTTGTCGGTTATTTGGATTGGGCCTCCGGTTCGAGGGTTAACCGATTTCCGATCCGTGCGACACTACGACACGGCGGAAGACTTTCGAAAGCAAATTCTTTTAGAGGTCACAACGCACGCGGATTTAACACGTGACCGCTTAGTCGCTTAGCCATGCGCTTACTCTGAAGTCCTCACTGAGACAACTGAACCGCATGTTCGCCCGAAGGAACTGAAAATGTCGCACGGCGTTGCTGGACAGCGACGCTACCCGCCGGCTTACCATCGATCTTTACCTGTAATGACCCTGAGTTATATTCTGCCGTTGTGATCCGCACTGGCCCCTCGCTCTTGACGTTAAACGCCTGCGGCTGATATTGACGCACTACGATGGCCCGGTCCGCGTCGAGGCACAACTTGCCATCTCTCATTAGTGAGGTTCTGTTTGGACCGATCATCACATCATAGGTGTGGGCCTCCCAGAGTGCACCATGAAACTCGCCGTCGGCAGAAGGGTTTAGTGCGCCGAAGCGCAAGTGCTCCCAGGGATTCTCGTCAATATACTGCTCCAACGCCACAAGACACAGCAGGGCTCCCCATGTGTAGTGAGTGTCGCCACCGCCATTGCCGCCCCATGCATGATAATTCTCGTCGGAGTGGCACTCTGCCTTCCAGTCATCCATGAATAACTCGTAGCTCTTCTGCGCGAAGGTGAGCGCCTCTTCATCGAAGCCATAACGATTGAGCCCCTGGTACACCATGTAGTTCGTCGGACCCCAAATACTACCGCGCCAGTAGAATTGGTCCGCAAATGCCGGATCATTACGCGCGATTGTCGGAATCACATAGGCTCCCCAGAATTCCTTGGGATTTAGCAGATGCTCGCGGACCATCCGTCGGGCCTGTTCCGCCGTCGCGATGCCGGCGAACAGCGGGTAGAAATTAGTGGGCGAGAGGCGAGGCGAGAATCGTCCGTCCCAGTATCGGTTTTCATAAATCCCATCCTGCTCGTTCCAGAGCTTTTCACGGATTAGCCCTTTCATTCGTTCATATTCCGCGGAGAATCGGCGGCTGTCATCTTCCTGTCCAAGAGTCGCTGCAAGTTTCGCCAGGCACTCAGCGTCCAGCGCATAGAGCGAATTGAGACCAACATCGTTTAGGTTCATAGTGTAAGTGCGAGCGTCGTAAGTGGCCTCGTCGTACATAGGACTGTCGTCCATACCGCTTTCCCATTTGGCCTGCCTCATAGAGCCGCGCCTGCCGATTGTTTCGCTGGAGCCCCGGTCACTGCCCCATTCAAGCAAGCCATCCCGATTGCCATCGCGCCATGGCTGACCGTCACCTCGATCGCGAAACCACCAGTCATGCCATTTCACAAGGCGAGGATACGCCCAAACCAAAAAGTCGCGATCCTTGAATCTCTGAAAGATTTTCCAGACCACGTAGGCTCCGACGGGCGGTTGCGACCGGTCAGGTGTAATCCCGTTACCGGAAGCGATGTTGGGTACGACGCCTGTACTGGTTTGTGCGGAGAGAATACCCCGAATCCCATCAAGCGTTTGCGCTTTGTCCTGAAGGCTGCTGAGCAGGGCACCGAAGAAGCAGTCCCATTCGCCCACAACCCAACCCCCGAAGTTATGCGCCCATGCCCGGCTGATACTCGGGAATACCAGGTTCGGCGCTGGTGCATGAAGCGTATTCCAAAACATTGTGTTGCCGATGGCATCGGGAGCCCCGGCAAACAACCCCTTCACCACAGGCCGCGTCTTAGCGTACTTCTCCGTGTTATTGTTCAGTAGCGTATCGATCGCTCCTGTCGCCAGCCAATCGCGCGCATGTGCTCTTAGCTCGGCTTCGTTAGCCCCCAATAGGGCGACGAAATGCCCCGTGCCAGACTCGCCGGCTGAGAATTCGATCGCGGCCGCACCCGGCGACGGGTCACCTGTCGCGTTCAATCGGCCGGACGCGCGCATACTGTTTCGAATATCGTCGAGTGACCCGTATGTGCCGGCGCTCGTGACCGGGCGGTCTGTCTCAATCAGAAATTTCAAAGTGGTGCCGAACACGCCATCGAAGAAACGTTCACCTAGGACGGCGTGGTCTGATTCACTCACGGAAAACGTGCCTTCTGGACTAACGCCTGCATGGGAAAGATAAGCTTCGAGCACGAGTTGCACACTGGCTGCGGCATTAAGGCGCCCCACGACAGTGTTGGTATCGGCGCGCGACCATTCGAGCGTGATGCGGGCCTCGCCCGGCGGGTGTCGCCAGCTCATGCGGCAATAAGAATCGTCCGGTGAATGAGGACCGACCTCGCTTACCGCCGCGTAAATATCGTGGCCATCCAGGAAGCTGCCGTTGCGCGAACCGACTCGCAAACCGAAGGCGAACGGCTGTCCCTGATCTTGGCCGAGGTGGTTTTGGCCGAGCTGGTTTTGGGCGAGAAAGACGATGCCATTCCAGGCGTCTGCGTCGAATGCGCCCACCCGGACATCCGTCGCCGGCTGCGCCCCAGCGAACGCGGCCAGGTTCACAACAAGTACACAGGCAGGGAGAAACTGCGAATTGAGCCAGTGCGCAATGGAGCGTAGGAATCGTTGCAATCGAATCCTCCCCTACTCGAAAACTTCGAGCCTCTAAAACTCGCCGGTAACTTTCGACAGACCTGCCGGCAGCCGCTGCGGCGGCCCCTTGCCGGCCTGCACCGCTACTTCTTTGGTGGCGCGCACCTCAGCCGACACCACCGATCCGGCAAATTGCACATGACGGATCTCCGCTGGGCCTTCGCTTGAGAACAACAACTTGCCGTCGCGCTTCACTTCGAGCCTTTTGCTGGATAGCGAGACATCGTAAGATGCGCCTGCAATCGGGTACTGGCGGATCTGCGCGTCGTCCTGCGGCGAAAGATTGCCGAATCGTAATCCGTGCCAGGGATTCACGTCGATTAATTCTTCAACTGCGATAAGTGCCATGAGAGCGCCCCACGTGTAGTGCGGATCGCTCGATCCCTCTCCGGTGGTCGCCAGAAAATTCTCGTAACACTCCCCACGCTCGCGCCACGGACGAAGAAACAGTTTGGCGCTGGAGTCGGCCAGAAGACCGGCTTCGCGGTCCCACTCGTAAATCTTGAAGCCCTGGTAAACCAGCCAGTTGATCGGGGCCCACACCTTCCCGCGCCAATAATGCTGTTTGGGATAGAGCGGATCGTCACGGCTGATGGTGGGCAGAATCCACGCCCCGGCGAACTTATTCGGATCGTAGAACAGCTTCTTCAGCGCCTCCGCACGTTCCTGAGGGGCTGCCCTCGCGAGCAGCGACAAAAAGATATCCGGCGCCATCTGGGGATTGAACCAGTTGCCATCCCGTGGCGCCCAGCGCCGGTTGAAATAACATTGATGGCGCTCGTCCCATAGAAGTTGGTTGATTCGCGCGGCCATGATAGCGTGCTCGCGCTCAAGTTCCTCCGCGTCGCCCGGAAGGCCCAGTTCCCTGGCCATCCACGCTAGTACCCACGCGTCCATGGTGTACAAACAGTTGCGCTCCACCGTATCGAGCTCGCAGGTGTTGGTAGCCTCGTTGTAGGGCGCCACGTGCCACCATTGGGGGCTGTCGTCATGAGATTCGAAGTAGGCCGTCTGTTGGCGATCTTCGAATGGGATCTCGTCAGGGTAGTTCGCCCCGAGTTCCAGCAGCCCATTCTTATTGCCGTCCCGCCACGGCTGACCGTCCCCCCGGTCGCGAAACCACCATCGATGGTTCTTCAGTAGCCGCGGATAGATATCGGCAAGAAATTCCCGATTTGGTCTGCGCAGGTAGATCTTAGCAGTGGCGAGTGCCCCAACCGGGTACTGTGTATGGCCCCATGCCACCGGAAAAATCCAATTATCGGGGCGTGGAACCCATTGACCGTACTGCGCAAACATTCCCTGGTCGTTCTGCCAGGATGTGATATCGCGGACCAGTGCAAACGCTTTTCGCTCGTCCTCTTGACACACCAATAGCGCGCTGAAAAAGCTGTCCCAGAGGAAGTCCGGTGCCGAATTATTTTCGTGGGACCAGGAGCGGCTTACCGTGATGTAGGCTCGCTTTCGTTGCGGAGTATAGACCTCGCTCCACTGCAGCTGATCGTTAATAGCGCGCGGAACGTCCGCCAGCCAGCCTCCTCCTTCCGGCCTGCTCTTCAGGTAGCGCTCCCGATTTGTCGAAAGCAGCCCGTCAATCTTTCCCGGCGCAAGCCATGCTCGCGTCGCCTCCTCAAGCGACTCATAGGCTTGCCCCTGCCGCCCGCATAGGTACAAGGTTTTCACATTCGGCAGATAACTGTTGCACAAACCAGTCCCGACGCCAGTGGACTCTTCCATCGTTGCGCTTAGCGACGCCACCCAACGCATGCCATCGCGGGTACCAGGCGTCCATGACCGACCGCGCAGCGAGCGCCGGTCTGGAGATTCGGAATAAAGCACCGCGAACTCCGGAGGGTTGGTGTCCCACGGCACGTAACTTTGCAATAAAACGTCAGCCGCAGTCGAGTTAGTGAGGCGGCAGACAATCTCATTCTTGCCAGTCTGCGCCCATTCGTATGTAACCTCCGGGCCGCCGTCGGGCATTTGCCAGACCAGCCGCGCATAAGAATTGTCGGGCGCTTTAGGGCCAACTGTCTTCCACCACTTTGCCCAGTCCCCAAACCACTTGCTAAATCGTTCGCCGGCGAAACTGGAGCGTCCCCCGGATTGATAGTCGGCCATCCAGAATGCCGGAATCGAAAGAAACCGGAAGGCAAAGATATCCAGATGATCCGCGATGAAAACCTGCCCGGCCCATGCGTCCGGCGACAAAGGGCCAACCAGCCATTGCCGCGTCTCCCCCAGGCGAGCCCACAATCGCAAGGGATCCTCGCCTGTCATCGTGGCAAATCCGAGCAGCTTGTAGATCTCCGCTGCGCTGGCCGTATCAGCCACTCGTGCATCCGCCGTCGGCAACACGGTCGCCACGCTTGCTGGAACGTTGGCAGCCATTCCCGCAGCGCCTACGAACATACTCTTGAACCACTCTCGGCGCTTCACGTGACGCATCCATGCATCGGCGGTCGATTGCCTCGCCGAATTCGGATTTTCAGTTCGTCCATTGATCGAGGCGCATGGCGCGCAGTATTGGCACGAGCCATCCTCGTCCTCAGGGCTGCAGGATTCGGTAATCGAGCCGAAGGACCGTATCGCTCGAGTTAGCTTTGGTCTTCTGAAAGAGAGCCAGTTCGTTATCAGCGATCTGCGCTTGCCCTAACTTGCGATAGAGGAGCGCGAGCCGGTAATGAGCCTGCGAGAGATTCCTATTCTTGCTGAGGCTGCTTTGGTATTCGGCAATCGCTTCTTGAAGACTACCTGACTGCTCCAGAACGCGGCCTCGTTCAAAGTGCGCCTCTGCGAAATCGGGATTGAGCGCCTCTGCTTTCGTGAAGAAGGCGAGCGCCTGCTGAAGCTGGCCGTCTCCGGCCTCTAATGCTACCTTCCCGCAATAGTAATAACCGATATACAAATCCGGCTTCTTTTGGATTGCCTGCTGGAAGATCTTGCTGGCCTCCGAAAACCGGCCATCCGATTCCAGGATGTCGCCAAGCACCACATAGCCCTCTACCAGCCCCGGGTCGAGCGTCAGAGCCTTTTCGACGCTCTCTCGGGCTCGAGGCGTGTTGTCGCTAAGGTGTTGACTGAGTCCAAGGCCAAGCCAGAGCCAGGCCGATTCGGGCATTCGCGTCAGTCCATGCTCGAAAACAATTTCAGCCAGCGCCGGAGTATGGTGCTTGAGGTAGACAAGTCCAAGTTGGAGGTACCTGTCCGGATTCCCGGGCTCCATTTTTATGGCCTGCTGAAGCTCGTCGGAAGCTTTACTCACATCGCCAGTCTCAGCGCAAGCCAGTCCGAGAAGATTGTGATACTCGGCATCTTGCGTTCTGAGGCTTCCCACCGCGTTCAGAGTCTTGACAGTATCCTTAAACTTGCTTGCCAGGTACTGCTGTTTTGCCCGAACGATCGCCGCCTTGGAGAACACTTCGCTGAGTTCGCGATCGCCCCGCACTAGTTCAACACCTTTTTCAGTAAGACCATTGTTCAGCAGCAGCAAGGCAAGCGTCTGCTTCTGCGGCTGGCTCAGTTGAGCATCGTGTATTAGTCTGTCGGTTAGCGTCGTGGCCTCCGTCGTCT
>Ga0206891_10160_pt1 | contig 20362 bp, 17 predicted proteins | sample Alteio_BWOrgHeat_55_FD_153246 | JGI IMG/M metagenome (GOLD analysis project Ga0206891, IMG submission 153246) | Enriched cells from forest soil in Barre Woods Harvard Forest LTER site, Petersham, Massachusetts, United States - Alteio_BWOrgHeat_Nextera7 ...
ACCATCCACGAAGTGACCTGATTCATCGGCGTTCGACTACACTTGACAGGACAACTATTGATATGTATAGTGAGCCCAGTGGCCCAAGTGAAAGCAAAATTGGACGGCGCAGCAAAACAGAAGCATCTCGTGCATTCGCGCCAGCAAGACGCAGTGACAAGCATCCTGCGCACCGCCGATTATTTTGGCCGTTTTTGTTCACCGGTGTTCGATCAACATGGCATCACCTCGCAACAATACAACGTCCTGCGCATCCTGCGAGGCGCAGGCCTGGGGGGGCTTCCGACACTGGACATCGCAGAGAGGATGATCGAACAGGCACCGGGTATAACCCGCTTGCTGGATCGCCTGGAAGGGAAGAAGCTTGTGCGCCGGGAACGCCCCTCCGATAACCGCCGACAGGTTCTTTGTTACATCACCAAGCCTGGGCTCGATCTCTTGCAAGAACTCGACACCCCCGTTGGGAACAAGGTAAACCAAGCGTTGCATCGGCTGGATAAATCCGAGATCGAAGAACTGATTCGTTTGTTGGAACTCGCGCGCGGCGAACAGCCTTCGACGACGTAGTCACGCAATAAATCTAAAAAGTTTGTATCCAAACCCGGCCAAGTGCATCTCATTAGTTGACTAGTGAACAGTTGATTGAGCACTGCTTATGAAATGACTCTCATGAAGTTACTTCATCGGAAGCAGATAGGAGGCACTATGAATGCAAAGAACCCCGTGTTGTGGATTTCACTTTTTGTTATCGCCCTCTTCGCAGAACTGGGCGTGACCCGAGCGCAAACTGGGACCAAGGCTGATGTCGTTGCGACCATCACAAACTTGGAAAATGATGGCGTCAAAGCCGATTTGGCCGGCGACACCGCCTTTTACCAGAAAGCTCTGGCTGAGGACTGGACCAGGGGCGATAGCGACGGAACCTTTTACACCAAAGCCGAAGTCATGAAACTTATGGCCGACGCAAAGGACTTCAAGACAAACAGCGAGAAACTTTCCGAACTCAAGGTGCGCGTGTACGGCAATACGGCGGTGGCGATCTACAAGGACACCTATGACATTCAGTTCAAGGGCGAACATCGCTCGCACACCATCATCGCCACGGACACTTTCGTCAAGATGGGCGGCGAATGGAAGCAGGTCGCGAGTCACGGCGCGTCAGTGGCGAAGTAGCCGCTTACTCTGACGCACGGACCCGCCCAAGTCGCGGCGAAATGGCGTATTCGAACTGAACAAGCACAGGCGCTCCGCGCTTCGCTATGCAATTAGGTTGTAGGAGATGCGGGTGCAAGAAGCTTGGTGTTTCGCACGCCAAGCTGAGAGAGGTTTTACATCAAGGCTTCGCGGACTGCTCCCCACTCGCGACAGTTATCGGTTCGCCGGTCGGGTTAGTACCGACAAACGCGTTTGCGTTTAGCTATTCAGTTCCGCTTGCCTGAGAAGTCGCCTTACCGGACATGTGCCGAGGGCAGTGATTTCACTTGTACGATAACCGCTGCCAGCTCAACCGGTCGATGCAACACCTCCAATGCGTTGATTCGACAATGCTTCTCCGGAAGAACCCATCTGTTTGGCTGTACTCGGTCAAAACCTAACCAGGGTAGTGTTCTGGCTGATCTAACCTAGCCACCGATTTTAGCTTTTGTTTTCAATGCAAGGTGGGTTCGAGCTGAGCGTTGCGTCGACCCATTGAGACCACCGCGTTTACCAGGCGCTTCGTCCATGTCCCCGAGCCATTTACGCTTGTCGGCAAGGGTAACCAGCAATATACTTCCAACGTCGCTCTCTGCCGCAATGCCTGCGGGAGACGGAGCCGCCTCGGAGGGATCGGCCGATGCGAACTGTCATCCGATTGATTCTCCTCTTTTGCCCCGCCACAATGCTGTATGCGCAAACTCTAACGCAGCAGCACAAATTTGCCCTAGAAATAAGCGAGGATGGACCTCCGCTTCACTATGAGCTCGTCCCGCAAGGAGAACTTGTCAGGGGCGAGTCGCTATCGATCTGCCCCAGCCCGTATCTTCATCTCCGGTCTGGGCGCACTACCGCGGACGCAAAGAAAAACCTGGCCTCCGCCTTCATGCTTGCGTACCACGTGGATGGCGACGCAGTGGCCATCACCGCCTCTGTGGTTTTCGGAGCCTTTGACAACAATTCCGGTTCGGATCCAATGACGGCGGACCATCCAAAGCAGGACATCGGTACTTACTCGCTACATCCGAACGAGTCCGTCGTGTTGCAAGAGATGGAGCAATTCGGTTTGCAGCCGTGGACCATCAAGATTGTCAACGCGCAACTTCCGACTTCAGCCGGCCTGCCAACCATCAACGAGGTTCCCTCCATCCAATCCAAAATCCTTGGCCGGGATCGCCAAGGCTACACAATCTCTCTCCATAACCTTTCATCACGCGCCGTAAGCGCCTTTGTCGTCGAAACCACGCTCGACCACAACAGTGCTTCCTCGGAATTCAATTATCGTGGCTCCTTGATTGCCCCCAACGAAATCCATGAATTCCGCCTTTTCTGTGACACTTCAGCCTCCGCGGTTGATCAATCTCCATGCGCCTTCATCCTTAAAGCCGCCTTGTTCGCCGATGGCTCCTATGAAGGTGACGCGACTGCCGCCGCGACCCTGGCCGTTCCTCAAATCACAAACGAGATTCAGCGCAGGCACCTCCACGCACTGATCGACAACATCCTCGCTGATCCTTCTCTGGACGATGCCGCAAAGCTCGCCCGCTTTCGCTCCGAATTCTCAAAACTCTACGAAAAACCGGATCCCGCCATCCTTGAGCAGATTCAGCTCCGCTTCCCCGGCCTTCCACGCACCGCATTGGATGCCGTAAGTTCACAAATAACCGCCTCCCTATCCGGCGAAAAACAGGTGACCTTGCATAACCTCGAAAGCTTTGCCAACCGACCCGCAGATGCCTTTCCTCGTCTTTCTTTGACCCAATGGTGGACCAACTGGCAAGAATACAATTAGCCGCAAGTCGCACTTCCCGGCAGAATTCTAAACTCAACTAACCTACTAAAATTCCATTTGTCGGCTTCGGCGCCTCATACCGATACAGAGAGAGTCGGGGTGATGAATGATGTTGGTACCTACAAAAGTCGGTTTGTAGGCACTGATCTACGCGCTTGCATCGATCCTGGACGGCTTACGGCAACCCGGAAGTGATTCCACTTGATTAGTTCGGATTACCGGAGATGTACGGTAAGTGCGGTGGTCTCAATGGGTCGACGCAACACTCAGCTCGAACCCACCTTGCATTGAAAACAAAAGCTAAAATCGCTGGCTAGGTTAGATCAACCGGAACACTACCCTGGCTAGGTCTTGACCGAGTACAGCCAAACAAATGGGTTCTCCCGGGGAAGCATTGTCGAATCAACGCATTGGATGGTGTTGCACTGACCGGTTGAGCTGGCAGCGTTAATCAGGCATTGGAATCCGGTCTTGATTGGATTGAATACGCGTTGCTGCATGTGCTGAAAAAGAAATTGTCGTTAGCGTCTCTTTTGCTTCAGGCCCGGAGTTGTCGGGATGAGAATATGGAAGAAAAGGGCTCTCACGGAAGGCTTTTGCTATAGAGTCGATGCCCAGGCCAAGATGGCAAAACAGAAATTCTCGGTGAAAGGAGTCCGCGAATGAACCTGCGGCTCGTAGTCGTGGCTATCGCGTTGGTTTTTGCGGCGATGTTACTTGGAACCGGCGTTTATCAGAACGTCGTGGACGCGCCGAATTACATGGGTGCTCCAACTTCTTTGGAACATGCCCGCGGATTCTATCATGCAACGAACCCAGGGATGTTTTTCAGATGGCTAGTTCCCATCACACAGCTTTTCCTACTGCTTGCGTTGTTGGTTAACTGGAAACCGGCTCCTGATACACGATGGAAGTTGGCGGGAGCGCTGGTTTTTCTAGTTCTTACCGACATGATCACATTCCGATTCCACTATCCCCGAAACGATATCCTATTTGTCGCTCCGCTAACACAACCGGCGGCATACTACGATCAGATAGTTAGAGAATGGGCAATCGGCAACTATCTTCGTGTCGCTTTGATTCTGGTTACAGTTGTTTTGGTGATGGTGTCATTGATCCGCATCGCTCGCGAGACCGCTCCCGGAGAATACCGGTTATCCTGAAACGCGACCTTGGTCGGTATAAGTCCTGATAAGTAGCCTAACGGGACAAGTAAAGTCCTGGCACGGCACTTGTCCGGTTTCGGCGGTGGTCTCAATGGGTCGAAGCAACACTCAGCTCGAACCTACCTTGCATTGAAAACAAAAGCTAAAATCGCTGGCTAGGTTAGATCAGCCGGAACACTACCCTGGCTAGGTTTTGGCCGAGTACAGCCAAACAGATGGGTTCTTCCGGGGAAGCATTGCCGAATCAACGCATTGGATGGTGTTGCATCGACCGGTTGAGCTGGCAGCGTTAATCAGGACCCAGCCCACGAAATTGCAGGTCTCGAATGCCTTTTTGCAAAAAAGAAGGATTCCGGTGGGGATGACAATGCCCGCCAGAAGCTAGGTAGTGTCCTAATTTGAATGGGTGCGGACCTGAGTCCTATTTTGCGTGGTGTACGAATAGCGACAGCCCCAAGAGGACCGCACCGACCACAATCAGAAGAGCCCCGGCCTGAACGCTCTTTTCGCTGCCCTCGGTACGGAACCGTGTGTAAATGCCCACCAAAGCGAGCCCGGCAACAATCAGAACTGTTCCCATGATCGCGGGTAAATCGTTGATCGTCATTGCTTCCTCCTCGCTTCCGCCACTATTGCCGCTCTTACGGCCTCACGCGGCCCTGTAATGCCGCCCACATGCAGCACGGCGAAGAACCGTCGCTTGCCGTCCGGGCGCTCATAGCTCCATGCGTAGGCGCGTTTCGCGTCCCGGTGTCCGGTTAGGGGAATCTCCCCGAGGCTTGGATACTGAGCTATACGGGGAGACCAACGAAAAAGACTCATGGGGGCCGCGTTCCCTCTGGCCGACCCGTCGATTTCGGGTCAACTCCGGGAAGTCGCCAAACCGGAAGAGTTCCGGCTAGTACTTAACCTTACCGATTAGCGCGTTTATCAGGAGCTGGGCTAGTTGCGCCTGTTTTCAAAACGGCGCGTAGTGGGTCAGTTCGAAGTTCGCTCACTCTTGGGTCTGTGAAGAACCAGGCCCCCACCGATTACCAGAAGCAGAACTGGAACTATCAGGAGAAACTTATCCCAGCTGTATGTGGTTATGAATGCACTTCGGTAAAGAGACAGCAGCACTTCGACGATGGCCGCAACAGCGAACATAAGGCCGAACCCAAGACCGATGAGCAGAAATCCAGTCTCTCTTTTGGTCACGACCCCTTCCCACATTTTCCGCTACTTTCTCAAGCCACAAGAGGGGCGGAAATGCGTTCTCATATTTAGTACGACACCGACCAAAAGACAAATGTTCCCGTCCAAGTGCCTGGTAAGTCGCCTTACCGGACAATGGGATCGGGGCTGATTTCACTTGTACGATAAGTGCGTTTACCAGGACCTGAGCCACGCACATATTAAGGCACACACAATGTCCCACTTCTCGACGAGATTCACAGTACGTTGAAAATTCAAAGCTCCAGACGCCAGTTCCGAGGGCATGGTAAGGTTCCGGTTTGGTGGTTTCTAATGCCGCACTTAGAGGCAGGCCCTGGATGTGCGGACGTTGCACGTCGAGAACCTCTCAGCGAAAGTTTTCGACGAGCATGATGTCACTCTGATAATCGTCCAACTCCGGATAAAGAATGTAGCGACCATCCGGAGAAACCGACCCACCAAGGAATGAGCCGCCGCCGCTGACCTTGAAGATGGAGCGCACTTTTCTGGTGGAAAAGTCGAAATAACTGAGGGTCAGCAGATCCTCCATCGGGTAGAAGTAAACCCCGCCAGGAACAATTTCCCAGTTCATCAAGAAAGATAAAGTAGGCATGTCATTCACTGGAGATTCCGTGCCAGTGGGTTTAAGTGAGGCCTTATGCAAGGTAAAGTTCATGCCGCTGTTCGCTGCGAAGTAAAGAGTCTGTCCATCGAGCGACTCCTGGGGCCAATAGCCCCGGGCTGTGGTCAATACTTCGGGCTTGCCGCCTTCCGGCGGGACCCGGTAGATTCTTTCTCCCATAGCATCATCGCTACCACCAACGAAGTAGATCCACTTTCCGTCGTGGGACCAGCTCGGATTGAATGCTCCTGGCGTGCCGGTGTCCAATTTCCACGGCATCCGCTCATCTATGTCCACGATAAATAGATCCGGGCGAATCTGCCCGTCAGCGGTCTTGGTGCGGGAATCGAACACGATCTTGCGGCTATCCGGAGACCAAGTTGGGCTGCCCGTGGCCAGGCCTCTGAGATTCGTCAATTGCACGATTTCTTGGCCATCCGCGTTGCTCATCCAGATTTCTGGTGGACCACCGCGATTGGATGCGAAAGCGACATGCTTTCCGTCCGGCGAATATTGCGGGCAAGACTGATCGCGCGTCGTGGAAATCAGTTTCTCCGGAGGGGTATTGGGATGCCACAGGTCGCCGCGCCAAATGATGTGATGGCCGCCGGAATTCACCGTGTAGGCCAAGCGGCCGGCTTTCGCGGAAAAATCGTCTGAAAAATGGCTGTTCAGACCTACCAGGCGATCCCGAATTGAGCCGTTGGCTAGATTCAGTTCGCGCAGAACGGCATGCTCCACTCCCGTGTGATTCTCGGAGAAGAGCAGGGCCTTGCCATCGCCCTGCCATTCCAATCCCTTCATCCATCCTGATGTCTCCCTGATCATCCGCGGTGCGCGGCCCTCCGCGGTGACGACGGACAAACCGAATTCTCCTTCGCGTCCCGAAAGAGAGCACGCATAGGCCAGTTGCTTGCCATCGGGAGAGAACGCCGGCAATACTTCTTCGACGCATTTCTCGTCGTGCTCGATCTGCTTGCTCTCAAGAGTTGCTAGTGAAAGGAGCTCCAGTCTCTTGTGGCCACCCGGGAAAGGCGAATCCGCGAAAGCAATGGTCTTCCCATCGAGAGACCAGCTGATCCGCATAGACCTGTCGAACGAGGAATTTGTCGCGCGCAACTTCTTTACGGGACCCCCGTTAGCCGGAACGACGTAAATACCTCCCCCTTCCATCGAGACTCGTTGAAAGGCGATCTGCGTGCCATCCGGGGACCAAGTCGGAGCCAAGTGCACGGCTGGATCATTGGTTAGGCGCAGCAGGTTTTCGTTTCCTATGATCTTGACGTAGAGGTCAAAGGCCGCGAACTGCTGCTCACCGGTCCACTCGAAAACGATTCGGGAGCCGTCCGGCGAGATCGCCGGAAAATCGGCCCATCCGGGGAGAGCTGTAATGGGTACGCCATTCAGCGGTACCAGCTCCGTGCGATGACGCCATTTCGCGTAAGCAAATGCTGCCAAGCCGACACAAATGATTCCGGCCGCGAAAAGCCAAGCCATGAGTTTCCGGCTCGTTGAACCACCGGCGGTTGTCGGCGGCGCGGAGAGAACTACCAGCGAGGGCGCCATTGCCACGCCTGTCAACGGGGACGCTGAATCGGTTCCGTTTGCGACGATTTCGGCAATGAAGCGGTAACCACGGCCCTGCACGGTTTCAATGTATTTTGGGTTTTCCGTGGAATCATCCAGCGCCTTCCTCAAAAGGAAGACGTTGTTGGATAGGCTCCCTTCCTCAACGAAAGCGTCCGGCCAGAGCTTGTTCAGAAATTCTTCTTTCTCCACCAAATGCCCGTGGTTCCGCACCAAAAGGTGGAGCGTATCGAACGCTTTCGGCGTGAGGACTACCGCATCGCCATTGCGCGACAGTCTTCTTTCCGCAGGCTCTAGACGGAAGGGACCGAACTCGTATAGCCCCACGACATCCCTGGTCTCTTTCTCCCCCCCAGCCGCGGGAGGGTGGAGGCTGGTTGGACCCATTCGCTTGGCAGTTTCGTCTCGCATAACCCCAATACCGAGCCCTTGAGAGACTTTCTTGAGAACTCTGTGAGCGTTTTGAGAGGACTTCCGGGGCTGCCTAGCGATTTAATTTGCGGGGAAACAGCCGGAGGTCCGGATAAAAGCGATTCTAGCACCGGCCTTCAGCGACTTCCATATCTCAAAAGAGAGGATCGGACCATGTTGCGAAAACTACAATCAAGAAGGAATATTCTGGCGATTTCCGGATGCTTGCTCGTACTACTAGGCACAGCCGCCGCTCTTGCCCCCAAGCGTACCCGCGCTGATGGAGGCTTGCCAATCAGCGCAACTTTCTCTGTCGCGTACGCGGGCACCCCCAATACGACAGGCACGAGTTTTTGCGGAGGACCGGGATACGAAGTAAACGTGGAGGCACACGGCGCAGGCTCCTCTACATTTGGTCCTTTGCTGTTCACGCTCCACAAGACAGTGCAAGCAGCAGGGCCGCTCGCCCATGGCTGTCTCCAATTGTCCACCGCGAATGGGGAGACCCTGAACGCCATCTATGACTTTGATCTGGGCGCTGAGAACGATCACGGTTTTGGGGCTGGTTCCAATGGCAAGCTCACTTTCGTCGGAGGAACGGGACGCTTCCAGGGTGCGAGCGGAACCGCCACGATGGGCGGAGCTTTCACGATCATCTATCCAGCCAGTTCTTTCATAGGTGGAACGTCGGCTCCCATTCAGGGATTCGCCACCTACTCGGTGGATGGAAGCGTGTTCCTTCCAGAGGAAGATCATCGATAGGTCGACTTCCAAGCCTAGCCCCAGCAAGAAAGCCAAACCGGGCGTGGCTCATGCCACGCCCGGTCACCCCAACCCGGTTGAATAAAGTCGGTATTCATTACGTCGCCAATTCACATATTCAATTTGCGGGCGGCAAGGGGAGGAGCAAGATTATGAACAGTATCTTCCCGAAGAACTCAAAACCAGAGATGGTCGTTCAGCGGTTGGTCTGCCTGTAGGAAGTGATCTCCGTGCCTGGCGTCGATTCTGGACCGTTTACGAACAAATCGGAAGTGGATCCACCTGCCCGATAAGTCGTTAATCAGGAGTTGCGTACCAAAAATGTTTCAGGCATCTGACGGAGCCCGCACTCTTTAGAGTTCGCCGAAACACCATCCAATGCGTTGATTCGACAATGCTTCTCCGGAAGAACCCATCTGTTTGGCAGTACTCGGTCAAAACCTAGCCAGGGTAGTGTTCCGACTGATCTAACCCAGCCAGCGATTTTAGCTTTTGTTTTCAATGCAAGGTGGGTTCGACCTGAGTGTTGCGTCGACCCATTGAGACCACCGCGTTTATCAGGGACTAGATCCATTAGTTCATTCCAAGCCCCTTTACCAACAGTCATGCTGGCTGGATGAGCCTCCTAATCATTCTCGCGAAACGTTCCTGATCTTCGCTGCGAACAGCCTTGAATTTCAGACCTAGTCCGCTCCCAGCCTTAACGAACCGTACAGTGGCATCGGCCGTGATTTCTCCGTCCTCTACAAGAAAATGAAGCTTAACCGTCGCGTCGACAGGGCAGACCTTCAATGTTTCGATAAAGAGACCACCCACACCCAGATCTTTAACTCGCGATGTATCTTCAGTTCGGCCGCACCGCCAGACGACCGACACGCCCTGAGGCGTTTCAACTCGCTTGTGGTGCCTTCTTGAGTGAAGAACCTGCTTTTTCAAGACGCGCTCGCTCGTGCATGTGGCCCTTGCCGCGTGCCACCCAGCAACAGGAATCGCTGGGTCAGTCCGCAAGGAAAGCAATGCACTATCACATTCAAGACTGACAGGGACACGCACACTCACGCCAGCTTTTCATGAAAAATGGTTGCCAAGATATGCACAATCAGTGTTGAGATCACTCATGGGGCATCAAGGGCCCAAAACCTCCAAAACTATGCCGAGGTTGAGGCCAGACCCACGGCTTCATGGGTCTGCGTCACACGATCCGCAGCGAATAGAGCAAAGAAAGCGGCGAGACCGTAGAAAACCGCAGCCAGAAGCAACAAAGCCTTGAGCCCAATGACAAACGAAAGGTTTTGCGCCAGCCCGCCGGCAACCGCACCGATAATGTTGCTTCCGAAAGCGGTGGACTTGTTCGGGCACTTACGGAAAGTCTCGGCAAAGATCACACCCGCAAAAAAAATGGGAATGCAGTAAGCGGTTGCTAACAACGCCCCCGCAGCGCGAGCTCCGAACGGAAGCGATTCCCAAGGGACAATATAGATGGAGATCAATGCGATGATCAAGATCGCATACAGCCAACCAAGCCGAAACGCAGGAACTAGCTGAACGAACAGGTTAGCCACGAGCAGCATGGCCAGGATCGCCGACAGGACGATGCAGTTGACCTGCCAGGTCGATCCAAAATAGAGGGCCAGCCTGCTGATCATCTGGGTTTCCAACAAGAGAAAACCAGCACCCAAGAAGAAAAAATACCAGGTAGATGATTTTCCCGGTTCCAGGCTCTTGCGTGTAGCCAGGAAAGCGATGATAAGAAGAATCAGCGAGACCGTCAGATACGTGCGGGGAATGGTGTGGCCACGATGGTAGACGTAGGGCCAGTCGTCGGTGACAGGAGGGGGTGCTCCATCCGTGACTAAAGGGAAGGACGTGGGACTGGCTTGAAGGAAGGCGGCAAGTTCTGGCTGTGCTGCACGGTCCCACAGCTCAGCGTCGTTGGAAGCAAGAAACAGCGTACCCTCCACCAATCCGCCAATCTGTGGCCGGTAAAAAGCGATCGGTGGATGACCAAAGATATCGTTGAACATCGCATAAAAGCGCTGGCCCATCCACGTCCAGGGCGGGCGAACCTCAAATCTCACGACTAGGACACCTGAAGGTTTCAGAAGGCGTTTCGCCTCGCGGAGCGATTGTTCCGTGTAAACGTAATTGTCGATGCGCATGTTACTGTAGCCCGAAAACTGCGTATGGGAATCCAGCAGGCCGAAGACGATGACGTCGTACTGCAGGTTGGTTTCGCGCAGGTAGGCGCGCGCATCGTTCAGAATCACATGGACGCGGTCGGAGGAGTAAGGTTGGTCGGGATGGAGGCGTTTCCCGAGGGCATAAATTTCTGGGTCGATTTCCACGGCGTCGATTTGACCTGCCCCATTGCGGAGCGCGGCAGCTGCGTCATTTCCCGCCCCGGCCCCAACGATCAGAACGCGATCGCGTGCTCCGATGAACCGCCAAGGAGCATCATACGGACTGTCTTTATACCTGGCGGCGAATCCCGGATGCCGAGCAATCATATCCGGAGAAGCATTGGCCATAGTCATGTAGCCGGTATTGTTCACCAGGACGTCGTATTGACGGTCGGGTATGCCAATGATCTGAAGCTTCTGATACGGCGACCAGTGCATTTCGCCAGTCCGAAAATCGGTATAGAACAGCAGTAGCAGGGTGGCGGCAATCAACAGAAACTGAAGAATCCCGATGCGTGTGCCGCGGCTGCGGACCAATAGAAATAGAGCAAAGGCTACGCCGAACCAAAGGAGGGGAGGCGCCTGCAGGAAAGACAGCCCAGCGAAAAACCAGATTCCGGCGATACTGCCCAACAGATTGACGGAGTATGCTGTGATCGGGTTCGTTGCGGCGTCCAGATAGGTGCCCACCCACTGCCCTACCGGCCGCATCGTCGCGATAATCAGGAGGAGCAGACCAGACACGAGCACCATGGAAGACAGAAAGGCCACGATGGCATAAGTGTGGGTTGGCGGAACGAGGGCCGACCACAACTGCGCATCCGTCGACAGGGAGAGCGCCGAGGAGAGAATCTCCAGAAGCGTTTTCCAGCGTGGGAAGGGAAGCTCCGCCAGGATGACCAAAACCCCCAGTGCACTCAACCCGAACAGATAACCCTTTTCGCGCGCGGATTGATAACAGCCCAAGCCGAAACCTAGAAAGCACGCGATCAAAGCCAGGTTCTGGAAATAGGCGAAAACACGAACTTCGGTGCCAATCCAGCGAATCAGCAATATCTCAAGATAAAGCGCCGCGAAACTAACAAAGAAGAGCGGCCACAGCACGCGACCCTGGGGCTTTTCTTCCAGCGCGACGACGGAAAGCATCTTCTTTGGTGCTTCTCGGGAAGTCTCGTCTGCAGGCAGGGAGCTATCAGCAAGGTGGGTTGTCATAAGCCTCCAAAACGTGAGTACAAGAGGGTGTGTTTGCAATCTAGCGTGACGGCCCTGAATCAGCAATAACACAGGCGAATATGGGGACTCAAAAGGTAAACGCATGTGTCTCGTGTCGATTGACCGAAGCGAGTTGCCCATGGGAACGCGCGCTAGGAGGTGTGCTGATCCGCACCTTCCTCATGCACCGGCATTCGATGCGGACCGCGAGTTTGAACGCCAGATTGAGCGATATGGCGGTTAACTCCCGATAAGTCGCCTTACCGGAGATGTGAAGTAAGACTTCACATGTACGATTAGTGCTGCCAGCTCAACCGGTCGATGCAACACCGTCCAATACGTTGATTCGACAATGCTTCGCCGGGCAAAGTGATCTGTTTGGCCGCCCTTGCGCAAAACCTAGCCAGGGTAGTGTCCCGGGTGATCTAACCCTGGTGGGCGATTTAGCCTTTGTTTTCAACGCAAGTCGGGTTCGACTTGCGTGTTGCGTCGACCCATTGAGACCACCGCGTTTATCAGGAGTTGAGAACTCGGCCTGATTACAAGCAGTTCGTGTAGAGACCAACTACGGCGGCCTCATCTCTCACATTGCCGTCTTCGTCGAGTTCAACACGTATTCCGATTAGAGCTGCATCCGAACCACAGCCTGTTGGAGCACATCCAGCCGTATAAATCTCCCCACTCACATCCAGCTTCGTGGAGTGAAACGGGATATTGTGGTCTGCAAAAAACTTTCGTACCTCTTCCCACCTTGTGCCACGCTTGAGCCTAGTCCGAGCATCCTGCTTGATGGATTCAACTTGCTCACCGAAGGCGGTATTACGTTGCCGACATTCAGTCCGGCGCTTGTGTTTCTTCAATTCAGACCAACCGAGGCCAATCAGGAAAGCCACGGCCGCAACAATGGCAATGGTTCTCCATGTCAGTCTGTTCATCCCGCCAGCATTTCGCTCCGAGCGAAAAGCGTATTTCACGAGGCGGTAGGAGACATAGAACAGCATTAGCAGAATGGACCAGGCAGCAACTACGAAGAAGATGTCCTGCCACCGCAGCGGCAAGCGAACTCCGATTTTTTCTATAGGAATTGTCCAGTACTTTTCATAGAAGCCAAAACTCAGTAGGTATGCTTCGTAGAAAGCGAGCAGTAGGAGCGGAACACCCAGAAGGCCAGCAATGATTCGTTTAAGCATCAGTGATGGTTGTTACCGGAAATGAATTCTAGCAGGAATAGGTCATCAACTCCTGGTTAGTCGCCTTACCGGACAATGGGATTGGGGCCAATTTCACTTCTCCGGCAACGGCGTTTACCAGGACTTGAAGCGATTCCGCGGCACTCTTGACTTTAATGAACCCACAATTGTTGGGGAGATGTATCCTAGACTCCGTGAATCCGGAGAATGAACAATTTAGCCCGCGACAGCGAACTCTTGCCGAATCTCAGATTCTGTCCCTGGCCAAACAATTCCTCGGGGGGCAACTGGGAGTAATAGCCGCTTCGAGGGAGTTGAGCCCCCTACGTCACGAAGTCGAGGCCGACCTTGCCGAAGTACTCCTAGTCTTCATGACCAGCCCGAGTTTTTGTACCACGGCGAATGAGAGAGTTTACATCACAACCTCATCGGGCATCGGTGCAAATGGCGGGTCGCAGGGAGCCGTAGGCGACCGGAGAGCCGCCATTTGTGGCGCGAACGCCGCCGGCGCTGGCGGCCTGTAGCCCAGCGCCGAGTGCGGACGCAGCGTGTTGTACACCACCCGCCATTTCTCGATCACTACCTGTGCCTCCCTCAGCGAATAGAAAATTTCTCCGTTCAGGCATTCGTCTCGCAACTTTCCATTGAAACTTTCGCAGTAGCCGTTCTCCCAGGGGCTTCCCGGTTCGATGTACAGCGTCCCCGTGCCCACCTTTGCCAGCCACTTCCGCAGTTCTTCGGCCACGAACTCTGGGCCGTTGTCCGAACGAATGTTTTCCGGGATTCCTCGATACAGCATCACGTCCGCCAGCGCTTCGATCACTTCGTACCTCCCCAGCCTTCTCGCCACGCGGATCGCCAAACATTCCCGCGTGTATTCGTCGATCAGCGTCAGCATCCGCAGCGTTCTGCCGTCGTGCGTCATTGCGCTCACGAAATCGTAGCTCCACACATGGTTCGCTCGCTCCGGCCGCAGCCGAAGGCACGATCCGTCGTTCAACCACAATCTGCCTCGCGGCCTTTGTTTCTGTGGCACTTTCAACCCTTCCCGCCGCCAGATCCGTTGCACTCGATCCTTGCCTACAGGCCAACCGCGATCCCGCAACAGCGCCGTGATCCGCCGGTAGCCGTAGCGCCCGTATTCGCTGGCTAGCGTCACGATCTCTCGCGTCAAAGCATCTTCGTCGGTTCGATAAATTAACTCGTAGCGTTGTGTCCCTCTCCACTGCCCCAGCAGCCGACAGGCATGCCGCTCCGATACTTGGTAGCTCTCGCGTGCATGCCTGACCGCGCCACGTCGCCGCTCAGGGCTTAGAAGTTTCCCTCTGCCACATCCTTCAGAATTTGCTTCTCCAAAGATAGCTCCGCCACTAGCCGCTTCAGCTTGACGTTCTCCCGCTCCAGCTCCTTGAGACGTTTGGCTTGATCGAGTTTTAATCCGCCGAATTCCTTCCGCCAGCGGTAGTAAGTCTGTGCGGTGATCTCGGCTTCCTTGCAGGCTTGCGGAGTGGTTTTCCCGTTGGCGAGTTCCACTTCAACCTGCCGCAGCAGTGTCACGATCTGCTCCGGCTTGTATTTCTTCATCGGCATACCAGCTTCCCTCCAGAGTGAATTCTCTCTCACTCCCGCTGGTACAAAAAACCCCGGTCAGGTCAAGTAGTGTAGTGTGTAGTGAGTGTAGTAAGTAGTATAGGGGTATGCAGGCCGGGGGAAGGCCCATGCCCCTCTCTCCCCCTATAGAGCCCACTACACCCACTACATGGCCGCGCTAGCCCCTGTTAACTCAATGCTTGCCTTGAAAGAGCCTGTCCGCGACCTCGGCCCAATCGGCGGCAGTAACGCGGCGAACCTTAGTGCCAAGATTCTCAATGAGATGCCGTACAAGCGCCCGTGTGTCTTCTCTGTAATATTGCCCCCTGGAACCAAGGGCTTCCTTGACACTCGCAGGAGCAGGCAGATAATTTTCGGCTACCATCGCACCCCAAGCCGCTGCTTTCCAATAGCTATCCCGTGCGGCGTCCTCAGTGATGTAATTGTAAATTTCCTGTGCCTTGGGCGACATTCCAAGGGTCCTCCTGGGCGGCGGCGATTCTACCTTTTTTCCGCAACCGAGCAAAGCAGATGGTGAAGATGAACGAACAAGACGCAAGAGCAGCCCTGCGAGAGCTCGGCATAACTCCTAGTAGGCAGCTCATCGAGAACTGGCTGAGAGCCGAGTTGGCTGAAGCGGCCCAGAGGCAGCAGCCTGCAAGGGCTGACAGGCGGCGCTCTGCTAGCGGCCCACTAGAGAGGCCGCCCGAGGGAAACACGCTCGCAGCCCTGCAACCTCCTAGTAGCAAATCTCGACTTGAGCCAATGCTCCGTGAGAGTGGGCAACTTGAGAAGCCAGCGGGCCAGCGCAAACCTGGCAGACCCCGGATCATCGCAAGCTGGTTCCCGGCTGTGGCTGCATCAATGGCCGATGGGACAAGTCTCAAGACCGCTTTGGCGATGAACGGTCTAAATCTCTCCAGGAGCGAACTCCGGGCTTGCTATCGCAACCGCACCTTTCAAGCGCTCTATCAGGAAGCCCGGCGCAAATTTCTGGCTGGGCACTTTGGGAGGAAGCCCACGCTGAGGGCGAACATTGGTAGATACATGTGAAATTTCGAAGGCTTGCCTGGCACTCCGGGGCTGCTCACTGCCAGTTATACCAGAAAGGCCGATTGGAGCTCATCTGGCGGGCCCAATCCCGGGGATGCCACTTGATCGATTATTGCGTTTGAACGAACCCGCCTGCCGACGTAAGCTACACCCATAAGTTATTTCTCTTCGTGACTTGGCTGCAGCTGCAACCTAAGATGAGCACGCAATGCCGGATTCCTCGTCTCTTCTTGGCCAGACCGTCTCTCACTACCGCATCCTCGAAAAGCTCGGCGGCGGCGGAATGGGCATTGTCTACAAGGCTGAGGATATTCGTCTCCACCGTTTCGTCGCGCTCAAGTTTTTGCCTGAGCATGTAGCCCGAGATGCGCATGCCCTGGCCCGGTTTCAGCGCGAGGCGCAAGCCGCGTCCGCCCTTAACCACCCCAACATCTGCACGATCTATGACATCGGTGAACAGGACGGGCGAGCGTTCATCGCCATGGAGTTTTTGGATGGCGCTACCCTGAAGTACCGCATCGCCGGACGTCCTATAGCACTAGAAACGCTGCTTTCGCTTGGAATCGACATCGCCGACGCGCTCGATGCCGCGCACGTCAAAGGAATTGTTCATCGCGACATTAAGCCCGCTAACATCTTTGTCACTGATCGCAGCCACGCCAAAATCCTCGACTTCGGCTTGGCGAAACTCTCTCCCGAACCGGTAACGGGAACGGATCCAACCGCCGCGACCCTGGTAGAAGAGCATCTGACCAGCCCCGGTGCGGCTCTTGGCACTGTCGCTTACATGTCCCCGGAACAGGTCAAAGGCAAGGATTTGGATGCCCGAACCGACCTGTTTTCCTTCGGTGCGGTGCTTTACGAGATGGCAACAGGGAGTTTGCCGTTTCGCGGACAGACACTGGGTGTCATTTTCGAGGCTATCCTGAACCGCCCGCCGGTGGCACCCGTACGACTGAATCCCCAGGTGCCGGCTCGGCTGGAGGAGATCATCAACAAGGCGCTGGAGAAAGATCGGGACCTGCGCTACCAACACGCCTCAGACATGCGCGCGGACCTGCAGCGCCTTAAGCGTGAATCGGAGTCCGGGCGGCCGATCGAAAGTAACGCACAGGAACGTGCCGTTGGCATGACGGGTAGGGAACCTTCGGCATACGCCACAGCAACTTCCGAAACAGAAATTCCAAAGTTAAGGGGCCGCGCCCTTCGCCGCTCGTTAGTGCTGGCCGCTGCTATCGTTGCAATCGCGTTGACTGTGGCAGGAATAATTTATTACCCGCGTCGGACTCTGGCCTTAACTGAGCGGGATTCCGTTCTGGTGTCTGATTTCGTCAACACGACGGGCGAGCCGATCTTCGACGGTTCGCTGAGGCAAGCGCTGACCGTAAAACTCGCTGAGTCGCCCTACTTCAACGTCGTGCCCGACGCGACAACCTTGCAGACTTTGAGTTTGATGAGCCACTCTCCCGGTGAGCGTGTCGTCCCACCTCTCGCGCGAGAGGTTTGCCAACGAGCAGGAGCCAAGGTCATGGTCGGTGGCTCGATCGTGGCCCTCGGCAACAAGTACGTGATTGATTTAGCCTCTGAGAATTGCCTGACGGGAGAGCCGCTGGCTCACCAGAAGATTGAGGCGCTCAACAGGAACGAGGTTTTGAACAAGCTTGGGCAAGTAATCTTACCGTTGCGCCGCAAGCTAGGTGAATCCCTCAGTTCAATCCAGAAGTTCGATACCCCCATCGAACAGGCGACCACTAAATCACTTGCCGCGCTGAAGGCATACACATCAGGTGAGGAAGCACGAGCCCAAGGTAAGGAGGCCGAAAGTATCGACTTCTACAAGATGGCGATTGAACTGGATCCCGACTTTGCTATTTCCTATGCCAGACTGGCTGCGGTTTACTCCAACATTCAGCAGGTTGATCTTGCTGGCGACTATCTTCGGAAGGCTTTTGAACGGCGAGAGCACGTGAGCGAGAGGGAGAAGTTTTACATCGCTACGCACTATTACTTTGACACCACCAAGGATATCGACAAGACGATCGAGACTGAGAAACTGTGGACCGAAGTGTACCCGCGCGACTTAATTCCCATTAACAACCTCAGCAACGCATACGTTGTAGTTGGTGAGCCGGAAAAAGCGATTGAGGCAGGCCAGCAGGCCCTGCGGCTGAACCCCAAGCATGCCAGTCCTTACGCCGTTCTTGCCCAGGCCTATTGGGTAGCCACACGGTTCGCCGAAGCAAAAGCCATCTGCGAAAAGGCCATTGCCGAAAAGTTGGATGGCTATAATATCCATCGCATTCTCTACAACATCGCGTTTGCCGAGGGCGATGAGGCAGTCATGCAGCGAGAGGTCGATTGGTTCAAGGGTAAACCACTCGAAAGCTATCTGACCTATTACCGAGCGTCCGCAGCCTTAAGCCTAGGGCAACTCCGCCAATCCCGCGAACTTTTTGGAAGTGCCCGTACGATCGCCCTGCGGCAGGGACTCAAGGAACAGGCGGTCTCTATAACAAACGACCAGGCATTCTTTGAGGCCCAACTGGGGAATGGACGGGAGGCCAAGGAACTCGTGAATCTGTCCCTCCGCATGATGCCAAATTCCGGGCATCACAAAGCCTACGGCGCGCTGGCCCTCGCTCAAGCCGGGGACTCGCGGCGCGCGGAAACACTGATGAACGAAGCTATCAAGGACTCATCCTTGGGCACAATAATGACTAACACCATCATTGCTTGCATTCGCGCAGTCATCGAGTTGAACCGAAAGAATCCGGCCGCGGCTATCGAGGCGTTGGGTCGTGCCGTTCCCTACGATCTGGCTAGCGACGCCTATGGCCTCACCCTGTACTATCGTGGCTTGGCATATCTGGAACTGAAGTCTGGGAAAGAGGCTGCGTCCCAGTTTCAAAAAATCCTCGACAACCACGGCCTCGTCACCACTCATGTGAATTGGCCGCTGGCGCACCTCGGCCTCGCCCGCGCTTACGCCATGCAGGGTGACACCGCAAAAGCCGAGGCCGCCTATCAGGATTTCCTCACACTATGGAAAGACGCCGACCCAGGCATTCCTATCTTCATCGCGGCGAAGGCGGAGTACGCGAAGCTAAAATAGTTCTCTGAATTGCTCCAGAAGGGTTGGCAGGGTCGTATTATCGAGTGATTCGTCACAATCCTCCGCACCGATTCCCACCTGCGTCGATCAACCAGCTCGACGCGTAATCTATAAACCCCCACAAGGAGAAACACACACATGCCACGCAAAGTACTCTCCCTCCCCAAATGGATTCCTCAAGCGTGCGAGTTGATGGTCAAGTACGACCTCTCACTTCGCCAAGCCGCCGCAGAACTGGGGCAGGATATTTCAATCGAGGAAGCCGAGGCCCTCAAGGATCGGAAGCTCTTCAAGGAGGAGCTGGAAAAGGCTCGTATCTCTAACTATGCCGAGATCGGCAGCAGTACCCTGCTCACCAAAGAGGCCGTAGTTGGCCAAATTTACAAGCTGGCCTCCCGACTCGCCGCAGATCATGAGGATTACAAAGCTACCGATGCCCTCTTGAAGTTGGCCAAGGTCCAGGGCTGGGTTGGTGCCGAACCTGATTCGCTGTGGAAGGTTTTCAGCGGGCTAAGTCAGGCTGATATTGATGAGGTTAAAGCCCGATTCAAGGAACAGCAGCAAGCCCAGCTTGCCGAGGCGCAGCAACCAGATCGTGCAGCCGAGCCTAAGCAGGTGAATTGACCTAGAACCGTTTGGGCCTTCGACGTCGGAGAGGTGAGCTCATAATTTTTGCCACCTCGAAGGTTCCAAGTTTTAGAAAATGATCCTTCAACATCTCCGCTACTTGCTGCAATGCCTTTATGTTGACGACCGCAATCCAATTGGGCCGGTCAACAAAATCTTCCATGTTTTCCTTCACGTTCGGAAAGCGATAAATATCCTCAGGGTCTCTTTTCAGGTGAGCTCGAATGGCGTCGAGGTTCTGAGTGATTAAGCGCATTGGGGCATCATGGTAAAGCCATGTCCATTCGAGTTCCTCTGCAATTTCGCTCGGTGCTGTCGCTTTTCGTATGATGTCCAGGTCTTTAATTTCAGGCTTTAGGCGATAGAGGCATGCGTTTGTCACAATCATGGGTACAAGAGCCGTCACGTTCGGCACGTGATGAATGGGATTCGCCTTCAGTGATTTGCTCCGCGAGTCAAAATTGTAGCCAAACATTCTATTCAGGCAAGCCGGCACGAAAGCGTTCGTCAATTGCTCGATTGCAGTGCGTACTGCGTTGTCCTGCCTGGCACCCTCGTTCGACAGTACAATTCCTCCGGATGATTTAGGCGCAAGCCCCAGAACCGTGTCCTCTCTCGGTTTCTGAAGAGTGGGATAAGGCCCGCAGTTAAGCACCCGATCGTCAAAGCA
>Ga0206891_10161_pt1 | contig 20327 bp, 18 predicted proteins | sample Alteio_BWOrgHeat_55_FD_153246 | JGI IMG/M metagenome (GOLD analysis project Ga0206891, IMG submission 153246) | Enriched cells from forest soil in Barre Woods Harvard Forest LTER site, Petersham, Massachusetts, United States - Alteio_BWOrgHeat_Nextera7 ...
TATATTTGCCCCAGTCTTTTTCACTTTCCGATTTGCCGCTTACCGGTTTCCCGGAAAAAACACCGTACATATAGGCTTTGCCTTTTTGCTGATGAATAGCATCGATAACAAACTCTGTACCAGTTACTTTATTACCATCATTTACAGCGAAAGTTCCGTTCTCATAACAATGGTTTAACAGGATATTCTTTTTAACACCGTTTGGAAAATGAAACCGGTAAATACCACCGGTCTTGCCTACGGTATGTTCAACCCGTATATCTTCATCGATCAAAATTGTTGAATAATACCAGGGGCGTGTTATTTCCAGGTCATGGTCATAGGTCATCCGGCCGTTCCAGGCATCGTCAGTTATTGTTCCTTTTGCTGGCTTTACAGAAAAAATTACCTGCGGCGTAATAATATTTAAAGCTAATAAAGGAAACCCCGTTATCTGATCATCAGTATAATCTTGCCTGCGCGGGAAAGTTCTCACCATTTGGTTAGGCAGATGTACCACGGGACGGTTGGTATTCAACAAAGGTGCTATATTGCCGATCAGTGGATCGATATATTGCAGATAGTCTTCTTCTCCCTTAGGGGCCAGTTCGTCAGCCTTATCAGTCGCCTTGTTTATTTCTTTGGGAATAATAGCGGTTGCGGCTATCATACCGCCTGCCTGTACAAACTTCCGTCTTGATATACCGTCTTTTTGTTCTTCTTTCATAGCATTTATCCTTTCATGGCATCGCGGATGGCGCGCCCTGCGGCATCTATCAGGTCAAGGTTCATTTCAGAGTATTTGCGGGATAAGATAACTCCGTTTGCACCAGCCCTATAGGCTGCCGCTGTTGCATCATAAACATCCTGCGGTGTTTGTTTATGATTGTTTTTACCGGTAGGGAGCCCAATATCAATACCCGGCAAAACAGGACATTTGCCCTTTACGCCCGCTATAGCCCGCTGCGTTTCGCGGTACACATAGTCGGCAGACAGGCCGGTTGCCCCCAATTTATCCAAGGAAGCCTCTTTATCACTATAGCCCAGCAAATGGTTATTGAAGCGCATCAGTTCCTCTGGTGGCACATCTTTGAAAATAGTTGAGGCCATATTGTGTATAAATTTGGCATAACGTTCGCCGCCAACATTGTTATACATTACCACTTTTAAAAAGTCGACCCGCTGCGCCAGGTTCTCATAATCGCGCGAGGCTCGGAAGAATGGGTTAAATGAATTTACATGCTCAATATGCAGGCCCACCAGTTGTTTTTTGCCTAATGCTTTTACCGCCTTATAAACATCGTCAACTATCTGGTGCTTGCCAATATCGAACAATTTATCCCAGGCAACAATTTCGGGGTATTCAAGCATAATACGCTGAAACTCCACATAATAACCATCGCCGGGCCTTTGGCCCTTTAAAGCGGCTTTTACAAAATCATCGAGTTTATGATAACCCTCTTTGGCACGCTCAAAATTGATATTATATTTCTTTGCCTCTTGTTGATGGTATTCGCAAAAGCACGTAGCTTTTGACGGGTCGATATTAGTAACCAAATGACTAGCACCCAACGCGTTCAGCAGTGGGCCATTACGTTCGTTGAATACTACAATACCATCCACATTGTACGATGCACACGTATCGGTTGCAAGGTCGGTCCAAAACGACCGCACGTTGGGATTGAACAAACAAAGTGTTCCCGATTTGCGGCCCATCAGGTCAATTTCCCGGCACTCGTCTATGCCCGGCACATCATTGCGCCATTGATCTTCGATGGTAGCAAATACTTTCATGCCCCGTTTATGCGATGCCGCTACCACTTCGGCCACAATATCCCGGTTGCCATATTCTTTGGCGGTGGTGTCTTTAAGCACTGTGTTTTTATAATACTGCGGATGCGGTATGGCATAATTGCCGCCATGAAAATTCTTATCCTGTTCCTGCGGGCCATGATCCGGGTAGGGCTGCCCCGGAACTTGCCTGCTGGCCAACCCGGTGCCATAAGTGAATGTATTTAAAAAAACGGTGTTCACTGAACCGCGTTTCTGCAAAATTTCAAGCACGTTCTCAACACCTTCTTCCACAAACGAATTGGCGCCCACCTGCAAGGCATTTATCATGTCTTTGCCCGCCCTTTTAGCCGCGAAAAGCGGCGAAATATTTACAAGCGGCCCCGCGACAGCCAAAGCGGCCAGCGCAGCGCTGTTTTTAATAAAGGTACGGCGCGATTTATTATCAGCAACCGAAGTCGGTGGTAATGCATTTTGGTGTTTCATAACCTGGTTTATTTGGAAGTATAAATATGCAGTTTCTATCAGACATAGAACCGGAAGGAAGGTAATAAAAATTCAATTAGCTTAATTGAAGATATCAGGATTGTTTCATTTTAAAATTGATGGGTACAGCACAAAGCACACGTACTGGTTTACCCTGTACCATACCGGGTTTCCATTTGTTCAATTTCTTTACCACGTTTAATATCTGTTCGTCCTGTTTTTCAGAAATGCCGTGTATTACCTTTAAATTGCTCAGGCTGCCATCTTTTTCAATAACCATTAATACGGTTACGCGCCCCTGGTGGTTCCTCATCCTGTCTGAAAAAGTATAGCGGATATGCTGCAAATGAGCGTAGAATTCATCCATGCCGTCTGAAAATTCGGGCGGGGTATCTATATCAGTTGTATAAATTTTGTCTTCGTCGGGAGGGTTTATGGTTTCAACTTTTTGCGCTTGTGTTTTAAGTGCAAAGATTATGGCAATCAGAATAAGTAAAACTTTTTTCATGTAACTGCTGAAGAATTATATTACTTAAAGTTAACGATTAATATGGCTTAATTACTACATGGGAAGTCTTATTGGAATTGTATAGAAAACCCTTACCGGCCTGTTATTTTTTATTCCAGGTTTCCATTTTGGTGATTTGCTCATTATTCTTATAACTTCATCATCAGCTTCTTTCGTCAGACCTTTAATAACTTTGATATTTGTTAAGCTGCCATCCCGTTCTACCACGAAATTTAAGATTACCATTCCTGAAATATTGCCGCTATTTAAGTTGTTTTTGACATCGCTACTTAAGTTATTTTTGACAAATTTATTGAGCATATCATAACCTCCTGGAAATACAGGGTCTACTTCAACACGAATATACAACCTTGTAGTGTCGTCAACAGTTTGGGCTTTTACACCTATCGAGAATAATAATAAAGCTAAAAACAACAGCTTTTTCATGTGATGATCTATAATAGAATTTAGTAATAAAGACTTACTAAGGTAAAAAATTAAAATTCCCTCACCATCAACCCATCGGCAAAATCGCGCAGGTATTGTTTATTTTCTTCGGGCAGGGTAATTTTTTCGAGCGCGGCAAAAGCTTTATCGGCATAGGTTTGCATGGTGGTTTCGGCATATTGCTTCACCTGTACGGCGTTGTATACAGCGGTAACTGCTTCCACTTTTTCCTGTTGGTTAAATTGCTTTAAATTGAGCCAGTTGCTTAATTCTGTAGCCTGTTCCTTGTTTGCAAGTTCCAGCGATTTAATGAGCAGGTATGTTTTTTTATTCGATATAATATCGCCGCCAACCTGTTTGCCGAATTTTTCAGGCGAGCCATAAACATCCAGCAAATCATCCTGTAACTGGAACGCCAGGCCAAGGTTCTCGCCAAATTTGGCTATCAGTTCGGCGTCTTTAGTATCGGCCCCGCCTAATAAGGCGCCAATTTTTAAAGCACCCCCTAATACAACAGCCGTTTTAAGGCGTATCATTTCAATATATTCGTCAATTTTTACATCGCTTCTGGTCTCAAAATCCATATCCAGTTGCTGGCCCTCGCAAACCCCAACAGCGGTAGTATTAAAAATATCCAATATAGGGCGCAACAGCCGGTCCTCCACCTGCATCATTAACTTATAGCCTTGTATCAGCATCACATCGCCTGATAGGATGGCCGCGTTACGGTCCCAAAGCTCATGCACGGTAGTTTTACCACGCCGCAGGGGGGCATTGTCCATAATGTCGTCATGCATTAGGGTAAAGTTGTGAAATACCTCTATCGCCAGGGCAGGGGCAAGAGCTTTCTCCACATCGCCGCCAAACAGGTCGCAGGCCATTAAAAGCAGAGCGGGGCGCATACGTTTGCCACCCATTTGCAGGATATATTTTATCGGCTCATATAATTCGGCAGGATAGGCCGGGTATTCCAGTTTGGTAACCGCTTCGTCAATTAATAACTGCAAGTCTTTAAGTTCTCTCATGGTTGTAGGTTGCAGGAGCGAGTTAATTATCCTGTACTAAAGAAAAATCGATCTGCTTTTTGGCAAGGTCGACGTTTTTTACACGTATCTGCACCTCATCGCCCAACTGGTAAACTTTCTTTTTACGCTGGCCGATGATGGCATAATTTTTCTCGTCTAAAGTATAAAAATCATCAGAGATATCACGCAGGCGTATCATGCCCTCGCATTTATTTTCAATAATTTCCACATACATGCCCCATTCGGTTACGCCGGATATTATGCCGCTGTAAACGGTGCCTACCTGGTCTTTTAAATATTCAGCCTGTTTGTATTTTACCGAGGCGCGTTCTGCATCAGCGGCTTTTTTCTCCATTTGCGAGCAATACTGGCATAATTTTTCATAATGATCGGCGCTAACTGATTGGCCGCCGTTCAGATAATGCTGTAGTAACCTATGCACCATTACATCCGGATAACGGCGAATGGGAGAGGTGAAGTGGGTGTAATGGTCAAATGCCAACCCATAATGGCTGCTGGTTTTGGTGGTATAAATGGCCTTCGCCATTGAACGTATAGCCAATTGTGTTAGTACATTCTGCTCTTTCTTTCCTTCAACATCCTCCATTAAAAAGTTAAGGGATTTAGCCGTTTCCTTGTCTGATTTGGTATTGATACGATAACCAAACCTTGCCGCAAACTGCGCGAAATTTGCCAGCGACTCCGGCTTTGGCGAATCATGCGCGCGGTAAACGAAAGTGTATTTTTGCTTGCCCTTACCTTTGTTGTTTACAAACTCGGCCACTTTACGGTTAGCCAGCAACATGAAATCTTCTATCAGTTTATGCGCGTCTTTGCGTTCTTTTATGTACACGCCTATGGGTTTTCCTTTTTCATCCAGTTTGAATTTTACCTCCGTAGTTTCAAAACTGATAGCGCCATTTTTAAATTTACGCTCACGCAGTATATAGGCCAGCTCATTTAATTTTAATATTTCGACAGTAAAATCCCCTTGTTTGCTTTCTATAACTTCCTGCACTTCCTCATAAGTGAAGCGCCGGTTAGAGTGGATAACCGTTTTGCCAAACCATTCATTTACTATATGCGCTTGTTCATCCAACTCAAATACAGCCGAAAAGCAAAGTTTATCTTCATTGGGCCGCAGGGAACATAAACCGTTTGATAACCGTTCGGGAAGCATGGGTATTACCCTGTCGACAAGGTAAACAGAAGTGCCCCGCTCAAATGCTTCCTTATCCAATGGCGAATCGGGCATAATATAATGCGATACATCGGCTATATGTACGCCAACTTCGTAGTTTCCATTTTCTAATATTTTAAAAGACAAGGCATCATCAAAATCTTTAGCATCAAACGGGTCAATAGTAAAAGTGGTTACCTTTCTAAAATCGCGCCTTTTCGCAATTTCCTGCGGGGTTATAGCTGCCGGTATCGCGTCCGCGTCATGCTCTACTTCGGCAGGAAATGACAGCGGGAAGCCGTATTCGGCAAGGATGGCGTTCATTTCCGTATCATTCTCGCCTTGGGTACCCAAAATATGCTTGATTCGTCCTATAGGGTTCTTAGCCTGGGCCGGCCAATCGGTAATTTCTGCTACTGCCTTTATGCCATTCTTTGCCCCGTTAAGCCCGCTCATCGGGATAAAAATATCATGCATCATTTTGCGGTCATCAGGTATAAAAAACGCAAAACGTTCAGATAGTTTAACGATACCCGTAAACTCCATTTTGGCGCGCTGCAATATTTCAATTACTTCACCCTCTTTGCGTTTGCCCTTGCTTATGGCATATACATAAACCCTCACGCGGTCGCCGTTCAGCGCATTGCGCAGTTTGCGGGGAGCTACAAAAATGTCACTCTCGTCATCGTCATCCGTAACAATAAAGGCAGAGCCATCATTGGTGAGATCAACCTTGCCTTCAATAAATGTTTTTAGTTCCAATAACTGGAATTTGCCGGGAGATACTTCTTTTAAAGTTTGTTTAAAGGCTTCTTCCTTTAAAATGTCAAGAATGGTATATTTTGCTTCAGGGTCGCGGATATTTAATTTTGCTGAAACCTGTTTATAATTGAGCGGTGTATTGCCATTTTGTTCAAAAACGTCAAGCACCATTTGGGTAAGTACCTGGTTTATTGGAGAACTGTGTTTCTTTTTATTAGACATAGGGGAATAAATGTATTATGCGAAGATACGGGAATAAGTTTTAAGTTGGCAGTATTGAGTTTGCAGTTAAAACTTATGACCCGGAATTGATGCAATGAGTTTTTTAGTATACTCTTCCTTAGGATTATTAAAAATCTCCTCAGGATACCCCATTTCAACAATTTCGCCTTTGTTCATTACCAGCATACGGTCTGATATATGCTTGATTACCGCCATATCATGCGATATAAAAATGTAAGTGAGGTTAAATTCTTCCTGCAATTCGCGTATCAGGTTCAATACCTGCGCCTGCACAGAAACATCCAGCGCGGATACAGATTCATCGCAGATAATAAACTTAGGCTGCAGGGCCAGCGCGCGGGCAATTACTATCCGCTGTCTTTGCCCGCCCGAAAACTCATGCGGGTAACGGTTAAAATGTTCGGGCAGCAGGTTTACGCGTTCCAACAGTTTTATCACTTTTTGCTTGCGTTGGGTATCGTCTTTATAAAGCTGATGCACCTGTAACGGTTCCATAATCGATTCGCCAATGGTTAGGCGCGGGTTGAGCGAGGAGTAGGGGTCCTGGAAAATGATCTGTATATCGCGGCGCATACGGCGCATGGTATTTTTATCCAAACCGCGCACATCAATATCCTCAAAAGTTATACTGCCTGATGTGGGTTCAACCAACCTTAAAATACTTCGGCCCAAAGTTGTTTTACCGCATCCCGATTCGCCAACCAAACCCAAAGTTTCACCCGGATAAACATTAAAACTAACCTTGTTAACCGCTTTAACCACGTTTTTTGACTGGCCGAAAACACCGGAGCTTATAGGGAACCAGGTGCTTAACTCATTCACCCTTAAAATCGGTTGCTGGCTATATAATTTCTTTTTCCGGGCAACTATTTCTTTTTCAGGATATTTATACAACTCCCTTATTTGTTCAACGGTGGTATCATTACCCATAAAATCGGCAATTACGGGCAATTTTTTTAGATGATAATTAACCGATGGCCTGCAGGCCAATAATCCTTTTGTATAGGGATGTCGGGGATGTTTAAACAAAGTCTTTACCGGTGCTTCTTCAACTATTTCGCCTTTATACATTACTAAAACACGATCTGCTATTTCATTAATTACGCCCAAATCATGCGATATGAATATCAAGCTCATACCACGTTCGGTTTTTAGTTTTTGTAATAGTTCAATAATTGTTTTCTGTACGGTAACATCAAGCGCGGTAGTAGGCTCATCGGCTATTAATATTTCCGGGTTGCAGGATAGCGCCATTGCGATGAGTACCCGCTGTTTTTGCCCGCCGGATAGTTGATGCGGATAATTTTCAAAAATTGTTTGGGGATCGGGTAATTGTACTTCCTCAAAGAGTTGTATAGCTTTTGCCTTCGCCTGATCTTTGCTTAACCCCAAATGCAGTTGTATAGCCTCTGTAACCTGGAAACCGCAGGTTAATACCGGGTTAAGAGAGGTCATAGGTTCCTGGAATATCATGGCCATGCGGTTACCGCGCACGGCGCGCATTTCGTTTTCCGGTAATTCAATCAGGCTTATTTCATCCAGTAAAACCTGGCCGCCGACAATTGAATTGCGATCATCCAGCAAACGCATTAACGCCAATGCGGTAACCGATTTACCTGAACCAGACTCGCCAACTAAACCTATGGTTTCGCCTTTAGCCAATTGGAAGGATATGCCCTTAACCGCTTCAAACAAGCCATTTGGTGTTTTAAATTGGATTGTGAGGCCGCTTACACTTAACATAATTTATTCAACTATGGTAATATGGTCTTCTTCTATCAGTTCTTCGCCACGATAGCGCCTTAATAACTGGGCCGTGGCAACAACATCTTTTTGGCAATAGGTGCAAATTCGTTCTAACTGGTTCTCTTTCCAGTAAACCGAGCCAACCATGCTCCCGTCAATATCATCTTTTGGGGTGGGTATGTTAAAAATGGAAGTGAGCAGGTTTAAAGAAGTATAGCTTTTATAATCGCCAAACTTCCATAGCTCCATAGTGTCCAGGTGGTTCACTTCCCAGGGCTTTTTGCCCGATATTTCTAATTGCTGCGGCAGCTTTAACCCGTTAACCAGCATACGGCGGCAGATGTACGGGAAATCAAACTCTTTGCCATTGTGCGCGCATAACACTAGACTTGCAGGCTGGCCGGAAAGCATAGCGCCAAACCGCTCCAGCAACTCCTTTTCGTCATGCCCCGCGAATGATTTTACGCGCATGCCCGGATGATTTTTTCCGCCCGTAAACACACCTGCCGAAATGCAAATTATTTTTCCGAACTCTGCCCATATCCCGGCGCGTTCATAAAAAGCTTCGGCCGTTTCGTCTTTACGCTGGCTTTGGGTTTTCAGGTCCCATAATTTTTTAAAATTATCTGGTAATTCGTCATGTGTGCTGTATTGCGGCACAGTTTCAATATCAATTACCAATAAGTTATTCAGGTCATACTGTTCGAGCATCCGGATAGTGTTTTATTAATACTGCCAATATAATGATAGTTTGCTGATGAGAAAACTTGATTTTTAACCTTTACCTTTCTCCTTTTACCTTTACCACCTAATAACTAACTTAGTAAAATGAATATAAAAATACATCTGCCGATAATTCTCTTGGCTATTTTTACTGTATCATGTCAATCTCCCGCTAAAAAAACAATTCCTGTTGTTGGTTTTGTGGATGCTTTTGAAGATGCCACCATAGCACAGGCCCGGACCGGTTTTACCGACGCCCTCAAAAAAAATGGCTTTAGCGAAGATAATCAAACCGTGAAAATTGAATACCGGAATGCGCAGGGTAGTATCCCAACATTAACCCAGATCGTCAATTATTTTATCTCTGAAAAGGTTGATCTGTTGGCTACCTGCACCACCTTGTCATCAATTACGGCGGTACAAAGAACTAAAGCTGTGCCCATTTTTGAAATGGTTTCGCCAACGCCCGAATTAATGAAGGTATTAGATGCAAACGGCAAAGCGCCTTCTAATTTATTCGGTACAGTGGAGGACCTTAAATATATTGATACTTCATTCTCCATTATCCCAAAATTGTTAAAGCCCAAGGGAGCAAAGCTGGTTATCGGCATGATCTATAACCAGGCCGAGCCTCAATCGGCTGACGCAATGGAACGAATAAAAGGTTTGGCGGATAAATTAAATATCACATTGATAGCATTGCCCTTAAATTCATCGGCTGACGCGCAACTAGTAACCAAATCCTTGTTAGATAAAAATATCGACGCTTTTTTTGCCAACCCGGATAATACAGTGTTTGCTTCGTTTGAAACCATCCTGAAAGACTGCAATCAAGCCAATGTACCCATATTTACAAGCGAAGCGGGCCTGGTTCAACGAGGGGCCGTGGCGGCATTTGGCGCTGACATTTATCAATGGGGGTACCAGGCAGGCGAACAGGCCGCGCAATATTTAAAAACGCATAAAACCGACGGGCTGAAACCGGAGATGGTGAAGATCAGGAAAAGGGTTTATAACGCAGCAGCCGCCAAAAAGTATAGCATTAGTATTCCTTCAAACTTTGAAGCTGTAAAATAATGGATTTTTACCTCACCGCCTTATTGCAGGGACTATGTTTTTCGGGCATCGCGCTGGGTATATACATATCTATGAAGATATTTAATATCCCCGATATTACCACCGATGGCAGCTATACCCTGGGCGGGGTGGTAACAGCTATTTTGCTTACCCGGCATTTACCCGGCTATATTGTTTTGCCCGTGGTTATCGTTTCGGGCGGAATAGCAGGCGCCATAACAGGCATTATTCATACCAAGCTTAAAATTAATGCGCTGCTGGCTGGTATATTGGTAATGACCGCGCTTTATTCGGTTAATTTAACGCTAATGGGTCGGTCTAATCTACCATTGATAGGTACATCATCCCTATTCACATTGTTACAAATTGTTAACGATCCTAACCAAAATACTTTTTTAATATTGTTGTTCTTTGTGTTGGTAGTTACCCTGTTAATAGGATACCTGTTAAAAACAGATTTTGGCATCGCCATGCGGGCCACCGGAAACAGTGAAACCATGATAAGGGCCTTAGGCGTAAACACCGACAGGATGAAAATTATTGGTTTAGCATTAGCAAATGCGCTCACAGCTATAAGCGGATATTTAATTACGCAATTCCAGGGTTTCGCTGATATAAACATGGGGATCGGGATAGTGATAATAGGGCTGGGGTCGGTAATTATAGCCGAAACTTTGATCAGCTGGTTAAATATTACATCAGTGGGGATAAGTTTAGTTTTGGTATTGGCAGGCGCGATAATATTCCAACTGGTTTTAGCATTAACCTTAAATATTGGGGTTGATGCAAATTTATTAAAACTGGTAACGGCGGTTTTTGTATTGTTAATAGTAAGTTTGCCCCGTTTAAAGAGCCTTAAAAGTTTATAAATTCACATTATTATGAAAGTATTGTATAAAAATTGTCCCGTTGTATTAATTGCCTTATTTGTATTTACAACCTGTCTTTTCTCGGGTATATACGCGCAGGCAGCCTCGCAATACTATTACCAGATTAAGATATATCACTTTAAGACCAAAACGCAGGAAGACAGGTTAGATAGCTATTTCCAAAATGCCTACCTGCCTGCATTGCATAAGGCGGGTGTTAAATATGTGGGTGTTTTTAAAGTGATAAAACAGGATAGCCTTGATCGGAAAATTTATGTTTTTATACCCTACCGTACCTGGGATGACCTGGAAAACACCGATCAGAAGCTATTAAAAGATCAGCAATATTTAGATGCCGGTAAAGATTATATAGATGCTGCTTATAATAACTCGCCTTATAGTCGTATAGAAACAATTATAACCCGCGCGTTTGTTAACGCACCTGAACCAAACGTACCGAACTTAACCGGAAAAAAAGCAGACAGGGTATACGAGTTGCGCAGTTACGAAGGCGCTACCGAAAAACTACATGCCAGTAAACTTAAAATGTTTAATGTGGGCAATGAAATGGCCATATTTAAAAAGTATAACATGAATGGCGTGTTTTATTCGGAAGTGATTGCCGGCAGTCACATGCCCAATTTGATGTACATGACAGCTTATAACAACAAACAAGATAATATTGACAAATGGAAACTGTTTGGCAGCGACCCGAACTTTGTTGCATTGGGCAAAATGCCTGAATATCAAAAAAATGTATCACATAACGAACAGGTTTTTCTATACCCAACCGATTATTCTGATTATTAATTATTGAAAAAACATGATTTTGACGCGATAGTAACAGGCTCCGGCCCAAATGGATTGGCCGCGGCTATTTTATTGCAGCAAAACGGGTTATCAGTATTATTAATTGAGGGTAAGGATGAAATAGGCGGGGGGATGCGCTCTGCCGAACTGACTTTACCGGGTTATATACATGATGTTTGTTCGGCCATACATCCTATGGCTGCGGTTTCTCCATTTTTTAAGACACTGCCTTTAAAACAACACGGGCTTGAATACATCTACCCGGGTATTGATGCGGCGCACCCTTTTGATAACGGTACAGCGGCTGTGCTTAAAAGATCTGTCAACCAAACAGCCCAACTTTTGGGTGAAGATAAACAAGCCTATATTAACCTGCTGCAACCTTTTGTTAACGATTGGCCAGATATTTTACCCGCTATATTATCGCCTTTATTACGTTTTCCGGATCATCCCATTGCCATGGCACGTTTTGGGTTGAAGGGGCTCACATCTGCCGCCTATCTCTCTAAACATTTTAAAACAGCGGAAGCAAAAGCATTATTTGCAGGGATGGCTGCACATGCTATGCAGCCATTGTCAAACTTAACCACTTCAGCTGTTGCCCTGGTTTTGATGGCATCCGGCCACACACAGGGGTGGCCTATACCTAAAGGCGGGTCAAATAGTATAGCTAAAGCGCTGTCTTCCTATTTCATATCCATAGGAGGAAAGATCGAAACCGGTTTATATATCAAATCATTAGATCAGCTGCCATCGGCAAAGACTGTTTTGTTTGACGTTACGCCCAAACAGCTTTTGGAGATAGCCGGGCATAAATTCTCATCAATTTATAAATGGCAATTAGCGCGCTATCGTTATGGCATGGGTGTTTTTAAAATAGATTGGGCGCTGGACGCACCCATCCCCTTTACTGCTGAAGATTGCCGGCACGCGGGTACAGTTCACATTGGTAATAGTATAGAAGAAATTTCCAACAGTGAGCAGCAAACGTGGCAAGGTAAACATCCGGATCAACCATTTGTGCTGTTAGCGCAGCCAGGTGTATTCGACCGTTCGCGCGCGCCACAGGGCAAGCATACCGCATGGGCGTATTGTCATGTACCCAATGGGTCAATTGTTAACAGGACTGACGCTATCGAAAAACAAATTGAGCGTTTTGCGCCGGGCTTCAGGGAAACCATACTGGCAAGGCATAAGTTTAATACATCTGAACTGGAAAAATATAATCCCAACTATATAGGTGGCGATATTAATGGCGGGGCGTTTGATATCAGGCAGCTTTTTACCCGGCCTGTATTAAGGCGTTCACCCTATTCTACATCTGCTAAGGGAATATATATTTGTTCGTCATCAACACCACCCGGCGGTGGGGTACACGGTATGTGCGGTTATCATGCCGCCAGGAAAGCTTTGAGGGATGTGTTTAAGAAAGATGTAAATTTATTGAGGTAAAATTGGTTCCTGACGGTTATCCCAAAAGAATAAAAGATGAACAGATGTATCAGTTATTCTGTAAAATATTGAACATTGTTTGTTTATAAAACCAACCCGGACATTTTCGTCAATAGTTGATGCTTTAAACATAAATGGTTGGGTAGCAATAAGTGAAATGGTTTTTTCAGCTTTTAACGCGAATTTATTAGCCGAGCGTTCTCCAAACTTATTGTAAATAAAATTATATACAGATGTAAGTGTTTCTTCCGAACGTGGTGTATAGAAAACTGTTAAGCTCATGCCAAATTAAGCATATTCTTAATTCCGGTATAGGGTTTTAGTTGATTATCTTCTGCCTGTTTTAAAGATTCTTTGACTCCTGATATAACGTGATCGGGGTATATCTCGCTTTTTTGTTCAAAAGTTACTTTCATCGCTTTCATAACAGCTTTTAATGCTGTTAATTGTTCTTTGCTTTCCGGGTAAACAATTAATGCGTCCATACACAAATATACCTATTTGTTTTAAAAGACTTACGAAGTTTTTAAACTTCGTAAGTCTTAAAGGCTATAAATTCATTTGTCTTCTCAATATTCAGCTATAGCGACCACACCGCCTGCATCATGGCACGAGTGTAGGCCACATTCCATGATTGGCCCGAATAGCCACTACCACCGGGATACCCCTTTCCTGTTACATATCCGGGTTTATCTTTGTCGTAAGTAAAAAAGCGCGGGTGTTCCGGGTTGATGCCGTGTGAGTATCCGCTCTGTAATATCTCGCGCATCATCGCAAACATGTTAACTATGCCGGTGTCGAAGAAAACCTCTTCATACTTTATATGAGGTTCCTGCACAGTAACGTTACGATAGTGTATTTGATTTACACAGTCCCGCGCCCTTAAATAACGGAATACCTCTATAGGGTCGTAACCCATTTCACGCGAAACGCCGCAATCAAAGGTCATACCGTTGGATGGGCTTTTTACGATGTTTACCAACCGTTTCCAGTCGTCAAAAGTTGCGATAATTTGCGCGGAGCCATGACTAATGGGTACGCCCGGATCATTAGGGTGCAGGGCCATGCGTACACCCGCCTTCTCTGCAACAGGGATCACTGCTTTAAGGAAATATGTAAGATTGGCCCAAAGCTGCTCAGCAGTATAGGTGCCTATCGCGGGTTTTGGCGGAGCATCTTTTCCCTTGTCGTAATCGAAGGCTGTAATTCCCGAACCCCCACGGCCCTTCTTTTCGTAATAACCCTCCATAAACCGGTCCGCATAAAAGTTGTATTCAACAACCGGCAGCCCCGCTTCTCCGGCTGCAATAAGCGACTTTTTAACATTTTCTATTTCTTCATCACGCCCCGGTCTTCCGTATATGGCATTAGAGTACCCGCCTATCATCATATTTACAACAGTTAACTCCTGCGCTTTAAAGCGGTCCATAATAGTACGAAGGCCTTCGGTTGTCCAGGGTATCCGGGGGCCACCCATTAACACGCAATCCGCACCCATCTGTTTGATCTGCTGCATCTCGGTCTCATCAGCATTGATGGAACTGCCAATGGATATGTGAGCTGTCTTTGGCCCCTCTGTAACAGGCCATTTAACCACCTTGTCGTGATGAGCCGGTTTATGGGCTGCTTTACCTTTTTCATCCTTTTTTACGGTTTGTGAAAAGGCGTTTAACCCTGTAACCGATAAGGCGGCCAGGGCAGTACTTTTCTTAATAAAATTTCTGCGGTTATCATTCATGATCATTTAATTTAGGTAATTACATAATTGGTTAAAGCCCGTCGGCGATAATACAAGATCCCGAAAGCGGTGTTTATAATATAATTGGTTATTAAAAGCTAATATAGGGAATAACTACACTTCCTATTACAATATTTATTACTTTGTAATTTATTTATGAGGCATATTAACGCAAACATAGACAAAGGCCGCCTTGAAGCATTCAGCGATGGGGTTATTGCGATAATTATAACCATTATGGTGCTGGAGTTAAAAGTGCCCTATGGTCACGATTTGAAGGATTTAACTGCCGTGTGGCCTGTTTTTATAAACTATGTAATGAGCTTTATTTATATCGGTATTTATTGGAATAACCATCATCACATGTTCCATGCTGTGCATTCTATAAACGGAGCTGTATTATGGGCCAACCTGCATTTGCTTTTTTGGCTGTCTATGGTGCCTTTTGTTAGCAGTTGGATGGGTGAAAATCATTTTTCAGAACCACTGCCGGTAGCTTTGTATGGTATAGTGCTATTAATGAATGCAATAGCTTATACGATATTGGTAATTACCCTGGTACGCCATGAGGGAAAAAATTCCTTACTGGCAACGGCTTTGGGTAGGGATTGGAAAGGGAAGCTCTCCATTGTATTTTACTGTATTGCTATACCAATGGCGTGGGTAAGCACCTGGATAAGTTTCGGTTTATATGTATTGGTTGCCGCTATCTGGCTTATTCCTGACAGGCGGATAGAAAGAAAACTTGCCGAAGAACAAACAAAAATAAATTTTCTTTAAACTGCTATTCCCTGCAATGCCGGCCTGCTTTCCCTAAACCCCGGGCTTTTAACCGACATACTGTTTACAAATTTGATATTAACGGTATTGTTGTCAAACACGCAGGTAATGGTATCGCTATGGGGAGTTTCAAAATATTGTAAGGTCATTACATAAGTTTTATCATCGGCCCATACACCTGCCGCGGCAACTTTTGTGCGCAGTGTTGCTTTATTGTTGCCTAAAACCAAATTAGGCGGGGAGTTTGGTATTATAGTTTCTCCTTTTATCCAGTTCTCGGTTCCGCATATCACTTTATGTTCATAAGCGCCTTCTTTCAATATAAAAGTGCAGCTATTTTTATTGAAGGTGAATGATGCCTCATTAATATTAATAACATTATTTGCCAGCTTAAAAACTTTGCCCGATATGGCCGCCTGCGTGTTTTTCCCTAACCCGGTTTGTTGGGGCAGCAAAGTAAGCGACGCCAGTTTTTTCTTTAATGCGGATTGATTAACCGGATCAGCAGGCAGGGCAGACGGCTTTATCCCGGGCAGTAAATTATCCCATACCGCGTCTAAAATTGATTGCATATTGGCGGTTTCGGCAGTAATGGCTATTACCGTATTCAAATCGCGCGATACCAAACAGTATTGCCCCATAGCGCCATCGCCGCGAAAAAAATTATGCTGGCAGCGCCAAAAATTGTAGCCATACCCCTGGTGCCAGTCCGGACTTTTATCTGTACCCTGAAGTAAAGCATTTGGTACTTTATAAGAGGTAGCTTTATCTACCCAATCGGCATTTAAAACTCGTTTGCCGTTCCAAATTCCGTTTTGAAGATAAAGCAATCCCAGTTTGGAAATATCTTCCGTTTTTATGCGGAGGCCATATGCACCGGTATTGATACCCTGTGGGCTAACTTCCCAATCCGCTCCTTTAATTTCAAGAGGCTTGAACAGCCTCGGGGTTAAATAATCGAGCACGGTTTTGCCCGTAAGTTTGGTTATGATAGCCGATTGCATATAAGTAGCTCCCGAATTATAAAGGAAAAAAGTACCCGGCTCATGCTGAATAGGCAGAGAGAGAAATGTCTTTGTCCACGGTTGGTTGTTTCCCCGCATAGTGCGGGATGTATCCCTGTCATGCCCGGTGGTCATGGTTAGCAGGTGCTTTACCTGCATTTTCTCTAAGTAAGGGCTAATAATCGCGGGCAGTTCATTTGGAAAAAACGAAGTTACTTTATCCTCTACGGTAAGCAACCCTTCGCTAACTGCAAAGCCGATAGCAGTTGAGGTAAAACTTTTGCTTAAAGAAAACATCATGTGCCGCAATTCGGGCTTGTAGGGATCCCACCAACCCTGGGCAACTATTTTGCCGTTGCGTAATACCATCAGGCTATGCAGGCCCAGGTTGTTTTTTTCGGCGACATTTATAAACTGCAAAATAGCCGATGAATCTATACCTTCGGTTTCCGGCAAACTATGCGGAAAGGTGTATACTGTTGGGGCGGCAAATATCGACTGACTAACCAGTCCACTTAGGCTTAAGCCTGCAACTCCAATGGCGGTGTTCTTTATAAATGTACGGCGGGGAAGTGACATAGTTTAGTAAGATTAAAAATTGGTGATAAAAGATTAGTGGTTATTTTATACTGTAATTAATCGGTTTTTAAATTATGCCATTGTATGGCGTAATAATAGCATTGTTGGCTCCCTATGTTTTTTGGCCGGTGCAAAATACCCGATGAGAGGTATATGCAATCGCCGGCACCCGCCATAAATTCATCGCTCCCGATATGTTCCTGTACACCTCCGTTTAGCATCAATATTAATTCTTCAACACGATGCGTATGCGGGTCATGGCTGGCATAACCGGGGTTTAACGCGGTTGCATGTACATCAAAGCGGCCAAACATAGAAGTTGGCCGATCGAACACCGCCCTGGTTTCGCCCTTTGGAGATATGTTTACTTTAAGCGAATTCCAATCTTTTATAAATGATGGGCCGGCATCATGGCCGCGTTTAATATCTACAGGATTTATTGACTCATAGTTTATCACATACCAGGTTGCCGGACCGGTGGATGTATTTTGAAAGCTGATCTTATCCCTGGCTAACACTAATGCAAGACTGCCAAAGCCAACCGTTTTTGCTGAATCGTTAAGCGTTAATTTAATAGTGCCGCTCTTTACAATAATTAGCTGTTCAAATTTACTATCGGAAGAGGGTGGGGTATAGGCTTTCCCTGCGGGAAGTGTAAGGGTATAAATTTCGAATGTTTTTAGGTCGAGGGTTTTTCCCGCCAATACCTGTCTTTTTTCAAGAACGCCAACTTTTTGAACCTTACTGTTGCTCCAGTTATAAACCCCAGCAGATAAAGCATCTGTTTGCGCTATTGCAAATAACGACGGGGCAAGCATAATGAAAATGCCAAAAATAGTTTTCATAACCGTACGGGTAATTGGTTTACAAGTTAAAAATACATCAAAAAATTATTGTTTAAAGGAAACAAAAAAATTAGTGCCTTTTCCATGTTCTTTTTCGATTTCTATTTTTCAGTTATTGCGAAATTATTATAATTATATCGGTGGAAAATAAAACACAAAGTTTATATATTTGCGCCATTATAGTATTGAATATCTGAACATGAAAAAGACATTAGGACTTATTATTACTGCAATCGGAATATTAATAATAGCCGGCGGTTTTACTTTTACCCCTCCGCACGCCCTTAACCCCGGCGATTCTGTAAACGGCATAAACGCTTCGGCAATGTTGGTTTTTGGCGGTTTTATTACTTTCGGCATTGGGATTGTACTTTACATCTCAAGCCTGCCATACGCCGGCGAAAAGAAATAATTACACTTTAATAATTTATAAAAAAGCCCGGTATGCGTTAGCAGATCGGGCTTTGCTGTAATATTACCTCTCATATTTTTGGCGTATTCGGTTTAAAGGGTTTATCAAATGAATTTGCCCCTTTTACGCCAACCTTGCGCCGGTATACTTTATCTTTTATAGAAACATACAGCATGTCAAAATTGGGCCCTCCAAAACATAAGTTTGAAGGGCTGCCATTTGGCGTAGGCATTATGCTGATCACCCGGCCTATCTCGTCAAAAATTTGCAGCCCTAAGCGGGTAGCCACATATATGCGGTTATTGATATCGCATTTTGCGCCATCGGCCCATGCATTATCTGCATTATCAGGCACATGCAGCCAACCAAAATGTTCCTTTGCAGTCAATGTTCCATCTGGTTTAACCAGGAAGGCATAAATCCAATGGGTAGCTGATTCTGTTACATATAACTCAGTTTGATCGGGGCTTAGCGCCAGGCCATTTGCATATTTTATGCCTTCATCAACCATCGATTTTTCGCCGTTTGGTTTTATCAGGTATATTTTACTCGGCTTATCAACTCCGTTAGGTTCGGTTACATAAATATTACCGTTATTGGCAACGGTAAGGTCATTGCCTTTTATGTTATCAGCGACTACTTTTTCCCTATTATTTATATCATAGCTTAAAACCTGGTTAGTACCAGTTGCTACGGTATAACGTTTTCCGTCGGGGCCGAAAGCGGTACCACTTGCTTTTTTAGCATTAAGATCAAGTGTGGTCAGTTTTCCGTTTACATCAATTTTATAGGTTTTTGAATTCGGTATATCCTGGAAAAACACTTCACCGGCAGCATTTACCGCTGTTCCCTCAGCGAAACCATAACCTTCTCCAACCAGTTCCCAGCCTTCGCCGGGGAGTACAATGGTATTAGTAAATGCATTTTTCGATATACCGGCCTTTACCGGTTTTGGATAGTCTTTCCATAAAAAGCGCATAGCTTGCGGGTAGGTAGCTGTAGCTTGTATGCCCTCATGGCCGCCCTCGCCCCATACGTGGTCAACTTCATAACCTGCAAACTGGAAAGCACGCTCCATCATTTGCGCGGTTATCCACCAGTCGCCAACGTAGTTGTTCAAATCGTTGGTTCCGTCCTGCATAAATATCCTAAGCGCCCTTGGCTCATATTTCCTGATCAACGTAGGGAAGCGTTCTGCTCCCCTAAAACCCACGTATGTACCTATGGAGCTGTAAACTCTTGAAAATTTATCAGGGCGCTCCCACGCGGCGTTAAACGCGGCTATAGCGCCGCTGCTTGAACCGCCTATGGCACGATCGTTAGCATTTTCTGATAAAAGAATTGGCCTGCCGTCGGCTGTTTTCTGGCTTTCTACAAACGGTAATAATTCATTCAATAAAAACTTAACGTAGGTATCGCCAATGCTGTCATATTCATAGCTGCGGTTATTACGGTTGATGGAGGTTAACTTGTCGGGTGCTGTAACTTGTCCCGGCGAAACAAAAACCGCAATGGTTACGGGCATTTCCTTGCTGTTTATCAAATTATCAAAAACAATGGGGGCCTTAAACTGAACGCCATCCTGGTTTACATACAGGCAAGCGGGCTTTTTGCCATCGTACTGCGCGGGTACATATATGGTAACATTGCGTGTGGTGCCCGGGTATATTTTCGAGTCGTCAAATTTTAGCTGTATCTGTTCTCCTTTCGGTACACCGGCATGTACAACAGAAGCTGAATCAACGGCATAGTGTTGGGGCGGAACCTGGGCAAACGTAATAAATGCCGGGGTAAAAAGTGCCGCAAAAAGAAGGGCTTTGATCTTGTTCATATCAATTGCAATTTAGATGAGGTTTATAAGTGGTTTTCAA
>Ga0206891_10163_pt1 | contig 20210 bp, 17 predicted proteins | sample Alteio_BWOrgHeat_55_FD_153246 | JGI IMG/M metagenome (GOLD analysis project Ga0206891, IMG submission 153246) | Enriched cells from forest soil in Barre Woods Harvard Forest LTER site, Petersham, Massachusetts, United States - Alteio_BWOrgHeat_Nextera7 ...
AGAAGTAAAAGATTATCTAAATCAGTTACTCACCGTATATTGGCTTAGGCCAGAAACGGCATTATGGCGCACATTAGATTGCCTTCTCATGCATCAAGAATCGCCTAAAGGAAAGGGAGTCGATTTTGGATGTGGGACTGGATTATTAAGTTATATCCTGGCCGGTGGTCGCGTGAGTCACTATGACGATTATATGAATGTATCGAATCTAGTTTCCTTCAGTAAAGGAGCCGACATATACAATTCCAAAGCTACTATTAAGCCCGTGTGTGATGATTCAGATCTACGCTATAATTTTTTTTATGGGATTGATCATAAAAAAGGACTTATCGGGAAAGCCAAACAACTTAAAGGTTTTTATAAACATACACTCTGTCAGGACTTAAATAAGCCCCTTCCATTTGAAAATAATTCTTTAGACTGGGGGGTTTCGAATGTTCTTTACTGGCTAAACGATGTTCAGCAGGTCCTTAAAGAGTGGGGACGAACAATCAAACGCACAGGCCGACTATATCTGTTTGTTCCGAATCAACATTTTAAAGATAAGGCATGGCTTTACTACAAGGCCCCTCACAAAGGGAATCGAGCCTATCTCAATTATTTTGACCGTGGATACAATTCTTTGATTCATCATTATTACAGTCAACAGCAATGGGACGCTTTATTTAAAAAAAGTGGATTCCGCGTTCTCACATATACTCCCTATCTCTCAAATCCAGTCATGGACATTTGGAATATTGGCTTACGACCGATATCCCACTTAATAATTGATATGGCATCTCGTCTGAAAACATCCGATAGAAATGAAGTGAAGAAAGAATGGATTATGTACTTTAGTAATTTTTTTATGCCGATTTTAGAAGATGAATTTTCACATAGGAAAAAAGAAAAAGATTGTGCTTTTCATTTTTTTATATTGGAAAACAACTTATAGCGCACGTCCCTAGACACTAGGAACAGAACTTCAGATTTGGTTTAATTGCAAAGATCTCCTCCTAGCATTGGCGACGGAGGATTTTTTATATGCAAGAACCGCCTAACATCAACACACAAGAATACCTTGATCACCTTCGTCATTCTACGACGCATGTGATGGCACAAGCTGTCCAAGAATTATTTCCGGGGACCAAGCTCACCATTGGTCCGGCGGTGGAAGATGGCTTTTATTACGATTTTGATAGTCCACATTCCTTCACACCAGAAGATCTGTTTTCCATTGAAAAGAGAATGCGGCAGATTGTTGAGGGAAACCATCCTTTCATCATGAGCACCCATACCAGCGAAGAAGCACGGCAGTTTTGGGACAGCAAAGGTGAAAAATACAAAGTCGAAATGATCGACGACCTTAAAGCTCCAACCGTCACTTATTGCTCCCATGGAACCTTTACAGACCTTTGTCGTGGGGGTCATGTCGGAAGTACAAAAGAAATTCGCCACTTTAAACTTTTAAAAATCGCTGGCTCTTATTGGCGAGGGGATGAAAAGCGAGAACAACTACAACGCATCTATGGGACGGCATGGCCCACCAAAAAGGAACTCGACGACTATTTGGTTCGACTAGAGGAAGCAAAGAAGCGCGATCATCGCGAATTAGGCCCAAGATTGGGATTATTTACGATCTTGCCGGAAACCATTGGTCCAGGGTTGATTTTCTGGCTTCCTAAAGGAGCGACACTCCGACAGATCATCGAGACTTACTTACGAAATTTATTAGAGAAAAATGGATATCAGTTTGTGATTACACCGCACATTGCTCGGGTTGATCTTTGGAAGACTTCCGGCCATTGGAATTTCTATCGGGAAAGCATGTTTAGCCCTATGAAGGTTGATGAGCAAGATTATTTGCTGAAACCTATGAACTGCCCTGGTCATATTCAAATCTATAAGAATGACCTGAGATCTTATCGTGATTTGCCTATTCGCCTCACCGAGATGGGAACTGTTTATCGTTATGAGCGCAGCGGAGTGATGCACGGTCTAATGCGGGTGCGAGGATTTACTCAGGACGATGCTCATATTTTCTGTCGCCAAGACCAAATTGAATCCGAAGTCAACCAAATTTTAAAGATCACGTTTGAAGTGTTGTCTTTGTTTGGGTTTAAAGAATTTTCAATCCGCCTGGCGACACAACCGGCGCAATCGGTCGGAGTTCAAGAATATTGGGATAAATCGACGAATGCGCTGAAAGAAGCTCTTAAAGCATTGAATTTAAACTATACCGTCGACGAAGGTGGCGGCGCTTTCTACGGCCCTAAAATTGATATTGCTATACGAGATGCTTTAGGAAGAGAATGGCAATGTTCAACCGTTCAAGTCGATTGCAATCTGCCTGAACGTTTTCAAGTCATGTATCGCGATGAAACGGGAAAAGAAACTCAAGCGATTATGGTTCATCGCGCCCTTTTGGGTTCTTTAGAGCGGTTTATTGGTATTTTAATTGAGCATTATGCGGGACATTTCCCATTCTGGTTAGCGCCGGTTCAAGTGTCTGTTATGACGATTACCGATAAACAGCACGATTACGCCCATACGATTATCGATCAACTCAAGAAAGAAGGGATTCGCGTCGTCAGTGACCTTCGAAATGAAAAGATTGGCTTGAAGATTCGAGAAGCAACGATGCAAAAAGTTCCTTATTTGATTATCCTTGGAGACAAAGAAACAGAAAGTGGGACGGTTTCTATCCGTCTACCCAACGGAGAAAATATCAACTCTATTGCAGCCCATGGATTGGCGACTTACCTCACGGAACGATCGATGTCGACGGTCGCTGTCCTACCCTCCGTAAAGATCGCTTGAAGCGATCATTGATGATGGCACGTCCCGACAAAATAGCCTGCATGACAGGCTTTATAGCTGACGGGACAGGTTTGACACATCGACGATACATATCGTATTATTCGCTGGTTTTTATTATTGAATAGGAGGACTAACACCCATATCTAAGCCAACTGAACCGCGTATTAATTTTCAAATTCGTGCGCGAGATATACGTTTAATTGATGTTGACGGGACACAACTTGGAATTCGTTCTTTGGATGAAGCCATTCGAATGGCTCAAAATAGAGGACTTGATTTAGTCGAGATTGCGCCACAAAACAATCCGCCTGTTTGTAAATTAACCGATTTTTCAAAGTTCCGTTACGAAAGAGAAAAGAAGCTCAAAGAAGCCCGAAAAAAACAAAAGGGCGGTCAAGTCAAAGAAGTACGACTTCGTCCTCATGTTGGTGATCACGATCTTCAAATCAAAATCAACCACATGAAAGAATTTATTAAAGATCGTGATAAAGTACGCCTCACGGTTATGTTTCGGGGTCGTGAGATGGAACACAAAGATATTGGAACTCAATTGATCAATAAGATTAAGACGTTGTTGGAAGAAGTGGCTGTTTTAGAATCGGATTCATCAATGGAAGGGAACCGCATGACGGTGGTTTTCACACCGAAAAAGTAAAAGGAAATGTATGCCGAAAATTAAATCTCATCGTGGTGCAGCAAAGCGGTTTCATATTACCGCTAAAGGAAAAGTAAAACACAAAAAGCAGGGTCTTCGCCATCTCTTAGTCGGAATGTCTTCTACCCGAGGACGCCACTTACGGAAAGCCCACTATTTAGAAAAAACAGATGCCGATGTTATTAAAGCTCTGATCCCCTACAAATAAATTATTAAGGATAAGCAGGATAAATTATGGCACGTGTAAAAAGTGGAATGACAACAAGACGTAGAAAAAAGAAAACCTTCAAAATTGCGAAGGGATATTACTATTCGAAAAGAAGCCGTTGGCGCCAGGTTGTCCAACAAGTTGAAAAGTCACTTCGCTATGCCTATGTTGGCCGAAAAGATCGTAAAGGAGATTTTCGTTCCCTTTGGATTCAGCGCATCAATGCGGCTGTTCGACTTTACCAGTTGTCTTACAGCAAATTTATTTTAGGTCTTAAAAAGGCAGAGATTGGGTTGGATCGTAAAATGTTAGCGGATCTGGCTGCAACAGACCAAGACGCATTTAAAGTTGTTGTTGAAAAAGCCAAAGCAGCACTCGCTGCTTAAGCCAATCCTTGATCGACGTTTCTTCATTATATCTTCTCAAAAATGAGAGCTTTGCGGAGTTAGCAAAGCTCTCTTCACTTTCAGATCTCGACCAGTTTGAACTCTATTGGATGGGACGCAAAGGCAAGCTCACTACTTTGTTACGTTCGGTATCTGAGCTATCCATAGAAGATAAAAAGACAATTGGTAAATTCATCAACGACTATAAAGTCGAATTTACAGCGCTCATTCTCCAGAAGAAAACGCTTTTAAAAAATGTCTCTTTAGAACAAAAACTAAGCCAAGAAATATTTGACACCACACTACCAGGAACCATATTCCCACGAGGACACCAACATCCTCTTTCGCAAGTGATCGCGGAGCTGGTCCGCATTTTCCATTCGTTTGGATTTGTAGTTGCTGATGGCCCTGAAATGGAAAGCGAGTTTTATAACTTTGAAGCTTTAAATATTCCACCCAATCATCCGGCAAGAGATATGCAAGACACATTTTATATTGAACAAACGGGAAAACAACCGTCGTTGCCTAGTTTAGGACATCTGACATCGCATGAAGATCCTTCTCTTTTGAGAACGCATACGTCTCCGGTTCAAGTGCGAATCATGCAGAAATATCCACCACCGATTTCAATTATTGTTCCGGGACGCGTTTACCGCCATGAAGCAATGGATGCAACCCATTCGTGCATGTTCCATCAAGTGGAAGGGCTTTTGGTTGATAAAAATGTGTCCTTCGCCGATCTAAAAGGGACATTAACCCGTTTTGCACAATTGTTTTTTGAGAAGGATGTTAAAACCCGTTTTCGTCCGTCTTATTTTCCTTTTACAGAACCTTCGGCTGAGATGGATATTTCTTGTCTTATTTGTTCAGGAACAGGGTGTCGGGTCTGTAAACAAACGGGGTGGGTTGAATTATTAGGATCCGGAATGGTAAATCCAAAAGTGTTTGAAGAGGTGCGCTTAGATCCAGATCAATATTCCGGGTTTGCCTTTGGCATTGGAATTGAACGTTTAGCCATTTTCAAATATGGCGTCGATGATCTTCGCCTATTTTGCGAAAACGATCTCCGTTTTTTAAAACAATTCTAAGGTATGAAAATTCTTTATTCCTGGCTCCGTGAATTCCTTCCGCTTGAGCTCTCTGCTGCGGATACCGCCACACAATTGGCTAAATTAGGATTTGAAGTGACCTCTGTTCAATCCTTCGGACAAGGAATTGAAGGAGTTGTTGTCGGAGAAGTCAAAAATGTGCAAAAACATCCGAACGCTGATCGTCTTTCAGTCTGCACAGTTAGCGATGGGGAAAATGATTTTTCTGTGGTCTGTGGGGCTTCTAATGTGAAAGCGGGAATCCGTATCCCGTTTGCCAAGTTAGGCGCCTCTCTCCCGAATGGTATGAAAATTGGGCCGGCTAAATTACGGGGTGTTGAATCGCAAGGCATGATTTGTTCTGCAGCGGAACTGGGTCTTGAAGAAAAATCAGAAGGCATTTTACCCCTCGATGATCATGCACAACTCGGTCTACCCATTCAAAAAATATTGGATATAGAAGATAGTTTAATCGAACTTGAAATTACCCCGAACCGACGCGACACCTTGAGTGTGATGGGAATCTCCCGGGAACTAGCAGCGTCTCTGAGTATTCCGTTAAAACAACCCGAACCTCGTCCAAGAGAACTCGATTTAAGCAGCGCTGTTACCGTTACAAATGAATGTCCTGATATATGTCCACGTTATATCGCTCGATATGCAAAAGACATTGAAGTAAAACCTTCTCCTTTATGGATGTCGATTCGTCTTAAACGTTGTGGGATTCGCTCTATTAATTCGGTCGTCGATGTCACTAATTATGTGATGCTTGAACTCGGTCAGCCCCTTCATGCTTTTGATGTGGCTAAACTTAAAGGACGGAAGCTCATCGTTCGCTATGCACATAAAGCTGAAGAAATGGTTTTACTGGATGGACAGAAAAAAGAATTAGCCGATCAGATGATCGTTATTGCCGATCAGGAGCAGCCCATTGCATTGGCAGGTATTATGGGTGGAGAAAACTCTGGGATAGGGCCTGAGACTAAAGAAATTATGATTGAAAGCGCATCCTTCGATGCCCAACGCATTCGATCGACACGTAAAGCCTTAAATATATCGACAGACAGTTCCTATCGTTTTGAACGAGGAACAGATTGGGCAATGGTCGCCTTTGCTTCCGCACGTGCCGCGCAGCTCATACAAGAGCTGGCTGGAGGAATTGGATATAAGGCGACGGAAACAGCGCCTCGACCTCTTGCGCCGACGACGATTAAATTACGCGTGCAAAAAGTACGTTCGCTCTTAGGCATTGAGATGAAAGAATCGGTCATGGCTGAAATTCTTCGACGCCTGGGTTGCACGATAACAACGGGCAGCGAGCAGCATCTTGTCACGGTTCCTTCCTGGCGGTTGGATTTATCGAGTGAAGCGGATTTAGCAGAAGAAATAGCCAGGCTCCATGGATATGACCAAATCCCGACGGTATTACCAGCCATCCGTCAAACCACCGTTCCTGAATCTCCCAATTGGGCATTTGCACAACGATGTACCTCGATCCTCATAGGATTAGGACTTTGTGAAGTTTACACCTATAGTTTTTCTAATGAAAAGGAACTTCACGCTTTTATTCCAGGTTTGGGATTACCTAAAGATACTCAACCCATAGCTCTCACAAATCCGATGTCCAATGAATGGTCTCACATGCGAACCAGTTTAATTCCTGGACTTCTCAAATGCGCGATCTCCAACTTTCATCGCTCGAACTCAGAAATTGCATTTTTTGAATTTGGACATATCTTCGGTAATAGCCAGGGAAAACCATTGGAAAAAAGACGTTTGGCTTTTCTTTTAGGGGGAACCTTTATCCCGCCCCATTGGCGAGGGAAAACACGAACAGTGGATTTTTACGATATGTCTGGAATTATCGATACTTTTTTAGGAAGCCTTGGCATTCACTCTATTCAGAAAACTGTCGAGGAACATGCACCATTTCATCCTAAACGCTCCGTAACTCTTTGGAATAAAAATCAAGCCATCGGTTGGTTTGGAGAAATTCATCCTCGTTTAATTGAAAATCTCGATTCTAAAGAACCGCTCATCGCAGCAGAGTTTGATTTAGAAGCGCTTATGCCTTTGGAAATACTTTTTTCAAAATATAAACCCCTTAGCGCTTTTCCGTCGGTACGCCGAGATATTTCATTTGTATTGCCGGAATCCATTTCGTTCGAAAACGTTAAGAAAACTGTCTTTCACGCGGCGGGGCCTGTTTTAGAAAGTTGTGATCTCATAGACCTCTATAAAGGAACAACCATTGGTGAGGGCCAACGCTCGCTCACGCTCACGTTGGTTTTACGACGAGCCGATCAAACACTCACAGATACCGAAATCGAAAAAACGATGACACAAGTCATTCAACGATTGACACAGGACTGCAAAGCTGTTCTGAGGAGTTAGCCAAATGATTATTGGATTGACAGGACGTAATGCAGCCGGAAAAGGGGAAGTCGCTCGTTTCCTTCAAGAGCGTGGATTTATTTATAGCTCTTTGTCGGATATGTTGCGTGAGGAATTAAAAAAACGACATATCGCACCCACACGAGATCATTTAACCCGCATCGGAAATGAATTGCGGGAAGCGCATGGCCCTGGGATTTTGGCACAGCGAATGATTGATTCTCTTGGTGAATCTCAAAATCATGTTGTTGATTCTTTCCGTAATCCGAGTGAAGTCGAAGCCTTTGAACGTCGACCAGACTTTGTATTGTGGGCAGTAATAGCTAAACCTGAGATTCGTTTTGAACGTCTTAAAGCACGGAAGCGGGAAAGTGATCCTGAAACCTTAGCACACTTTATGGCTGTCGAAGAACGAGAAGCACATAATACAGATCCTCATAAACAATCGCTAACAGCTTGCGAGAAAAAAGCATCACTCAAAATCCAAAATAATGGATCGATTGATGATTTAGAAAAACGTTTGACAACCATTTTGAGAACGCTGCTTAAAAGTTATAAGCGTCCTTCCTGGGATCAATACTTCATGCATATCGCACAAGTTGTCGCGAGTCGATCGAATTGCTTGAAGCGAAAGGTCGCTGCAGTCATTGTCAAAGACGGGCGAATTATTTCGACTGGCTATAATGGAACACCTCGCAATACCAAGAATTGTTTTGAAGGTGGATGTCCCCGATGCAATGCCGTCGGACCATCAGGAAAAGATTTAGGAGAGTGTTTTTGCTCTCATGGTGAAGAAAATGCCATTACACAATCGGCTTACCATGGCATTGCGATTAAAGGGGCAACTCTTTATACGACGTTTTCGCCTTGTCTCTTGTGTACAAAGATGATTATTAATGCAGGTCTAAATGAAGTCGTCTACAATGAAAGTTATCCATTAACAACAAACGCGGTGGCGCTCATGAAAGAAGCAGGCGTAAGCCTTCGCAAAGTAAATCTAGGGAGTCAGAGCAATGAGTAGCATGCACCTGAAAAGCCCAGATTTGAAACAGATTCAAGAAACGACGACGATGGACTATCTGAAAGATAATTCGAGGAGGAGTGACGCAGAAGCTGGTCAAAGATGGGCTTTCCCTATGGGCAAGAGCTCTTTTAGCCAATTTCTATGTTGCTCGTTGCTTACAGACCGCTTTGGGTATGCGCGCTCCCGCGCCTTGAACTTGACTAAAATAGCTCTTGTCAGGTTCATGCTACTCATTGCTCAGACTCCCAGGAGAAAACTCTATGACCGATTCCAAAAAATCAATCGATATTGGCCGTAACGATCCTTGTCATTGCGGATCTCGGAAAAAATACAAAAAGTGTTGTGAAGCCAAAGATGATGCTGCTCGTCTTAAAGCGAATGAAAAACAAATGAAAGAAGCCCAAAAAGATTTTGATAAAAAGAAAGCGGAAGAAGCCAAGGCCAATGAAAAATCAGCCACTCCTAGCGCCCATACCACTCCACCTGCTAACACTTCGCCTGCACATCAACCCAAACATCAAACAGTGAGCGTTCCTAAATTTAATATGTCTCGTCGAACCGGCGGAGGCTAATAAATAATTGATTAAGAATTTTTTGGGAAACAAACGACGATTTAATATAAGGATTTTTGCTGGCTTTCTAGGCATCCTTTTCGTCTTAATTTGGCTTCTAGGAGTTGAATTATACTTACGCAGGACCCAAACAAGAATTCTTCCTTATTCAAATAAGAATATATATTTAGCTTCATCACCAAATTTCCTTATAGATTTCACTCCGAACGGTAGAAGACTACTGCCTGATATACATGCGATTATCTTACATCACAACGTTTCAGGGCAGAATATCGACTTCAGAACAAACCGTTTTCGCTGTCGCGGTCCGGAGCTAAAAAGTCCTAAACCATTAAATACTCAACGCATTCTTTTTCTTGGTGACTCTATTACGATGGCTGACACTGTCCAAGAAGAGGAAACATTTATTACTCTAATTCAAAAAAATATAGGTCAGATTTTTAAAACTGAGAACATAGAACTCTTGAACGCAGGAGTGGGTGACACAGGGACAAAAGAACAGCTTGATATTTTAGAGGAAACCGGTTTGTCTGCGGAGCCCGATATTGTTGTATTGGATTACTACTTAAATGATACCCGTCCTCCTCAGGGATTCTCGCAAGAACGAGGACGATCGGGCTGGCTACGTAGACATAGTCTTCTAACAGATAAACTTTATAATCTATTTGTGTTCAGGGGATGGCTTAAAGAACAAGGACAAGATCGCTGGTTATGGGGAAATAAGATGTCCCAATATTCGTGGGATACAGACCCCTCTGTTTTTAAAAGATTTGCGAAGGAAGCTCAATTTGATTGGGGGGCGGCTTGGGAACCGGAAGCTCTAGAGATTGCGGACGGCAATTTTAAACGTTTGAGCCTATTATCGCGAAAATACCATTTCAAAGTTCTTGTTGTTAATTTCCCGGTGATGTTTCAAGTCTATTCTCATTTTGTGAATGATGAACCTCAACAAATGATCAAACAACTTTCAGAAAAATATGGATTTAAATTTTTAGATCTATTGCCTACTTTACGTTTGAATAATAACAAACGTTTATTTTTTGATTGGTGTCATCCTTTGGTACCTACCCACTCGATCATCGCAGAGACTTTGAGTCCTATCTTAGAGGACATGATCAAAGAAAATAGAACTTAGCGTCCATAGCAAACCAGTAGTGCTAAAATGCTGCTTATGTCTTTTATACAAGAAACCCATCGACGGCGGACATTTGCCATTATTTCGCATCCAGACGCTGGTAAAACCACGCTCACGGAAAAACTTTTGCTTTATGGTGGCGCTCTCCAATTGGCCGGCTCTGTTCGCGCACGTAAAGCCGAACGCGCTACGGCTTCAGACTGGATGGAACTTGAACGCAAACGTGGGATTTCAGTTAGCTCGACCGTTCTTCAATTTGATTACCGAGACCTTCGCCTAAACCTACTCGATACTCCCGGCCACAAAGACTTTTCCGAAGATACCTATCGCGTATTAACTGCCGTCGATTCGGTCATTATGGTGATCGATTCAGCCAAAGGAATTGAAGCCCAGACCCGCAAGCTCTATGAGGTTTGTCGCCGACGCCATATTCCTATTTTTACATTCATGAATAAATGCGATCGCCCGACGATGGATCCGATTGAACTCCTCGATCAGTTAGAAAGTATTCTGCAAATTAAAACGTACGCTGTGAACTGGCCGATGGGGACGGGTGTTGACTTTAAAGGCGTCTATGATCGCATGGAAAAGAAAGTCCATTTGTTTGAGCGTGCCGTTCGCGGCGCTTATCAAGCACCCGTATCGATTGGTCAGTTTGAAGATCCCTACATTCAAGAACGAATGGATCCGATTTCCTATAAACGTGCGGTTGAAGAATTAGCCATGATTGAAGGGGCAGGAGCATCCTTCAACCAAAAAGAAATTCTTTCAGGTCATCTGACACCCGTTTACTTTGGCAGCGCCATGAATAACTTTGGGGTTCAACTTCTTTTGGATGGATTTGCCGATTATTCACCAGCGCCAGCGCCGCGAACATCGTCGATCGGTGTTATTCAGCCCGAAGACGAAGCATTTTCAGGTTTTATTTTTAAGATTCAAGGCAATATGGACCCTAAACACCGAGATCGGATTACGTTTCTGCGAGTCGTCTCTGGAAAATTTACACGAGGAATGGAAGTGATTCTCTCCCGCACGGGTCAAACATTCCGTATTAACAATGCCCATAAACTTTTTGGCCAGGATCGCGAAATTATTGAAGAAGCCTATCCGGGAGACATTATCGGCTTAATTGGTTATGCAGATCTAACGATGGGTGACACTCTCACGACTAAATCGGGGTTGATTTATCATGAAATTCCACGCTTTCCACCCGAAGTTTTTGCTTTTTTAAATAATCCCAATCCTTCGAAGTTTAAACCCTTTCGGAAAGGTGTCGAGCAACTCCTCAGCGAATGGGTCGTGCAATCTTATCAGCTCAAAAATGGAAACATGGAAGGTCCTCTTTTGGCTGCAGTCGGTCCTTTACAATTCGAAGTCGTGCAATATCGCTTGCAAAGTGAATACGGAGCAGAATCTGAACTTCGACCTGCGAATTGGAAATTATTGCGATGGGTCGACCCTTCTATTGATCCTAAAAAGCTAGATAGTTTAATGTTGCCCAACGGCTGTCGATTGGCGACGGACTCACTTCAACAACCTGTCATTTTGTTCACCAGCGACTGGGCTATGGAGTATTTTCAGAAGGAACATCCTGAAATTGGGTTGCACCAACTCCCACCCAGCATGGTCACGCTAAAATAAAAAACTGAGATAGAAAGGGCCCATACCATATTCCTACTATAGGCCTATTTCCCAAATCCAATATCTTTACTTCAATTAAGCAAATCGATCTCAACGAGGAGTTTTACTATGATGAATCGTCTGCCGATCTGCTTTAAATCTAAATCGTTCCTTTCCGTGGCACTATGCCTATTCGTTTTTACTGGCATTCTCTGTCCTGGTAAACTTTTTGCAGAAACTGCAATCTATGCCACGGGCGACAATCAAGGATATGTCACTCATTACGAGTTAGATAAAAATACGCATGACGTTACGTTTTATTCTTCCCCAAAAACCCCGGAACCCATCGCTCATAGTCAAAATAGACAAAATCCTCCTGCAATCGATAATCGGGAGTACACCACACACTTCTTCATTGATGATGACTATACTCATTACACTCCGAAGAAAGCAGAATCGGTCACTGTCGTTCGTCACGGGAAAGGTATCACTGCCACCGCTGCGATTAAAATTGGTGACAAAGAGATGGCTTGGAACGAGTTATTGGGATTTGATTATCAGCCGACTGAAAGCGATAAGGATATTAACCATTATACTCTCGGCCGACCCGGGGACTCCAACATGATTGATCTTTTAGCGCCCCTGTTAGCTAAAGATGATCCAATCTTGCAAAAATATGGATTCGGCGCGCGTGGCCGCGATGATGCGGCACAACTCGCAAAAATGGGAGCGAATTTTATCCGGCTTTATTATCTTCCCATCCAAGATCCCAAAGAAGTTGCTGGTGTGAAAGAAATTCTCAATTCTATTTATGAGAAGCATGGCATTCGAGTCATCATTGGCTTTTGGGCGGGACAACATGCATTCCCTGGTATGCCTGCGTTCCCTGAAGGCGCAAAAGATGGCAAAGAAAAATCAAAAGCAGAAATTGCTGCCCTTCGTCCAGAAATCGAACGTATTAAGCCTTTGGTCTTAGAAAGCGCTAGAAAGTTGGTGGATACCTATTCAGATCTTCTAGGTGCTCTCGCGTTTGATATTGGAAATGAAGGTAATTATCACGTGATGGGAGGACCAGAATGGTCGTTATGGAAACGCATGCCCTTTGACCTTGTCAAATATTTCAAATTTATGGCTGAAGTGGGAAATGCTGTTAAAGATGAACAACGAAAATTAGGTATACCACATCCCGTTTTTTTAGGATTTGGTGCGGGCATGGTTCTTCATACATACAACCCCAATCTTCCTGCCGGCCAAACGGAAATGGATCTCGTTGCAAAATACGATAAAGTATTTGATGGGCTTGGTGCTAATCTTTACATAGGTGGGGCTCATGCTGGAAGTCGTGAAGGGGACGATCAATTCAGACAATTTATCAGTCTAACTGCAAAAGCAGGATTTCCTGTTTTTATTACCGAAAGTGGAGCACCAACCAATAAGGGAGTTGCGGTTGCCATAGATTACTTCGAACGCATTCTTCGATTGGCTTTAGAAACTGCTACAGATCTGCCTGGACATCTCCTTGGTTTGGCAGCCTTTGAAGCGACTGACGAAGGATGGAAAGCAGGATTGGGGGAAACGGCCTACGGTTTTCTCGACGAAAACGGAAATCTCAAAGCCCCGGCTTTTTCAAACATTCTGCTCAATTACCTGGCTCGAAAACCAGCACCGTAAGAGGCATTTTAAATGACAATCAAACGATGGGTTATTGCTTGTTTAACTTTTATCGCCATACGAGGCTATGCCACGGAAGTCACAACGGGGATTAATTCGTCTTATGCCTTGATGCAAACAGGTGAAACCCATCCGATCGTTCGAACAAACTCTACCCATTCATCTATTGCTCCAACCTCTTCTCAAGCAATAACGATACCTCCAATAACCCCACCCACTTCAAAAGAAAAAGGCATCATCACCTATATTGGAATGTCGCATGAAGATCAGAAATCCGTAGATCGTCATCTTCCAGACTTAGATGCCGCTTATGCTCAAGCCAAGATGCATCATCGAAAGTTTGCATTGGCCTTCGACAATGGAGGTCCCAATATATTTACCAGCAATGATCCACAGGCCCTGAGAGACATAGAAGCTGCGACTGGTGGAGATCTGACTGCGATGCAAAGGTTAGAAAGAGAATGGTTCCCTCAAAGAAATGACGAAGAAAAAAAATTATTTTTGCAGACACAAGAAGGAAAAACACCAACGAAAGAGGGGAACATGGCGGGCGTTGCAGCATGGGCAGCCAAAAACAAAATTCCTTTTTACTTAGAAGATATTAGTTCACGCGATTGGATGAGTGATCAAATGCTTATTGTTGTTCATAATCGCGCAATTCAACTCCTAGCTGAAACAGGTCTTGAGACAGAGCAAAATCGAACTGATTTCTTTGAATTATTTGATCTTTACTCAAAATTGTCGGCGAAGATGTTTGATGCACGGAATAAAGCTGCGGCTAAACAAGCGGTGGACTTGGCTGCAAAGGGATACGACGTCGTGGTCATGATGGGCGTTATTCATGAAGGCGTTGCGGAAGCATTGGAATCAAATAAAGAAATAACATTTCAAAAAGGTAAGACCAATCGAAACCCGAGTACTGAACTATACGGTTCAAACCTCGTTATTAAGGGGGAAATGTTAAAGAGACCTGTTCTTCGACCGCAACGCGAACGACTTTATTTGGAAGAACTCTTGATGAGTGTCATGCGGGCAGAAGTAAAACAATACGGCAAGAAAGATCAGTTAGAAAATTCAATTCTTATTCCGCTTCTTTCACAATGGAAAACGGATGAGCTTTTTGCTTTAACCATGGTGATCAAATCAGAAACCCAACATACTTACATCCAAACCTGGCTCAAAAGCCACACCTTAACCAAAGAACAGAAAATTCTTTTTGGGCTGACCGACTAAGTTAGCCTAGGTCTAATAGCCCCTACATAGAGGCCGAGTTAGACTATCGTATTCTCGGACGGAAAACCTTATCATTAGAGAATGAAAATCCAACTTTCTAAAGCCATTCTATTTACATTACTATCTTGTACCAGTTATGCCGCTGTACAGATAGAGACAGGAAACCCAGGACTTTATAATTCACCTGCTGATAATTTCCAAAACGATCATCAAACAAAAACACAGCTGGTTGGATTTCAATTACCTGCTGTATCCGATCCCGTTCTTCAAAAACGATGGCATGAGTTGGTCAAGAAATTGGCGAAGGACTATCAAACGGATCCTAGTACGCCAACAGTAACCTATCCCATGATGCTTCACTATCTTGCATCAACGATTGAAATCCAAGAAACTCCAGCGTATGCCAGCATGACCCTAAAACGCAATCCTGATGGAACCATTATCCAACAGCCAGTAATCTTTGGGATAAAAGTACCCAAGGCTGTATTAGGGTTTGGTCGGGAATCCTCCAGCGTTTTTTTTAAATTCTACGATCAGTTAGATAAAAAAACGGATCAGACGTTAATGGAAATATATCTCAAAGGACATATCGTTAAGGAATTAAATGGATATCTGGAGTACTACAGAGATCCAAATAGCACTGTGGCTGAGCGATTTTTATTCAAAAAAATAAATGCTCAGCTCGAATCCTTTAAAAGTCCTCAAGGAGGGTATTCATTAAAAAGTACAGACCTGGACCATACGTTATTATCGGAAATGATCAAAACATTTACAGCGATGACTTTGCATGGCGAGGGGGTTGGCTATGCTGAAAACCTTTTATATTTCCGCGATAAAAATCTCGATTCCAAAGGATTTCTACGTTTAGCACAAGTAGCCCAAGAGAAAGGTCAGAACCAACTGGCTTTACTCTTTCAAATCGAAGCACAAACGATTGAAAGTGCGCCACTCTCTCGCGATGACATAATGAAAGAGACTGAAATTCAACATGTGATAGCAACGTTGAATTTATTTAAAAAAGGAATTATCGGACTCAAGAATCAAGCCGTCATTTTCAATTTTGCAAACGAGATTGAGATGATTGAAGGGCGGGGTTCGCAAGCCATGACCAATGTCTTTGGAAAGCTTCCAGACAATGTGAGAATTAAACCCCCAGCGCCCTATTTAAATTACATCGTTGATCCTACCTATTACCAACTCACACTCGATGACTTAAAAAAGAAGTTTGGAAATTGATGATGCGGACTTTAAACAATATCGGCGCGAAAGGAATTTCGTCGCTATTGGTCTGCTCTTTGTTTATTCAGAGTACTGTTCAAGCCATCACTTCTACTCATTTCCCAAGATCAGGGTTTGACGCAGTCGAAAATCATCTCCGCTATTCTCAAGAAGCCGTGAATCCTCCCGACATCGCCGCCTTTAGATCAGGTGCAATTCCAAAAGAAAGTATTCACGAGGTTTATATTGCTATTCAGGACGCAGCTTCACGATTATCTTCGGGACAACGCCGAAACCCACAAACAGGGCGTTTTGAATTTAAGCTTACGGGAAGTCCGTCCTTCGCATTGAGAATGATTACAGAAGATCCTGTTCTTAAAGACCTTTTTGAAGTGGGAACGCTTACCGATAATCTTTACTATCAACGCTATCTCGCTTACGCAGAGGGAGAACAATCTCACGACGAACTCCTTCCAGCACTTTTAGAAGTATTCCGTGATAGACGTGAACACGTCACGAAACAAACAATGGATCGTGATCTTAACCAACTCGCGTTACAAGAATATATCGATTTTCAGGATCAACACACCTTTGGGAAAGGTTCAAGACTCACAAAAACACTGGAAGAACGACTCGAAGAAATACGCATCCAAATTAATGATCCGTCTTTTTGGACACTTTTCCTTCGACTTTGGAATAGGTCTGAAATTCAAGAGCTTCATCCAGAAATAAGAATTTATCAAAACACCTTTGAAAACTCTGAGACGATTCAATTAATTATTGAGGTTGATTCGATCGATCGGCCTTTTCAAATTGTACTTTTTCATGAAATGAAAAGAATAATTCGATTATCCATCGTTCACTTGTACTTCTTGCATTGGACACATATGTTGGGTGGAGTTAAAGAAGATGAAAAATTTAACTCTGCAAATGATTTAGAAAAGAAATTACAGGATCTTGTCCAAAAAGCATTACGAAGAAGACAACAACTCTTACATGAAAATAGAGAACGGCCGGTCTATCTCAATTTAGCTCTTGCCTACCAAAATTATGATGAATTCATAGCTCTTACCAATTATGTGCTTGAGTTCCCTATTTCTCAAAGAACATTTGGCCTTGAATCTGTATCGCCCTCTTTTGCGATCATTCTTCACAGGGAACCCACATTAACCTGGTTCCAGCTTATGGAGCGACTCCGGGATTTACCAGAAACGACCGAATTTGATGATTTAATTGGACCTATAAATGCGACTGTCGAACTGCGAAATGCGATAGTCGCTCAACTAAGATTCACTCACAATTGGAATACGAGAAATATTGGACATGTATTTCAGCGCTCGACAACAATCATTTCTAAATGGCTTAAAATTATCCAACCTCAGTCCAAAACTTCCAGTCCACTCACCCATCCGGGCACCTATAAAAAAGGACACCGTGCTTACAAACGCTTAATCACAAAAATCCAGAACAATTTACCTCTTACAAAAATAGAACAAAGATGGTCACAAGAATTCTTGCAGTTGCATGACTGGCTCACCACAAGATCTATTCCAACTCTTGATTCTTTAATCTGTAATCCATTTATAAATGATGCTGTAACATTGGACAATGGCTATACATTATCTGCCATCGAACAAGCTTGGATTGAGACGGTTTACAGTCCGGATTCATTGTTTGAACAAATCTGTATAGCTGTGATCCCTAAAGTCTTTGCACGATCACATCCGACATCAGGGGATAAAACACTAGATCAGAACCGAGAAACGATAGTAGCGCCTAAGATTGCTCGCGCGACGCGGAATGCCTTTTTACGGTGGCAGATTTTAGGGATGATAGGTTGGGCCGCCATTTCTATATTGTGCCTTGTTTTCCAAGCCCCTCATCCCGAGAATTTATTTTCATTCTTCATGCCTCTGATACCGGGATTAGTTAGTTTGGTAGTGGGGACAATCGTGGGATTACGAGCAGCCCGATATGCCAGTACTGCTGAGCATAAGGTCTACGACCTCGAGCAGCTGGAGCGTCGTTTAAATGGAGAATCGGCAGCGCCGTTGACACAGGAAAAAGTTCGTATTACCGGACTGGAAATACCGACGAATTTACTGGACCGAAGGCTTCAAGAAATATCGTTTGGACTAATTGAAAGGTTTCCCTTAGTCGCACAACTCATCCAAAATAGCCCTGATGCAACATGGCTCACACTGATTGAAATACTTCGCGACGCCTCTCGTACATCTAAGGAATACGCTGAAATTTCCGAATACATTAACGAGAGACCAGAACTACGCCTCGTATTAGCTTATGAGCTTTTTACAACTAAAAAAAATTGGAATAATTATAAAAATCTGAGACTTGCTCTCCGTCGGTCAGTTAAGAATATCCAAATATGGCTCGATCCACACTTAAAACCATACATACAAGAAACTCAACAACAAAATCAGATCATTAAAAAGAATTTAGAAATCGGATTTGATATTTTGGGATCAACCATACAATTCGAGTGGTTAAAAGCAGGTCCTTGGTTTGCTGCACAGGTTCGAGCTGTAAAATCGGCTTTACTACCCATCAGTTGGTCATTTGCCGGGCACCGTACTACATCAAACCACCTTGAGGTACGTAAACAGTTACTGCCCATTTGGCTAGAAATAGGACCAAGCTCTACTCGATGGGAAAATGAAGAATATTCTAATTCGAGAAAACTTCAGGTGCAAGCTACAAAACATTGGAGAGGATGGCCCGCTGTTATTAATCTCTTAGGATCCAATGTGACTGAAAAAACGACTAGATATCACGTTTGGAAAGATAAAGAAGCAATGGAACAACAACTTCGCCTTCTCATCCAAGTAGGAGAACGACTTGAGGAATTAGGTCCATTCCCGGCTGACTGGCAAAAAGATGCAGGATCGAATCAAGTTTATTTAGCAGTTGAAGATTTGATGGGCTGGCTCAATGCAATGAATTACTTCGGTTATCATACGGGCTCTGAGGGATGGAAAACATTGGAGAATAGGCTAAAGCTCGCGGCGTAAAAGAATCACAATGATATATGGATGAAGTGGTAAAATTTTCGTCATGGACAAATCGCAACTCTTAATTGAAAAAATTCAAGCAGCGGCAATTCTTCTTATCAAACTTCAAAAAGAGAATCAGGATCTTCAAAAAGAATGCGCCAATTTACGCATGCAAGTCACATTGCTAACAACTGAAAATAGTCGTGCACAAAAGTTAATGGCTGAACATGATCAACTCAAACGAATTCAACAATCTGTAACCAATAAAGTCGAACGCGCCCTTGAAAAATTAAATCAATTGGGACAACCTGCATGACAACAGCAATTCAAAATTTAAAATTAAAAATTCAAAATTAAAAAAAGAGGTTTTTTAATTTTGAATTACCATCGGAGATCGGAATGAAACACATCGTCTACATCAACATTATGGGACATGAATACCCTGTCGAAGCCAACATCGGAGACGAGCTTTATGTCAATCGCTTAGCTCAAATTGTGGAAGAAAAAATGCGTGAAATTAAAGAAGGATCGAAAGTGGTTGATTCTTACAAATTAGCAGTGATGGCCGCGATGAATATTGCGGACGATCTATTACGTCTTCAAGACACACGTGGTACGGTCTCTGAATCGTTTGAACACAAAGCAGATGAACTGATTCAAATGCTGGACTCCGCACTCCTAGGAGCAACACCAAGCTAATGATTGTGTTAAATCCCTCTCCCCCATCAGGGGAGAGATTCTCTTAAAAATGCCTCGTTCTAAATCGGTAGAAACTCCTGGATTATTTGATCAGCCATCCTCTGTAAATCCGAATACGCCACTTGCTTTAAGAATGACTCCTCGAACGATTAGCGAATGGGCAGGGCAAGAACATATCTTAGGCGAAGGAAAACTATTGCGTCGCGCCGTCGATGCAGATCGATTAAGTTCAGCTATTTTTTTTGGCCCTCCAGGCTGCGGAAAATCGGCATTGGCCCGTCTCATTGCTCGTCAAACCAAAGCTAAAGTGGAATCCCTCAATGCGGTCACCGCTGGCGTCGCAGATGTTCGTGCTGTTATTCACAATGCCAAAGAACGACGCTCCTTAACAGGAGAGAAAACGCTATTGGTACTGGATGAAATCCATCGCTTTAATAAAGCCCAGCAAGATGCACTTTTACCTGATGTTGAACGAGGAATCATTACACTGATCGGTT
>Ga0206891_10164_pt1 | contig 20050 bp, 25 predicted proteins | sample Alteio_BWOrgHeat_55_FD_153246 | JGI IMG/M metagenome (GOLD analysis project Ga0206891, IMG submission 153246) | Enriched cells from forest soil in Barre Woods Harvard Forest LTER site, Petersham, Massachusetts, United States - Alteio_BWOrgHeat_Nextera7 ...
TGAGGATAATAAGTCAGCTGGATATTGTCAGTGGTGTTTGTTTCCTGATCAATGGCGTTCCTCATATCGTTCAAAATAGGAACTGAGGCGTTATTCTGGTTAACGCTGAAGGCATTAAAACCGATATTAACGGCCTGCAAACCATCTACCGTGAGATGAAGGAGATCGCCGCCATTTGTCTCTAATCCGAAACGTCCGGCAACGCCGTTAGGGTAAAAGGCAATAGGAGTAAAATTGATGGTGGAACTTGAGGAATCCTGAATAGGATTATTGCCCTGATAAATGTAGAGGTTCTTTTTTCCTGAAGCCACGAAATAGCTTAGGAATGTTTCCAAAGACAATAGAGAGTCAGCCGATGGTTGCTGGCTGGCAAAACTGAAGCTGGTACTATCCAACGTCTGTTGAAAGGTTGTTACGTCCTGAGGATCATCTGGAGCAGAGAAAACAACGCGTGTGTTATTGCGAGCATCTAGATAAGCGCATCTTCCGTAGTGAACATGCACCCACGAAGAAATAGGCATAGCTGATTTAAAGAATACAAGCGCATCTCCTGAAATCTGTCCCGTAATAGCTTGTTGTAAATTTGCATTAGCACTTACAGTACCGACTTGAGCAATAGCCCCTCTTGTAGAATTATAAATAAAATCTCCGGTGCGCATTTCAGTTGTGCCAAAATTAACACCTGACACAGCGACAACGGTAGTAGTAGTTCCAGAAGTCGCTGTTCCTGTATCTGTTAAGCCACCAGCGCCGTCTGGAATGACGTTCATATCAACATAATCGATAAGTTGGTAGGAATCTCCCGCAATTTGGTCAGAAGCTGTTTTCCCTGCCCCATTTCCTCCGGTTCCTATGGCTGTAATAGTAAGGCTTGCTGATGCTACCGCCGTTACTAATCCGTATCCGCCGCGAGTAACATTATAAACAATGTCATTATTGGATACGAGGGTACCATTTATCCAGTTTGATATATTTCCATCCACGACATTCGTAGTAGTCGTTCCACCTGCAAGTATTCCCCTTGTAATTAAGGCCTTTAATTCACTAAATGTAGCGCCAGCATCATCGGTATAAAAGTTTCTATCAACACCATTAACAAAGATAAGTTTACCAGCGGCCATGGCCGTAATCATGCGATTAAACGATTTTCCTGTTAAGGCAGTAGTCCATGCTGCAGAACCATCATAACGATAGATATTTCCGAAATCATCGGAAGCCATAAGAGTTTCATTGCCCTGATTATCAACAAATTCATGTAACCTCGTTAGATTTGGACCACCATTTACCTTTGGATAAGCAAGCATTCCGGGACGCCGTTCAGCACCACCCGTAATATTACGAAACCTATTCGTGTACACTGTAGCAAATGATATAGGGCGCTCGAATTCCGTAAAATCAGTCCCAAGCCCATTCGTCGGTACTTTATAAGTGGGCGCAACCCAACTCATCTGCGCCACCTTCCGGTGCGTCCAGGAGTGTAACTAATGTCCCACCCAGTGTATGAATTAAATCTGTTCAGAGCAGAACGGCGAGCATCAAGATATTGATTATAGAAAGTTGTATACATATCGCTCTGAGCGCCGCCAGACTCACGAAGAGTATATGAAGCAAGGGTCCCAAGGACTACAACACGAGCTGGAAACGGTATCAGTGTGCTGGCATCTGCGGTTGTGTAAAGAGACGGTTTTAAGTAATAAAGAATTGAAAAGAGAGATCCGTTCTGACTGCTATCGGGTGTTGGGCGAACGCGAACGAGCGGATTACCATTACTATCTGTCCCAAATATGCAATATTGAGAAGGCTGTCCGTAAGCAGTGGTGCGCGTCATAACACGCATAGTGTCTATATCTACAGAACGTAATGGCCCCCTTCTCGTCGATATATAGATATCACCTATGTTTTTTACCACGCCACTTGTTGGTATTGAATAATCCCTAACGCTTGTAACAGCAGTAACTTTTGCTGTAGCGAGCTGCTCCATCCAATTACCAAAATCAGATAGATTGCTAACAACGTCGTTAATATGGGCAACAAGTTCAATAGCTACTTTATTGGCGACAAGCGTAGCCGTGGCGTCAAGTCCAAGTTTGCGTTGCACCTCGTTAACCGTCTGAAGAACTGTATATCTGATATCAGTGATTGCCATTATTTCACCGAGTATCCAGATGCCTTGATATGCGTAACAATATATTGTGTGTTTCCTGTCATTGGAAATGCAGCATTCGACGAAAGCGCATTAATTTGACCACCAACACAAGGATAAAGATTGCAACTCGTATTTTCTTCAACCCAAATAGTTTGTTGGTTGCCAGTTTGGTTTGCTAACAGAAGAAATCCAGTTGTTTGACCGTCCACAATTCCCTTGCAGCGAACAATGCCGTTTGTTCCTATCGGTGATGCTGTAGCCTGAGTTGATCCTGCGGCACTGACAACAGTAACAGTTCGGTAAACCCCACCAGTGACTCTATTTGCGCTTGAATAGATGGTTCCTGTGACGGCCGAAACATCGCCCGTCACATTGAGTGATGCAGCACTTACTATTCCAGAGAAAGAACCGTTAACAACAGAATAGGTTAATGCAGTTAAAGTACCTGTAACATTAATATTGGTAGCGCTGACCCTAGGAGCTATGATTTCAGTAGCCGAAAGAGCTCCAGCCATAGCCTGGACAGACGTCTCAACAATATTTACCTGAGAGTCGATTAGGTTCTGATAATCCTGACCCGTAGGAACATCACCAGTCTCAAAGAATGTAGCTAAAGTTTGTTTGTTATAAGTCGTCATAGTTCACCGGACAATAAATGTGCAGCCAATACTCATATTGGGTATGGACGGATTGAGATCGAGAAGATTGGTGAGCTCTGTATTAGGAAATGGAACGTTCGTATTTCCTATAAATTCAGGCTGAAGCTCAAATTCACAAGCGCTTGTTTGCTCATATTCAGGGCCACGATATATCGTAACCGGATACGGATCATTAAGGGGCTGGCTTATCTCTTGAAGGTTTCGCTTAAGCGGCTTGACGACAATATTGTTCCAATAATCAACAGTAGTCTGGCTTTGATAAACAGTGCGACCATAATAGTCGTCTGTAATCAGATAATCTCCCGGTTTCCCCCTACGCCTAGCCATTTACTGTTCCTCATTTTATTTACCTTGCGGACGAATAATCTTTTTTACAGGCGGATTTGTCGGCCTTTTAATTGACTTGTTGGGCGTCATGCCACCGCTTGTGTCCCGCTTATCTGGTTTTGGTTTGTAGTTCATGTTTTCTCCCTAGTTTGCATCCATTCCGAAAGGTACGATGTTGAAAACAAGGGGATTTCCAGCAGAGACCTTTGCCGAAATGCTTAAACGAATTGCAGTTGGAGCAAATGCCTGTATATCCGAACGATCAGTCGAGGCTGCAATCATGATCTGGTTTGGCCAATTAAACCATGTGGCTGAAGTGCCAATACCGACAGACCATTTAACCGGATTACCGCCGTTATTAAATGTAGCTATTGGATCAATTTCAACATCATCCAAGGTGTACTGAACGGTATAAATCGCACCCTGTGCTTTTGAATAAGCAGCGATAGACAGGCCGTTAACATAACGATCAAATGGGATAGGCGTTTGATTGCCAGATGTCGTATAGACTTGGGAAGAAGGGCGTTCCATGTTAGCCCCTAGTCAAAAGTTGTGTCTTTACGATTAAACGAAATATGAAGCTGGTAAGTACCTACCTTATCTGCCGATACTGGAAGGAAAGTAACTGAATAAGGTATCTCACCGCCATTGTTGGTAGACGCTGGTGCTGGAACTAATGCACAAGCTGATGCTGTATATGTAAACCTAGCAAACGATGTCGTAGTTGCTGAACCGATGCCTACAGCAGAGCCGAATTGATCTATAACAACAAGATTAGTCCCGCCAGCAGATACCGTTATCTTATCACTCGTAGTAGCTGATGCTGCATTAGTGATATATAGAGTCGTTAACAGATTCTGAGCATTAGGAGGCAGTGTGCCAGTTTGAGTAATAGGCGTAGTACCACCGACAGCAGTAAAGTTGTGCGTCTTTCCTAAACGAACGAAACTCTGGCTTGATGCTGCAGACGTAGCCGCCTGAAAACCACTCAAAATATTGTCTGAATAGCGCGTCATGTTTTCCCCTATTAGAGCAATATATTATTAGCCGCCGCTTGACGCATACCAACCAAGGTAATTGACTGGAGCAACACCAAAACCGCGCATTGCAGAGAATTTGAGATTCTTCGTATCAAATTCGTTATCGCGGTCAAGGCTAACAGCATCAACTTCCTGGAATACAATACCGTCCTCAACGTCTGTACGGATGTACCAGCTATCCGTGTCGGTAACGTATGGGCTGATAACAAGATCAAGCGGCATACGTGCAGTGGAAACAGGGTTGATCGTATTATTACCTGAATTGACTTCGTATTCCGTCTGAAGAACCTTGCGAGCCAAATGCTGGCTTTCGACAGGTACAAGCAATGTACGAGCTTCAACAACAATCGGAAGATTTTGATCATCAACAAAACGACCAATATCGATATATGCCTGCTCAAGAGCTGACTGTGAGAAGTCAGCCTGAGTAACAGGTGTATTGGCAAGAGTTGTACCAGTAGCCGCAACAAGTGTATGAGCTGAATTGAATAAGCTCACACCGTCAGCAGTTGTTGACGGATTAACAGCAGATGAGAAGCCGTTATTGATAACGCCGTGAACGACAGTTTCTTCAGTACGACGAACCGATTTAGCCAACTGCTGAGGCAATTGCTTGAACAGATTATACTGGTCGTAACGCATCATTTCATAAGTGATCGTTGTGCCTAGACCATAAAACACATTCAGAATTTCTTTCTGGAAACCCTGGTAAGGATCTTGGAAAGGAATAGCAGCGCCTTGAGATTTGACACCAGCTAAACCAAATTCAGTGATGCCCTGATATTTTTCGAACTGCTTGTCCGATGTAACGGACATAACGAGTTTTTCCCAAATCGGTGACCATTCACTATAATCATTGCCGAACCATTCTTTAATACCAGGCCACAGGGCTTCTGGAAAATTAGGTGTACCGAATGCCATGTTTTATTCCTCCAAAGACCCTTAGTTAGAACCAGTTGATTTAGGTGCGAATACGTGCCTGTTCCAACGAACAATAATGCCAGAACCAGCTGCAGGAGCAGATGTATTAAGACCGCCATTACCAGCACCAAGAATATCTACCTGTTCATCAAAACGAACGAACTTGAATAGATCATTTACCGAAGCAGAAGCAGGAAGTGTAACAGCCTGAATAATGCGAGGCAGACTTGCCGCAGCACTACCGCCAGTCAGAGTTACGTTTTTCAACATATCGCCGTAGCCTACAGAGGCTTCGCAACGAACAACAAATTCGGCGTTAGGATCATACAGAACGTCAACCTGACCAGCCTGACCGGAAGCAATGACCTTAACAGTCTGTTGTGTGAATGGGCGACCGGAGGCGTTATAAACACCGACCACGACGCCGAAGCCAGCCTGATCAGGATCCTGACCAGCCGTACATGGAACAACAATACCGCCAACAAGAGATACGGCAGAGCCGATACCAATTGGTGTGTTATTCGCTCCGCAAGAAGCTGGGTAGCGACGAACATATTGCTCTAGCGTATTATCGCGCCGTACTGGCGTAAGGCCGTTACGAGGCCAAGATGTTCCGTTATTGATTGCCATGTTTTATCCCCTAGTCTTTGATGATCGTTTTAATCCCACGTTTTTCCATCGTGATGCTGCCATGTACAGGCGCACCTGTTTTTCTTATATCTTCAGAAGTGAGGCGCTTTAAAGCCATCGTCCTTCTTTCATTTTCTCTATTGATATAATTATCCCTAAGTTTTCCGGTTTCTTCTGGCATTCTCATAATCACGTAATCATGTCCCTCATGGACAGATGTTAGAGACCTACCAATATCGATACCGTTGCCTATGGAATTATTACCTGTCTGCGGACTTGCTAAGGCGGAGACCATTTCCCATCCTTCGCGAAGCTTTTTCGCTACATTGCGATGCGATTTCTCGACAACGCGGTAACGAAATCCATCCTCTTTATCGAAGACATCAAGAATGCTGGCTGGTTGCCAAGAATCTCGACCCTTCTTCATTTCTACTGAATCTTCTTTGGGGGGACGTCCAGGACCACGTTTAGTGACATCGGACGTAAGTGCTTCGTTCATTAGCGGCTCCCTTTGGCTTTGATTGCTGCCCGTTTCCACGCATCAATGTGGTCTTGGTCAGTTTTAGCTTTGGGGCCACCGAACTTCGTTCTGATTGCAATCTTCTCAATTGCAGGATCGAGTTTGATAGTATTTGTTTTAACCCCATTTGTCAAATTTCCGGCAGGCAAAACATTAGATTTATTTGTCTGCTGTCCCTGTATGCCCATGCGCCGATCAACCTCTCTCAATTTTTCTGCTATAGGTTTGCTCGCAAAAAGAGGACTGTTGAAAACAGCTTGAGCCTCTAATGCTGCAGCATAATTTCTCGGATCACTTGGGTCAGATGCCCACGGACGTTTGAAGTTTCCGTTTTGATCTGTTTCGGTAATCCATATTTTAGTGATGTCAGCTTCTTGTGGAGTAAGAACACCCTTATCAACAGAACCATCAACGACACGGTTGCCGTCAACACCTTGCTTTGGTTGCTGTACTTGCCTCGGTTGTTGTTTTGCGGTTGCCTCAGCTAATCTTTTTTGAATCTTAATTTCATTAATTTTGTCATTCGCAGCATTATACCCTTCAAAATCACCCTTATTCCAAGCATCTGTACGCTGTTGCGCAAGGCGAGACTCGGCTTCTTGGTAATCGTTGTTTTGCAGATGAGAAACTATTTGTTCTTGGTTCACTCGCAAGTTCTGAAACTCACGAACCAGCGCTTCGTTTAAAGCACGAAATTCTTTAGACTCGCTCTCATAACGCTTCATATTGCCGTAAAGACGGTTAACGCGCTGAAGCTGTTCTGGTGTAAATTCTACCTTATCAAAACCTTCTGGCTTATTGTCAGACTGATGTTCTGATGTTTGTTCTGTGGTAGACGCCTCAGGTGTCGAACCTGTATTTTCTGATTCAAAGTCAGATGTCCTGCCGTTAGACGATGCGGCAGGAGATTGGGCTGGTTCTGAACTTTCTACTTGGACTTCACCTTCCATGATCATGCTCCTTTATGAATTACGGCTAGAATATCTACGTCTGCGCATAAGAAATAAGGCGCATCATCATTAGCGTTTTCAGTGACGCCATATGAACTATCAAGCCAAGCTCCGGCGTGGCGTCCAAAGCTAACTTCATCACCGACAGAGATTTCTCGTTTCATTTTTTCTTGGCCAGTTTCATCATATGATTTGGCCCATCCAGCGTTGCAGCCGAGAGCTACAACTTTCCCCTTGCAAACAGCCTGACGCTTGCGTTGATCATCTGGAATAATAATTGATCCAACTTTGCTTAAAACTTTTCGTTCAAGCAATACACGTCCAAATATAGGACGATAAACTTCTGCCATTTCTTCTCCTGACTACGATTAGGAATACTGACTTATGTTCTTCAATAGGTCTGTGGGGTTTTTGTAACCACCAAGACCTAACTGCGATAAAAACGAGTTTTCTACTGGATTGATGCTGCTGGTATCTCCAGCAACTTGACCGCCGCTATTGACCAACTGGCGATTGATCAGATTTAGGAAATAGTTCTTTTCTTGTGGTCCCTGACCGCCACCATAAACACCCTTAGAAGCTATGTTCGTTGCTTGCTGCATGGGATCAAGATTTTGGTAGCTTGATAGGCTTGATGGTAAATCCATCTGGGCCATCTGAGACGGAGCCCATGGTGATTGGGCCTGAACTGGAGCTGTAGGTGACGGACCTGCCATGCTTGAACCGATGCTTGATCCAACGCCACTAGCAAGAACATCTCCAGGGGTTGTACTGCCCAAAGCATTTCCGACACCGCTTAACGATGTTTCACCCAATGATTGGGAGAATGGAGTACCAAGAGATCCTGCTGTAGCTCCGCCACTAGCAGGATTTACCCCGCCACCAAGACCATTTAAAGTAGGCCCAAGTAACTGTGATCCAGCATAACTTCCGGCTGCGCTTAAAGCTCCGCTTGTAGACCCGTATTTAGATGCATCACCGAAACTTGCACCATTTCGACTGGCTTCGAATCCATTTTGAATAGCATTAGCTGCGCCGTAACCTAATGGACCACCCCAAATACTTGCTACAGCTGGTAAAATATATTTTCCGACAACAGGTATTGTATTAGGACCATGAATGGCATTGGAAAAAGAACTGAGAGTATCATTAGCCGCCTTGCTAACATTACCTTTGGCAAAATCAGCTTCTGAATGAAGTGCATCGCTAAGACCAATCCCGCCGTATTTGGCTGCGCCGCCAATAACAGGAATATCACCAAGCGCATTGCCGATACCATGGACAACGCCACCTGCCGCATCAAGTGGTGCAGAAATAGGCGCAGCAAGAGTATCGAATATACTTTTTCCCATAAAATTATCTTATGGATTAATTTATCTGCTTACAAATGAGGCCATAGCGTTATTTATTAACATTAGTTAATTTCACCCTGAAAACAGTGGCTACTTCGCACAATTCAGGAAAATATTTTTTGAATCCCTTGCGACCCATCAACATAAACTCATCGCAATAATTTTCTTTGGCTATTTGATAATAGAAATCACTCAATTCTTTTGACCATTCGCTAAAGTTATTACCACCGAGAAGAACGCTCGACATAACTTTACCAACTTCTTGCTGAGTGAATGTCAGATAAATAGCCCCTATCGTTTCAGAGCCATGTTTTACTATAATAAAAGCCGCCTGAGATGGATTAAAACCATCCAATGCTTTATTGACGCTGAGAATGCCGCCAAAGCCTTTAGCTCCAGATTCAAGAAATCTAATAGCTAGATGATCGTTTTTTATTTGTTCTGGAGTTGATATCTCAAACTTCACCATGCTCACAGAACCTAGCTATAGCTTCTAAAACTTCCTGTGCTCCAACCCTATGATTAACTTTATATGCATGTTCCAGTGAAAGAATAGGCAGTAAATCCTTGTAATGTGGAAATTTATGCATCAGTTCTTTTAACAAAAATTGGGTAATTCGATCATGCTGCCAGTTTCTAATTTCAGCTAAACTGGGGTGTTCCTTCTTATCAGCCATAAATCCTACCTAGGCAGCGCCGGAGGCACATTAGAATTAACCATAGGGTTTTGCATACCTTGCTGCATCTGCTGTGGCGGCGGAATTAAACCCTTTTGCTGAGCGTACAAAAACCCTTCATGCATTTGTTTATGCTGGATGACGGCTTGCTGCTGTTCTGGAGGGATTTGATTTCCCTTATCTTTAACAAATTGCTCTAATTTAGCCAGATGATCGGCATGGTGCTGATCTGGATATACCTGAAAGGGTGGATTGGCATTTGGCGGCTGAAGAAACATCACATTCTCAGCATCCTGATTATCGATATTAGCAGGTGGCGGAGGTGGAGGAGGAACTAAACTATCAATATCAGGTGCGTCCATGGCTTCTAGCCCACGCCTCGTTAATGTCATCAATGTTTGTGGATTTTGCGCCAGAAAAGGATTTGCCATAACTATTTGGGCTTCTGCCTGAACGCGGGCTATCTTTTGCATCTGGGTAGATGATTTTGGATCAAAGATGGGCTGAATGGCCATATCATCCTGATAATCCTGTCGTGTAATAGCCTCAGGAACTTCATTTACAGAAAAATATTCAATGAACGGCATATGCTTTTGATTGATCTTATAAATCTTCTGTAATTCATCGCCAAAATCATCAGCCAGTCCCATTTGAACCGAACTGAACATCTCAAGTCCCTGCTCAATCTGAGCAAGAACTGTTGTTGGCTGCATGTTTTTCTCAATAGAACCTGTTAATGCCTCGGTAGTTCCTGCCATGCGCTGAGCCGTTTGATCAAGCCATTGAATAAGCTTCATCTGTGAGTCATTTGGACCCGGAAAGTGCATCAACATGATGCCCTTGGTAATATCATCAACACTATCTGGAACTTTTTTCAGCTTTCCGAGCGTTAATTCAACTTCTTCTTCGCCGTCCATGCAAAGACGATTGCTAATATAACCTGAGTTATTACCATCATTAGCAAGGGTGGCGGCGTCTAACATTTGACGCATGCCAATGCTAACGGCGGCATTCAAGTCACCAATCTTTGCGCCCAAACCAAGACCGTAAAAGCCGTCTGGATTTTCCATAAATTTGTAGTGCGTGTAGTACTGAATTTGCTGATAATCGTTAGTTGGATTGCCCTGAGCATCAGCCTCATAATCGATAGTAAGGCGCAGCAAACGGCCCGTATGATCGATAGTTCCAAGATACGGCAGGAACTGTCCGCTATCATCAATATCAAGATAAAATTGTTGTTCCAAAAGAGTTGCTGGAGCATCCCGCTTTATAGAATTATCACCAGGATTTAACCCCTGAGATTCATCCACAGCGATATCGTAAACATTCTCTGAGCTTCCGTAATCAGGTTTTGCAGCTTCTGAAAGATAACCTTTTTGAACAAGGTCTTCTGTCTCGCCTACAGTGGTAGAAATTCTGTGGGTTTTTCGACGAAGTTCGTCAATCCTTTTAGGGCCAACTGTATAGTTAATAATAAGATCTGTTGGCCTGATGTTATCAATACGAATTCTTTTCTTTTGTGGATCAAAGAATGTCTTTGTAAACATGCTTCCATGAACTGCCGTAGCGAGAAATAACGCACGTTTATTGCGTTTATAATCCTTATTCTGGATACCTAATTGCCATGATATATGCCGTCCAATACGGTCAGCCCTATCCTGCAATGCCTTACGTTCTGCGGGGTCCTGAGAATGTCTTAGAACAACAGCGCTCACAAACTCTGCATTAGGAAAAAACGCTTTATAAGTACGTGATCCGAACTGATCACAAGACTCAGTCAATAATGGTACTGACTCTGTAGCGCCCCAATCACGCTCATCTGGCGCATTAATGGCATAATCTGTCTGCATATAAAGCCGCAGCCAGAAGGTGTGCATATCGAGCCACTGGGCTCGCGTTGAGTCATCTATTTGATAACCTTTTAGGATTTCCTTGCCGATCTGACTTGCCTTTGCAGGGTCAAGACTTTCGGCAAGATTGAAATATTCAGAGGCTTTATTGATGTTAACTTGCTGTTCAGCGTCAGCTACATCACTGAGTAATTGCTTGCCCTCATCCGTATCAGGTGGGTTTAACGCAGCTTCTTGAGCAATAGCGCCGATAATGGGATTTTGGTCTTGCATCCAAGAAGCTTCCTGTAACTAAGCGGTTTATGAGTGCCGAGTTTAGCATTTTTTTCACGCTCCCTCAAATCGCTGATCCTTCTAATGTCAGCAAGGAATGGAGCTATGCCTTTACCAAAGGCTTTAATATCGAAAATTCTCATTTCCAGTATTTGCTTAAATTCTTCTGCTTGGGCTAAAAGCTCACCCTTGCTCCAGAACCCACGCGAACCTTTGTAATAGGTCGTTTGGTAATTTATGCCGATTTCGAAGTATTTAGGCTGGCCGGATTCGTCTTTCTCTTTCAAATCAGGTTTATTTTCTAAACAGAGATCATATCCGTACAGCCTGAATTTATGAAAACCTAGGTGATTGAGGAGGAACAGACCACGTGTGGCTGTGGCGCTGCCGCCCTTAATAATAGAATTGGGCTGTTTTTCTGTATATTTATCCTCACCAGCCCCAACGGCTGCATGATATCCCCATACATTACATCCGGCATCTAGAAGCTTTCTAACCGCTTTAGGAGTCACCTGTGAGGCAACAAACCATATGATATCCTTGTCTGGATTATCCACGAAATCATAAACATGTTCACGGGGATCAAGCAGAATACAGGCCCATGGTTTTATGCCAGCTTCTTTTAGCGGCTGAAGCGCATGCTTGACGGCCACAATCTTACGGCCAGCAGCGACTTCTTCACGTAAGTCTTCAGCTATAAGCATTGGCCCCGCAGAGACAACTACTAGTTCCTCATCAGTCAAAGTGCATGGCACAACCCAGTTCTTTATCTGGGTTTGGTTTTCAAGGATGCTTTGGCAAAGAGTTTCGTTAGGTAGGCTATTTTTAGTCTGAATAACAAGCGGAACTTGTTTTTGTTTGGGTTTCTCAGAACCAACCAATTCAGATTTTGCAATAGGACCTTTATAGTGCTTAGACCACGGTGCCATTGGACTTTGCGGCCATACTTCCATACCTTTGGCGTCTGGGGTTAGGTTAGTTGTTTTAAAGACAGGGATACTAGAATTTTCCACGTAGCTTTTTTTGGCAACTACATCGAAAATCCAGCTGTCGTGCCATTGTATTTCTGTAAATACATTATTGGTAATATAGTAATTATACATTGCGTCTATGATTGAGCTTCCGCCATTCTCCAAATCAAAAGCAAGCCAACCACACTCCGAATGATCCCAATCCTTGCGTCCAAGATAAGATACCGCATCCCCATCCTTAGGTAGGCATTTCTTAAGATCATCAATCGTTACCTTGCGTGTTGTCAGAACATCTGCATCAAGCCATATCAGATAACGGCATTCAGTCTTTCCAGTACGGGCTTTTTCTTCTTGCCAGAAATCACTGGCTGATTTTAAGGCAAAGATCTTGTGAGAAAAACGACAAGCTTGTTTACGGTAATCTGTTGGATGATCTTTATCTTTGTTTCTTTCAATAAAGTCTGCCTGTTCTTTTGACCAACCACCCACTACACCGTCAGTGGGACGCAGTATCTTCTGCACATCTGGTAAAAGCATATCATCGTCAAGTTTAACGAGTAGGCCACATTCTTCTGGCCAATTAGCTACGTAGCTTTCTAGCATACGTTTGGCATAAATCTCCCAGTGAGCATTTCCGAAAGTAGTAAGGACTGCAATATTATTCATTACAAATCTCCAATATACCGTAGCCAAAGCTTTCGCTAGCTATGAATGTTCTATATTTCCCAATATTCCATCTCTTAAGATAGAATTCTATTGCCTCGCGCACGGGCTCCAGTTGAACATCATGAAAGAAAACGTATTTAGTCGCCAATCCTGCATACATCATGCAATCAGACAAAACCGTATCGTAATCATGACCGCCGTCTATTAATATACAATCGTATTTTTGCTTGTTAGGTAACGTTTTCGCATTAGTACTATCGCCCAAATAACCAGTAACATTCTTTCCCAATTCCTTTAACTTTTTGACACATTCATTGCGGTGATCTGTTGTGTGCGTTTCACCGTAATCAACATAATCAATATATTTTTCTACTGCATGTCCGAGAACGTATAAGCTATTTCCTTCAGCTGACCCTATCTCAAGATAGCTCTGACATTTACAATCATTCATAAGATCATAAACATGTTTAAGTTCTGAATATTCCTGAACGGTAATAACGGGGCCTCTGTTGCTTATAAATTTCCACAAGTCATCAAATGATATCATATGAGCTTGTCCTTCCATGTTTTCGGACATCCTTTTTCAATCTCAATAGGAAAACTGTATTCAAAATCTTTGATACCTTTTGCCCTAATGTGCTCGACCATTTCCTTAAGGCAATCTCGGATATTTTGTTGTGGTTTGAAATCAAGTAATTTCTTGGCTTTATCGCTTGAACAATAAGCCTCCTTAACTTCATTAGGTCTGTCGGAAACATGCATGATCTCTGAAATTCCTCCCGTAAGATCAATTATGATCTCGGTAAGATCCATAATTGTCATCTCACCGTGATCAGGGCCTATATTTACCGTTTCTCCAGAGATGGGCGCGTCTACCATTTTAACAAGACTATCAAGGCAATCTTTAATAGGACTAAAGCAACGCTTCTGAAGGCCATCGCCGTATACAATCAATGGTTTTCCCTGCAAAGCCCTGTTAATCATGATGGAGGCCACATTACGATAAGGATCGTTATAACGCTGACGAGGGCCAATAATGTTATGAGGAACAGCAATGACATATTCCACCCCATGTGTTTTAGAGAGAATTTTCAGAGTATCTTCAGCGGCAACTTTGGCTACGCCGTAGGGATCAACAGGATTTGGCACATACCATTCATCAAATGGCGTGCTTCGCCATTCTTTTGTGCCCTGCAAATAACATCCGTTGCCGTATCTCGCCATACTACTCATATAGACAATGCGCTTAACGCCAGAAGCTATAGCAGCGCTGAATGTGCTAACTGATGCTTCGTAAATATTTCTTGTTATGAATGACGGGCTGAAGTTTGATAAACCTTCATGAGCAGTGGCAGCGCAATGAATGACCACATCAGGGCCAAACATTCCCATGGCGTGTTTCATTTTATCAAAATCGCAGCAATCTATCTTCTTGAATGGTGGAAGATAAACTGAACTGCAAATCATGCTATCGTTGCCATAAACTTCATGGCCCAATTTGGTAAGACTATCTTCAAGATAACTACCTAAAAATCCAGCAATGCCAGTGATCCATATTTTCATGTGAATTCACATGGCATGGACTGAAGAAACTTCTGATGCTTCTTTGCCATTATTGCGCTGCCCAACCTGTTCTTCTCAAAAGAGAGAAAATGTTGGCAGGTATCGTTTACGTACTTGTCGCGGTCATGCCAGCCCATGCGACGAATGCGCGAATGCGTTTCGTCAGGATTTCCACTATCGGAAGGCTTGATATGAATAAGCTGGTAATCGTGCAAATGAGTAAAACAGTTATTAGCCTTGGCAATTGCAACAGTCCATAGATCAACAAACCAATGAAGATAAATGGGAGGGAGAAAATAGCCCATAGCGTCAATATACTCACGAGTAACGATTGGGTGAGGAGTTCCATCACGGTCTCTGCTGTCTTGAAAAGAGTAGACATGGATTTTATCCTCTAAATTATTGTAATGATCTAAAATAGCATCATCCCAACCTGGCGTTGAGAATACTGTATCATCTGCTCCAAGCATAAATAACTGATTTTTAGGATTTGTCATGGCATTTTTGCATAGACTATTCCACATATGAACTGTCGGCATATCGACAGAAACATTGGGGACGTAGCTGTCTTGGCCATTAGAAACGGCATATATTCCTATACTTGATGTAGCAGTTTTTTCTACGCTTTCTCGCATACGCTTGAATTCTTCAGGGCGTCCACGTGTAGGACAGAGTATAGCTATGCTCATTCAGCAGCATCCCTAATCTTATCAAGACTACGGTCAATAAACTGGTGATCATAATTAGGTGAGCCGTCCTCATGCCAAAGTCTAAGCTCGTGATCCCACAAATCTGCATATGGAACATTCTTGCATTCATCAAACCAAGGTCCGCCTTCTGTGTAATGAATGACGCTAGGCTTATCTGATAAAATAGGACTAACACCTGAGATGTAATTATAATTAAAACTTAGTGCCCCTATCTCCTCATCCTTCAACCAAGAGAAGGAATGAAGATCACGGCCAGCCATAAAGTTTACTTTTTCTTTTGTGATGCCACGATTAGAAGGATGAGAACAATTCCACAAAACAAAACTAGACCAATTTTTGCGGTAGTATTTAAGTTGTGATCTACCGTCCATCTTTGATGTATCGACAGTTGGCTCATGATGATGTTTAACGCACATCACGGCGTATTTATCGTCGCACTTTGAAAACAGCTTTGTAATATCATTCTGGAAAATCATATCGGCGTCCATAAAGAGCGCCCATCCTCTGAATTTTTGCAGCTCAGGAACTAGAAATCTTGTGTGTGAGAATTCGGTTGAGAAAGGCTTGCTATCAAGCAAATCACGCCAGTTACCAGTATCTGAATCGACGATCCACGGACGCTGAAAGAAGCCAGCTTTACGTAAGCCGCGATGTTTTAAGTAATAAAATTTAAGGGGATGTCTTGTATGGCGGGATATACTTGCTGCCGCTATATCTGAAGCTACTGCTTCTCGGCTGTCGAAGCCGATGTACACGACAAAAGGGTCTGCATTAGCGGCCATAGCTTACCTTGTCTCATCTCATCGAGAGTCAATTGCAAACCCGCCATGACCGAAAACAAGGCGCGTGTAAGATGTGTATCAGTATGTAGTGGTTTGTCAATCAATTTTTGATAAGCACCTACTATAGAATGTGTCGGATCAGAAACGACTGGAATGCCTTGGCGCAATGCTTCCCATCCGACAGAGGAGTTGAAAGTAGCTACAGTGCCAAGTGATTTATCAAAAACCTCTTGCAGGGGAATAGATGAACCTTTTGCTCGCTTATAAACAAAAGGCGGCTGTCTTGAGTGATAAAATGGGAACTTCTCACTGAACCAATTATCGCAACCAAAAAATTTGCAAACATAATCAGTTGGAGGACATGCAATAAAATGGTCTTTAGGTACTTTCTTGTCTGGCAACACCTCAATACCAAGACTATCCCATCTCTCATAATCAGGAACTAACTTATCAAAGCCAAATGTCTGCTGCGTACCGCGTAAGCTTACTCGGTAGTAGCCGTCATAGTGTCCGGGTTTCCAGTAGCCTTTGTCAATGTTAAACCAAGACTTACCAGCTTTACCTGCTTCTCTAAACACTTCTGTAGTTCCGCGCAATATTCCGTAGGCGATGTGAATGTCATACCTTGTGATTTGATCTCTCCAGTATGGCGATTCACAGATAAAACAATCGACATTATTTTCTCTATTGGATTGTAAACCTTCATAAACAGCCTCCGCAACTGTATCAGCTATCTCATGGCCAGTCTTCCAAACGGCTATTTTCATTTGGCAGGGGCAATCACTTTATATCCCTGAGATGTATAGCTATCAACGCAATCCTTATCATTACCTTTTTGAATATGATAACCCAATTTGCCACCAAGAATTGAACCCATAGTTCCGCCGCCGCATGTGACGGTAGTATCGCCTTTTTGCATTGTCGTAATTGGTGTTGAACAACCCGCTAATAATAAAATTAATCCAAAATACATCTTCTTCATGACACTCTCCTTTTATGATCTACCAATCTTCTTTATCCTGTAAGGATCATTGGATTCTACCCTATTTTGCCTGCGTAATCTATGATAAAGCGCATCATTGCGTTGCTGAGCCGTTAACTTAAATGGACGTGATTGCAGAGCATATTGAGTATCATCATATGCATGGTCTTCCTGTTTATCTCCAGGACCCTTCTCAGGGTTAATATCATCTAAAACAAGCGGCGGAACTGTTCTCCACCAGTTAGTACAATTCTCTGTCACATAAAACATAGGCATGAAATAGCCATCATCCATCTCAACACCCTTAAGACGATTTGAGACTTCCTGATAGTTAGCCTGCCTGTCCTTCTCGCAACCTCTGGGATTAAAGCCTTGAAGTGCCTTACCATTCTTAAGTAACTTATTGCTTTCATCAATCATACGTTCTGCAGATGATTTACCATCATTCTTAGCCCACAGTTGAGTATCAGCTATGCGGTAGTCCATACGTTCATTAGCCTCTTTCTCTTGGGCTAATATCTTGGCAACAACGGTTTCGCTATTCTCCTTGACGCCTTCGTCAGGCTTGCCTGTAGTGCCATAAAGCTCCCGGTACCTTATAACCGCACCATCGGGAATATAACGATCTGGATGGCCGTTTAAGCCCTCCAGTAAAGTTCCTCCTTCAGCAACGCAGTACCATCCATTGCTATATGGTTTGGTATATCCCCAATCGAGTGAACTAAATCTGGTCCAATGTTTTGGAGGGGTAAATGCTCTTAACATATGAATGCGGCGGTCTATATCAAATGCTGCACCTGCGACAATATCCCAATCACCTTCAAGCATTGCTTTGACTAAGGCTTCGTTGCCAAGTCCGCTTAGTGTGCGTTTGTATTTGTCTCTGTTAAGGCTAGGATTGTCATTCAAATTGGCTGGTATAAATTGCCTTAGAAATCCGCCTTCTTCATCAGAAGTCTGGTATATTTCAAATGCCGGTTTTGCATCAATAAAAGTTGATTTAACGAATTGGTGTCCAATACCTCCTGGATTACTTCCGCAAAGTATGCGTGGGAATAAACCTTTATATTCTTCTGGTATTTTCATATCTTCTGGCATACGAACACGGCCACGAAGATAACGGTAAATTGAATCAGTGAAGTGCGTTAATTCATCTATCAGAAGGACATGTATTTCAGCGCCCTGATAATCAAATTTATTCTTTTCGTGCTGGCAGTGACAAAGATATATCTTCGACCCATTATTAAATCTTATTTCTTTTTCAACAATATCAACATACTTGCCAATCCACGGCGCAAGCAATGCGTGAAACCCCGTCGGTCCTTCCATGTGATTTTTGATTAGATCATCATATGTTCTGCGAAACATATAAACTTGTAGGCCGGGAATAGCCAAAGCCCACATAATGGATGCAACACGCATAAGATGGCTTTTAGCCGATCCTGCAGCACCGCCATAAAGTATCTCAGTCGCTTTACTAGTGAATGCAGTCCACTGTTTCTGATGGAGTGGAAAGTCTATTGTGCTCATCTTCTGTAATTCCCATCGGGAAAACTCTGGCTTGCGGTGTTTCTTTAATGGCCATATTTATGTCAGCAGGAATTAGCTTGCTTGCCAATTTATAGAAATCTGTCTGATTACGCTGAGCCCATTTAAAAAGTGCTTCAGCTCCGCCAAGCATTTCAAATGCATCTCCAAATGCATCTTTAACGCTCGCTGTAACTTTATTTACTGATCCAGATTTTCTACCCCCAATTTTTGGTTGTCCCTTCTGGAATGTCATATAATGGCCTTTCTGCTATATTCTGCTATTTTAGAATATGCCTATTTTTTAGGCAAATGTCCAATTTTGGTTTCACGGGAATCTGCGTCTAATAACTCCCTCGTCTTTTCCAGTAACTCAATCTCAGTACCAAACCTCATTTGCCACACTCGACTTCCGCAGGTATGGATGCCTTCTTTGCCAGTATGGTGTCTTTCGCAAAGTGGTATCGTGTCAAAATCACTTGCCTTTAGACCCATTCCTTGGCCTGTTCTTATGTGGTGAACCTGACTTGGACTTCCGCACAGGATGCATCCGAGGCTTGCCACTTTTGCCAGATGTTTTGGGCTTTTCAGGCGCTTTGGTTGTTTTAAGATTTGTCGTGATTGATTTGATTGTTGGTTCGGAGGCAAAATGCTCAATGGATTTCTCCTGTTTTCCGAATAGTTTTTTCAAGAATTTCATGTTTCATCCCGCGCTCAAGTTACGAATGCATTCAGCCACCATGTCGGATACTTTTTTCTTTTCATCTTCAGTTGCAGGCGTCCATTCTTCGTTCTTTGGTTTATTGCTGATAACTCGCTGTTCGCGCATTTGAGAAAGCAGAGATTTGCGCAATTCCATTAGCTTATTGCATTCGTCCAAAAGCTCTTTCAGAACAGGGAAAAATGTATTTGTACGAGCCCATTCACGGCATACGGTGCGAACAATATCTTCTGGATATTCGCAAAGTTCTTCGGTGATTGCGCCGATTGAAAGCTCTAAATCAAATTCGCCCTCTTTGCGTTTTGCGGTCATTGAGCGAAGGCGCGTAACCTCCATTGCAACCATGTCGCCGCGTGATGGTTTTGTGTAATGTTCAAGCGCCTTTATCCAACCTTCACCAGCAGGTGTTTTCAGGGTTACATCAGTCCCAATAACATCGAAATCAGCGTTAAGCCGATCCTTGGTAACGAGCCGCGACCCTAAGTCCTGCCGCAGCGATGCTAGGAGTTGATTGTTTGTCTGGCGTGCGTTGAGTTGCGGTTGTTTTGCTGAACTTCTTAGCATTTCCAATCCAGGTGAAGAATGCCCTGTCCCAATCGGCAAAGCGATTACCGTGGCTGATGTGGTAGTTGATAAATCCGTTTGGTTCATCGCAGAGCTTGTCGGCGTCGAACCCGTATTCCCTGCATTTTTCTCGATGTGCGTCATTGGGCCTCCAATCAGCCGGTAACTGTTTTGATTGTTTTTGTATTGGTTTTTTTTCAGCCAGCGCGTTGGGGGCTA
>Ga0206891_10165_pt1 | contig 20037 bp, 16 predicted proteins | sample Alteio_BWOrgHeat_55_FD_153246 | JGI IMG/M metagenome (GOLD analysis project Ga0206891, IMG submission 153246) | Enriched cells from forest soil in Barre Woods Harvard Forest LTER site, Petersham, Massachusetts, United States - Alteio_BWOrgHeat_Nextera7 ...
CTCGACAAGAGAAGTTGGCGGCGGGTCAACGACATAGTAACGGCTGAGAAAGACTCCTGATTGTATGTTACTGGAGGCAAGCGATACGGCCGGTTGGGATTGCCCGATCAAAGGGGCAAGAGAAGCCGGTTTATGGCACGACGTTCGGAGGAATGGAGGACGGCTTCGCCGAAGCAGTCAAAGCTTTGGAATCCGGGTTCAGATGAGTGCGTCGAGACCCGACGCTGCAGGAGGGGGACGCTCAAGTCGGAACGCCCAACCGCGGAAGCACCCAGCGGACGACCACCAGATAACCCGCGATGAACAAGGCGAACAACAACCACTCAGAGAAGTTAGTCATCAGGTTTTTAGGGACGTACTCACCTCCATTGTAACCGTAATTTCACTGACGGTCACAAAGCGGGCGGCCCCTTCCGGAGGGATACAGCGCGTCAATCCCAAGGTAGAGGCCCGTCGTAAAGAGCAGGACCCGCGTGGCCCAACAGACCTGCCAGTTCCGGACAACTGGACGCATAGCCGTGCTGGCGATGGAAGACATTGCGGGCCCTCCGTTTCGCGGCGGGCTCGGGTTCCGTTCCGTAAGGATCGGTCACGAAGCCATGGCGGCGGACGGTCTCAAAGTGAATATTCTCCGCCAGCCGCGGTGGGTCATTCACGCCAACGTAGGTAAAGCGCGTGGCCGGGTAGCGGACAGCGGCGCGATGCAAATCGAAGCGCGGTCCTTTGAACTTCCAACCTACTGCTACGGTGCGCTCCGGATAAGAGCCGGTGATTTCGCGATAGCGGCAGAGACCATAGATGACGTTCAAGAACGAATCGAGTGAAAATTCTTCTGTCGAGGCGCGCTCCCGCACTTCCGGGTAACCGAACCAATTGAAGTGTTCGGCGATCAACCAGTAGCCTTGACCTTCACTCCGCGGACCTGCCGCCGAGTCGGTCTGGCCTCCCGCGAAAAGCAAGACGCTGTTGATGACTTCGGCAGCCAGGCGGACGCCTTCGCGAACGTGATCGACGTAAAGCGCACCTTCGCCCGATTGAAAGTGTTTCAAGAACCAACCGTCGTCAGACTCCAACCGATCGAATCGATACGGCACCGCGTGGCCGGCCACCAGGATAAGCGTGCCACTCAGCGGACGTTTGAACTGTCGATTTGTAGACGGGCTGACAAGAGACTCACCGAACATGTGCTTCTGTCAGTGTCCCCTAATATCCAGCGGGTGCGGCCTTGCCAAAGGGAGTAGGATACAGACTCAGACGCTTTCGGCATTCGTCAAGCATAAGCGCGGTCCGCGTTGAGCCGACGCGCGTGACGCCAATATCTCGGACCTTCAGCAACGCGTCAAGATCGCGAACCCCGCCAGCCGCCTTCACCTGCACGTTTGCCGGCGAGTGCTGACGCATCAGCGTCAGGTCTTCGATCGTCGCCCCCGTCGGCGCGTAACCAGTGGAGGTTTTCACCCAATCCACTCCGATTTCCCCGCAGATCTCGCAGAGGCGAATCTTGGCCGCGTCGTCCTGATAGGCATTCTCAAAGATCACCTTGATCTTGGCGCCATTCAGGTGAGCCATGTCAGTGAGAGATTTAATCTCAGCGGCAACGTATGGCCAATCGCCGCTTTTCGCGCGGCTTATATTGATCACCATGTCGAGTTCGGTTCCCCCATCGGCAAGAGCCTGCCGGGCCTCCGCAAGCTTGATTGCTGTTTTGTGACCGCCGTGCGGAAAGCCAATGGTGGTGCTGGGCTGGACTGTGCTGCCACGCAGGAGTTCCGCGCAGCGGCTGAGATAGTAAGGCATAATGCAGACGCTCGCGACATTGTAGTGACGTGCCAGTTCGCAGCCCTCCTCCAGTTCGGCGACCGTGAGGATGGGGTTCAGCAGTGAGTGGTCAATCATTTTGGCGATGTCTTCGTAAGTGTAGGTGCTCATGGATTTGGTCCTGTGGTACGGAAATTGGCGGACGGCGGTGCAGCCGGGTGGCGCGACGCGAGAGCGATGGCTCCAAGCAGAGCCGCCTGCTCGCCGAGCTCGGAGATTTCGATACGAATACCGCTAGTCGGGAACATGCGAACACGGTCAGTGACAGTGGTGCGAATAGGCTTCAGCAAGCGATCGCCCAGCGCGGCCAGGCCACCTGTCAGGACGACTGTGTCGACGGCCGTGAGAGTCACGGCGTTGGCTATCCCGATGCCGATGAATTCCGCCGCGCGCGCGATAAGTTCGGCACAGGCGGGATTACCCTTGTCGGCGGCTTGCGCGACATGGCGCGGATTGAGAGTGCCATCGTTTGCGAACGTGCGGAGTTCCTCCGCGGCTCCGGATTCGATTAGCTTCAATGCGGACGCAGTGATAGCGGGACCACTGGCTAATGTTTCGAGACAGCCCCGGCTGCCGCAGACACACGGCGGTCCATCCGGAACAATCGTCTGGTGGCCAATTTCGCCGGCGCCACCATAGAGACCGAATTGGAGGCGGCCGTCCAGCACCAGTCCGCCGCCAATTCCGGTACCCAGCGTCAATAGCAGCAATCGATCGGTCTGGCGGCCGTCCCCGAAAACGAATTCGCCGAGCGTCGCCATACGCGCATCGTTCAACGCGAAGGTCGGGTGGCCAGTAAGTTCAGTAAGCGTCGTTGTAACAGGGACGCCAGTCCAGTGCCCCGGCAGGTTGGGAAGAAACTGCGCGGCTCCCGAAGAATCGACCAGACCGGGCAGGCCAATGCCAATGGCGCTGGCCGCCACCGACGCACATTCGAGCTTGCGAATAAGATCAGCAATTCGACGGAGGGTATCTGCGGGCGTGAGGTCCTTCTTGCCGCCAACGCCATAGGTGTCAATACGTGCGTTCGACAGAATGTGGCCTTCCGAGGTGCCGATGGCCGCCGCGATTTTGGTTCCTCCGAGATCGATACCCACGAAGAGCGGGGTAGCGGGCGGGAGTGGGTTTGCGGACATCACAAGTAGCTAAGCCACGGCTTTTACTTTGGCATGGACCGCGGAGCGAGTAAAGAGCGATCACCGTGGACGAACACATAAACCGCCCGCATTAATTACTTTCTAGTACATCAATTGACACGGCCATACTGGTGCTATGGCGATTGCGTCGTCGAGTGAACGGACGCGAGCCCAGTTAGGCGTCGGCTTGCTCGATCAAATTGGGAACACGCCGCTAGTGCGCGTCGAGAGCTTGACGAAGGATCTGCCAGGAATAGAGATCTGGACGAAGCTTGAGTTTTTGAACCCAGGCGGGTCAGTAAAGGACCGGGCAGGTCTGAATATCGTGAACGAGGGCGAGAAGAGCGGACGACTCGTCAAAGGGCGGACCATTCTGGACGCCACCAGTGGCAACACTGGCATCGCGTACGCCATGGTAGGCGCTGCTAAAGGCTATCCGGTCACGTTATGCCTCCCGGCCAATGCCAGCCGCGAGAGAAAACAGATTTTGGAGGCATTGGGTGCGGGGTTGATTTTCACCGATCCCGCGGAAGGCAGCGACGGGGCGATTCGTCGCGTTCGGGAGATTTATGCGCAGCATCCGGACGAATACTTCTATGCCGATCAGTACAGTAACGATGCGAACTGGCAGGCGCATTTCAAGACGACGGGCCCGGAGATCATTGCGCAGACCGCCTCCCGAGTGACACATTTTTTAGCGCTACTGGGCACCACGGGAACGTTCACGGGCACGAGTCGGCGATTGAAGCGAGACGTGCCCAGAGTGGAATGCTGGTCAGCGCAACCGGCCACTCCGCTGCATGGGATCGAAGGCGCGAAGCACTTGCCGTCAGCGATTGTGCCCGGCATTTACGACGCCACGATTGCTGACGGAAATTTATGGATTGAGACCGAAGCCTGTCACGCCATGGCGCGGCGAGTGGCGCGAACGGAAGGGTTACTCCTCGGCATCTCGGCGGCCGGGAATCTGGTGGCGGCACGGAGGTTGGCGGAACAGTTGGGCGCCGAAGGTCGGCACGGTGTGAATGTGACCATAGCGTGCGATGGCGCAGCGAAGTATTTAAGCGAAGCATTCTGGGGAGAACAGGATTAGGGCGAGCTTCTGCCGGTCGCGAAAGAGTTAATAACCGACCTCCCGATCCCGATTTCGTCGACGGGTGCTGAAATAGCTCTAAGTGTCTACTTCCCTGCCGATTGTCCGCGTGAATCGAAAGGCCGGCGACCGGCTCGCCTCCGGCCATCTCTGGATCTTTGCGAGTGACGTTGTTGAACGCGGAGAAGCGAAGCCCGGCGACGTTGTACGCATTGTGGACGGGCGGGGCCGGAGCCTGGGGGTCGCCCACTACAGTTCCCAGTCGCAGATCACCCTGCGCCTGCTGAGCCGCCATAGTGAAGCGAACATTGACGTGACCTTCCTGCGCGGACGCATCGAAGCTGCGCAACAACTCCGTACGCAACTTGTTCACGATACGACGGCCTACCGCCTGGTTTATGCCGATGGCGATTTATTACCCGGCCTGATTATCGATCGCTACAGCGATCGCTTCGTGGTGCAGCTTTTGGATCAAGGCATGGACCGGCTGACCGGCGAAATCACTTCTGCTTTGATCGATCTCTATTCGCCCGCAGGCATCGTCGCTCGCAACGATTCACCGGTTCGGGGCAAGGAAGGGCTGCCGATCGAAACGAAAGTGCTGGCTGGAACAATTCCGCCTGAAGTTGCCATCACGATGAACGGACTCGAACTCGGCGTGGACCTGCTTGCAGGCCAGAAGACAGGCATTTTCCTTGATCAGCGCGAGAACTATCTAGCGGTCCGCCGCTACGTCCAGCCTGGTGCACGGGCCCTTGATTGCTTTACGGCCACTGGTGGGTTCGCCCTGCACGTCGCCAAGACCTGCGAATCCGTCGAAGCAGTGGATAGCTCAGCAGCAGCGCTTGAGAAGGCCACGGACAATGCGGCCAAGAATGGTCTCGAGAACATCATGTTCCAGAAGGCTGATGTTTTGGAGTACCTGCCCGGACTCGTGGGCGCACACCGCGTCTTCGATCTTGTCGTCGTCGATCCACCTGCATTCACCAAGTCGCGCGAATCTGTTGAGGGAGCGGCGCGTGGCTACAAAGAAGTGAACCTTCGTGCACTGCGATTGCTGCGGAAGGGCGGCATTCTGGTCAGTTGCTCGTGCTCCCACCATATGACGGAAGCTCATCTCCTGGAAGTAGTGGCCCAGGCGGGTCTCGATTGCGGGAAGCGGCTCAGAGTGCTGGAGCGCCGGACCCAGGCGCAGGACCACCCCATTCTGCTGACCATGGCGGAAACGGCTTACTTGAAGTGTCTGATTCTGCAAGTCGCTGATTAGCACCGGCCGGCCAATGCAGCAGACGAAAAATCGCTGCGCCATTCCTGCGGCCTATTGCCCTATGGCGGCATCCTACCACTTATGGCTACCGCTGCGCACGCACAAAAGAAACCCGCACCCACCGATCATCCCGTTCACGAACTCATCCGTGATCGCTGGAGCCCCAGGGCATACTCTGACCGCCCCGTGAAACGGCATCTGCTCGCCCAACTCTTTGAAGCAGCGCGATGGGCGCCTTCAAGCAGTAACGAGCAACCCTGGTCATTCATCGTGGGGGAGCAGGGTAGTGAAGGCTATCAGCGAATGTTCGACGCTCTGATGCCGCAGAACCAGGAGTGGGTGAAGTCGGCGCCGGTGCTGGTCATTGGGTTGGCGCGCAAGAATTCGGCGCGGAACGGAGCTCCCAATCGTTTCGCAATGTATGATCTTGGCCAAGCAGTAGGCCAGCTGCTTGTAGAAGCCACATCGCTTGGTCTGGTGGTCCACCAGATGGGGGGCTTCGATCCAGAGAAGGCGCGCAAGAACCTGAGCGTTCCTGACACACATGAGATTGGGTCAATCATGACGATCGGATACATCGGGGACCCAAGTACCCTGTCCGAACAACTCAAGGAACGCGAGTTCGGGCCAAGGTCCCGGAATCCGCTTAGCGAATTCGTGTTTGAAGGTGCATTCGGCGGCGCCAGCGAGCTGCCCACGGCGTAGCTGTGGCTCATTTGCCCGCAAGTTGGCTGACCGCGACTTCCAACAGCCGCGTGGCCTGGGCAGCATCCATCGATTCAGGAAGCGCGATAAGCGCGCCCGTTCTCACAATAAGCTTCCCGGACCTAAACCAACGTGACTGGCGTTGTTTCATTTCGCCCAAACCTTCGAGATAAACCGGCAGAGCCGGGCACCCAAGTTGCGTCCACAGCAACCCGGCACCAGCCTTAAACGGTGCCGTCGTTCCATCGGGCGATCGTTCGCCTTCTGGAAAAACCAGGACGTTGTAGCCGTGGTCCATAGCTGCGGCGGCATGAGCAAAGCTTTTTCGGAAACTTGATTTCTGCGGGAGCGGAAACACATTGAACAACGCGGTCATCAGGAAGTAGGCCGCCGGACCCAGCGCGTTCAGAAACGGATTTCCCAAGCCTCGGGCGTTTCGAAAGTTCAAGAGAAGTTCGCCGGACATAGCGACCGCCATGTGGCGCCGAATCGGACCTGGCAGAACACAGACAATCAGGCCCGCATCATAGCTGCTGATATGGTTTGACACAATCAGCACCGGCATTTTCGGCGCGAGCGGACTGGTCTGCTCGAGGCGAGGCGCGGCTAGTAGCCAGCACACTGGCCGCGTAATGGTTTCGAGAAACACAGCGCGAATCATTTGCTGCCACCCTGCCCACGGCCAGCGCGGATAAATATGTGGATCAGCGCGTGTCTCAGTTCCCTCGGGCGCGACCACGGCAAGCTGAGGACTGGATGGGCCCGACAACCTGTGTCCCAGATCGCCGACCGTGACGAGGCCGGCCCATTCCGCGTCTCCAATCGCCACGCCAAATCGCTCTTCGACCGCAGCCGCGAGAGCCAACCGGCCAAGGCTATCGAGCAGCGAATCGAGCGGCGTCTCATCCGGGAAGGGTCCCTTGCGCTGCGAAGCCTGTTCGATGAGCCGGCTGACGACATTGTCATCACCAATCGGAATGCCTGCGGACGAGCCGGAATGATGGCGCTGAAACGCGGCCGCCACCGATCGGCGTAACAGCTTGCCATTCGACGTTCGGGGAAAATCAGGCTCGGGCCACACCATCCATTGGCGAACTCGCTGATATTCAGCCAGGCGCACATTCGCTCGCTCAACGGCCGCTGCCGCCGCCTCCTCAGAAGCGGCGATCAAGGCGGCTCCGGCGACCGGCCCAGCATCGGTTTCTACGCCAAAGGCACAGGCGGTGATGCAGTGTTCGCGATTCAATTCGGCTTCGATGTCCTCGGGATAAACGTTCAAACCCGAAGCGGTAACAATGACATCTTTCTTGCGGCCGATGAATCGCAGACGCCCCGCGGCGTCCATGGCGCCGACGTCGCCTGTCGAAAGCCACTCCGACTCGCGGGCGACAGGACCGCCCTGTTCCCAGCTGGAGCCGGCAATGGTTTCGCCCTTCACGAGAATTTCGCCGTCCGGGGCCAGCCGCACTTCGCGACCCGGCATCACCTGGCCAAGCGAGCCACTGGCCGCCTTGAAGGGATGATTCAAACTGACTAACGCCGTGGTCTCCGTCATGCCGTAGCCCTGAATCACAGCAAAGCCGAGCCGCAGCCAGAACTGTTCGAGTTCATGATCAAGCGAAGCGCCGCCACACACAAAAGCCCAGAACTTCAGACCGAAGGCAGCATGCACATCGCGAAACGTCCACCATTTGCGCCAGACGGTTTGCGTGCGTGCGATTTCAAGGCGCTGCGAAAGATCGGGGTAACGGTCGAGCAGCGACAGGCGCAGCAGATCGAGCACGCGAGGGACCGCTGCTACCACCGAGATGCGTTCATTCGCGACGGTTTCGATGAGTTCCTGCGCCACTAGCCGCGATGGAAAGTGCAATGCCGCTCCCAGAAGCGGCGGCAGCCACAGGCCCATGAATTGGCCAAAGACATGGCTCAAGGGAAGCGTGTGAAGGAAACGAAGCGGATGAAAGATGCGTTCGTAGCGCGCGTACTTGCCCATTTCGATTTCAATGGGCCGGACGCTGGCGAGCACGTTGCGATGGGTGTGGACAATGCCTTTCGGCTCAGCAGTGGTCCCTGATGTGAAAACGATTTGAAGGGGATCGTCTTCCGAGAGACCGCGCGCAGGGGTGATGTCACTTTGCGCGGGTAGAGTTGTTTCAAAGTTCTCGAGGGCAAGGAAGAACGCAGAGGCGAACAACGCTCGCGAGTCCTTTGATGCCACGACAAGCTTCGGCTGCGTATCTGCAATGACGCGCCTCGCAAAATCTGGGGAGCCGCTGACATCCAGCGGCACCACCACCACGCCGCGCAGCACACATCCAAAAAAAGCGGCAATCCAAGGTGCGGAGTTAGGCGCGTGAATCACGACGCGGTCGCCCTTTGCGATGCCTTGGATTGAAAGATAGGCAGCGAAGCGTCCCGTGAGATGAGCCAGCTCGCCATAAAGGACGGTATGCCGCCTTAAACCGACCCGCGTGACGACGGCCATGTCGCGAGCGTGGCGAAGATACTCCTGGACTAGGGAAGAGAGGTGCGAGCGAATTGGAGGGGTTTCGGGCATCGTGCGCGTACCCCCCATTGTCTTGCCGAGCGTTCGATAGACCACGGGCGGCACCCACAGACGTTCTTTTTAGGGTGCAGATAGAAATCGCAAAATCTCACGCATCAGGCGGTCGCCCTGGTCCGTCTGAAAAAGGAATTGCGCGTGCGCGGACCCTTCCAGGATGATCAGTTCCTTGGGCTCGGGCGCCTTCTCATAACTTGCCTGAATCTTAGGGAGACGTGGCCCGTCATCGTTTGCGTCATCGCGCGCCACGATAAACAGCTTGCGGCCTTTAAGCTTCTCAGGCTCGTCGGCATAGGCCCCCAGCAGGACAATCCGGTCGATCTCGCTGGGCTTTGATTCCGCCGAAGCTTCCGCCGCGGCGCTGCCTCCAAAGCTTGCCCCAACAACCGAAATGGTTCTTGCGTCTCGGCTGCGAAGATATCTGACGGCAGCCAGCACATCGAAGCGAAAGCCTTCGTCGCCTGCTCGAAGCCCGGTCCCACCGTGTGACTGGCCGCGCCCACGGAAATCGATGGCCACAACTAGGAATCCAGCCTGGTCGAGTGTGCGCGCTTGTGACGACCAACTCTCTTTAGTAAACCGGCCGCCATGCGCCAGAACAACGCCGCGATCACCCTTTCCATAGACGTCGGCGAAAACTACTCCACCGTCTTGAGTAGGAAAGGAAACGTGCTCCTGCGCCCGCAGCGTCACCGATGTCAGGAGGGCAGTGAGAATGAGAGTGAGCGTCCGCATGATACGTGCGATTACGCGGCTGCAAACAAGGTGCCGCGACCAAGCAGCCACTCGGGATCGAATCTTCGCTTAACAGCGCGCATCGCTTCTATCTGCTCCGCGCTATAGAGTAGAGGCAGCAAGTGGGCCTTGCGCTTGCCCAGGCCATGCTCGGCTCCGATCGTACCACCTAGTTCCACAGCCTTCTTTGCAAACGTCACCATCATTTCGCGGCCGCTCTGGGCGTGGGCCTCGTCGAGTGGCATCAGGTTGACATGCACATGCGCGTCGCCAATGTGTCCGAAGATGACGTAGTTGCCGTGGAAATGCTGCTCACACTGCTCTCTATAGAACGCGAGCATCCGTTCATTCATTTCAATCGGAACCGCATAGTCGCTGCCAACAGTTTGCAGTCCCCGCCCGCGGACAATCCGATGTACTTCTTCAGGCAGCGCGTGGCGGAACACGCGAAAGCGTTCGCGATCGCGATCCGTGGTGCCGAACCAGGAAGTCGCAAGTTCACCGTGCTTTTCCAGCCGGTCGAGCCACTGGTCAGCCGCATCCTCAGACGCCCCGCATTCCTGCTCAATCAGCAGCGCCGCGCTCGCGTTTACGGGGATGTCCGGATACTTGACGCGGATGAATTCGAGCGACGGTTTGTCGACATATTCAAGCATTCGCAACCCGGCGACAGGCCGCCACGCGCGAACGGCCGCGAGGGCCAGGCCGTCCGATGGAAAGAAGACTAGTCCGGACAAGAGCCCTGCCGGTGCGGGCAAGAGTTGTAAGTCGGCTCGGGTGACAATGCCGAGCGTGCCTTCGCTGGCGGCTATCAGATCGATCCAATCGAGATCAGGACCGAGGTAGTAACCGGCGGAGTGTTTTGTGGTCGCGGGCCGTGGGATCGGCGTCACTGGAAAGTCGACTTTGTCGCCACGCTGCACCTGAAGGATGCGCCCATCCATGAGGACAACTTCAAGACTCAGAATATGCCGCCGCATGGAGCCGTAGCGAAAGCTGCGTGAACCGCTGGCATTGCAATTGATCGCACCACCCACTGAGGCCCAAGTCTCGGTGGGATCGGGTCCGAAGAACTGGCCGGTTGCGGCGGCTTCGCGATGAATCTCATGCAGCAAAACGCCCGCACCGGCATGCGCAACGCCGGGTTCAATCGAGAGCTTATTCATGCGATCGAGCGAGAGAACCCATCCGCCTTGCGGCACGCACCCGCCAGTCAAGCCCGTTCGTCCGCCCGAGAGGGTCAACGGCGTCTTTGAATCGACGGCGGCTTTGACGATCTCGCGGACTTCATCGACGCTGGTGGGATGAAACAACTGCGAAGCGGAGCCGTGAAAGCCGGACGCGTCGGAAAGGTATTCGTCGGCGATGGCAGCGGTAGAGGGCACGCGCGGATTCCCGTTGCGATTGTAACGCCTTTTCGCCGAGCGCCCTGCGATACTGCTAAGAACCTCATGGGCCTTCACGCGTGCATTCACTGCTGTTTTGAAAAGGAAAGAGCCAGCCGACTCTCGAAAAAGGTTCGAGCGATCGCTCTAGTGACAGTCACCCTCGCGGCCTTCGGGACCGCACCAGTGCCGGCCCAGATCGCACCATCGCAAATCCCACCAGCCAGGTCCACGCCTCCTGAACTTAACGCCACCGATCTCGAGGTCTTTCTCGATGGCCTGATGCCATCACAACTGCAGCGCGAAGATATCGCGGGAGCGGTGATTGCGGTCGTTAAAAACGGCAAGCTGATCTTTGCCAAAGGCTACGGTTTTTCAGATGTCGCCAAGCGCACGCCCGTCACCCCGGACGCCACGCTCTTTCGCCCGGGATCTATCTCGAAGCTCTTTACCTGGACCTCGGTGATGCAGCTATCAGAACAGGGCAAGCTCGACCTCGATAAAGATGTCAACGAGTACCTCGATTTCAAAATCCCTGCCGCCTGGGGCAAGCCGATCACGCTGAAAAATATCATGACCCATACCTCGGGCTTCGAGGAGGTGGGGCGCGACCTTTTTGTGGCGGATGCGCAGCACATGCATTCGCTCGATCGGTTTCTCAAGGATTACGTTCCCGCGCGCATCTTTCCTCCGGGTGTTGTCCCTGCTTACTCTAACTACGCGACGGCTTTGGCTGGCTATATTGTCCAACGCGTCTCAGGTAAGCCGCTGAGTCAGTACGTCCAAGACAACATCCTCACGCCCTTACAAATGGTGCGGACGACTCTGGTTCAGCCGCTGCCCAACAACTTGAAGCCGATGATGTCGAGCGGTTATAACAAGGCCTCTGACAAAGCTGAGTCCTTTGAATTCGTAGAACCCTACCCTGCGGGCAGCCTTTCCACTACCGCAACGGACATAAGTCGCTTTATGATCGCCCACTTACAGAATGGCGAGTTCGAGGGGAAACAGATCCTCAAACCCGAAACCGCCAAGCTGATGCATTCGCGCCTCTTCAACACCGACGACCGCCTTAATGGTATGAACTATGGTTTCTACGAAGAATCGCAAAACGGCAAACGCATCATCGGCCATGGCGGCGACACCATGTACTTCCACAGCGATTTGCACCTGATCCTCGAAGAAAATGTTGGCTTCTTTGTTTCATACAACAGCGCCGGCAAGGGCGAGATCAGTCCTCGCTCCCTGCTGTTCCATGAGTTCCTGGAGCGGTATTACCCTTACACACCGCCTGCCGCGGCCAAGGTGCAAAGCGCCGCTGAAGATGCCAAGTCCATCGAAGGCTTCTACAAGATGAGCCGCCGGTTCGATACGTCGTTCGCCTCCCTGCTCACAGTTCTGGGAGAAGCCGAGGTGACCCTCAATACCGACGGCACCATCAGTATCGACTTGGCGAAGGGTCCCGATGGTCAGGTTAAGAAATTTGAGGAGATTGCTCCCTTGCTTTACCGGGAAGTCCATGGCCAGGAGCATCTTGGTTTCAGGAAGGACGCAAGCGGGCGATGGGAAGGCCGCGAGGAGTTTCCCGCCATCGTCTTCCAGAAGGTAGGCTTCTTCGAAAACAAGACGGTGAATCTGGCTGTTTTGATTTTTGGTTTGGTCGTCGTTTCGCTGACGCTGTTGTTCTGGCCCGTCGCAGCCATTGTCAGGAAGCACTACGGGAGAAAGCTCGAGTACAGCCGGAGCGACTGTAGATGGCGCGTACTGGTGCGGCTCGTTTGCCTTCTCTTCGTCATCTTCGCTCTCGGCTGGGCAGAAGCGATCTCCATGGCTAACGACATCACGAAGCTGAACAGGCTTTCGCCATGGATCATCGGACTCGGCATCCTCGGCCATATTTGCTTGATCGGCGCCATCATTGCGTGCTTCAGTGGGTTTCGCAGCGTACGCGCTTCGAAACTTTCGCGCTGGCTCAAGTTTCATGCGGTGGCTTTGGCGTTAGCAGCGATCGGGCTAACCTGGTTCGCAATGCGATGGAATTTGATGAACTTCAGGACGCACTTCTGAGGGACCCGCGCAATCCGGCCCAGTATGATCGACCGAAAACGGCGCTCGACGTGCGTCTCGCGAGCTTATCCAAAAGGTGAGATGGGCATAGGCCCAGCCATTCGACAAGACAGACGCCTTAGTACCTTCGTTACTGCCAGGTCATTGATTTACCTGCTCTTAACAAAGTAGAATGGTCCGCCAAGTCGTTTTTGACCACTGGCCTTTGGCCTGCTAGGTCAAACGCGATAAGGAGTCGCAAGGTCATGCGTACATCGTCTGCTGTCAGGTTTCTCAGCTGCGTCATCCTGGCAACGGCCTTAATCCACCTGCGTGCCCAAGCCCCTGCGGCCGGAAACGTGCCCGCGGCAGAGGACCTGTTCCGCGCGATCAGAGCCAACCAGATTGATGACGTGAAGCGGCTTGCTGCGAACGGGGCGAACACAAAAGACAGATTACAGACAACTCCTCTCCACTATGCCGCGCTGTACGGAAACGCAGCCTCGATGAAGGTGCTACTCGAAGGCGGAGCGGATGCGAATGCCGTCGATAACCGCGGCGCTACGCCTCTGATTTATGCCGCCTACAACCTTGAGAAAACCAAACTTTTGGTGGAGCACGGCGCGCACGTGAACGTGGTGTCGAACAAGGGCACGACGCCATTGGAGATCGCAGCCATTCCGCATGGGAACGCGCCAGTGGTGCGATATCTGTTCGAGCATGGCGCGGAAATCGATCCGAAATCCGATGTGCTGGTTGATGCGGCGGAACGCGGCGACCCGGAAACTCTCAAGTTGCTGTTGGCTCATGGTGCTGACGTAAAGCATGTGGATGACCTCGGCGAGACGGCCCTATTTGCTGCCGCTTTGAGCGATCCCCCCGCGCAATGCGGCGAGAAGGTCGACCTTTTGCTGCCCGGATCCGACGCGAATGTGCTGAATACCTTTGCGGGCCGCGTGAAGAACGGACCGATCGCTCTGACCCACATGAGCGCGTTGATGTGGGCGGTGCAATCGTGCGAGCCCGGCGTGATGGAGAAGTTGATAAAGGCAGGCGCGAAGGTGAATGAGCGCGATGTCCGGCAAATGACGCCGCTGATGCTCGCGGTTGCCAGCGATTACGCGAAGCCCGAGACCGTTAAAGTGTTGCTCGCCGCGGGCGCGAACGTGAATGCGAAGGATCTGAACGGCGAAACGGCACTCGATTGGGCGTTGAAATATGGCAATCCGGCAATCGATCAAATGCTGGCCGATGCGGGCGCCCCCCATTCAGAATGGGCAGGGGGGCCGGCGCGGTCGGAGGCGTATCAGCCTACTGGCACGGAAGCATTGCAGCGGAGTGCGGCCCTTTTGGCAAGAACGAACGAAAAATTCTGGCTGGTGGGCGGTGGGTGTGTAGCATGCCATGCTCAACCCCTGGCGGCGCGGGCGTATGTGGCGCTACGGGAAGCGGGTATGAATCCGCCGGAGTCGATGAGGAAGGCGTTCGTAGAAGGTATGATCGCGAATCGGCCGCGCGTGCTGAATTCGGCGCCATTCCTGCAAGCTGGCGGCGGCGATTACGATGGTCCGCTGACGGAGTTCGAAGCTCTTAGCGACTTCAACATGAAGCCGAGTGACACCACCGATGCAATGGTTCACTACCTGGTGACGCGACAGGAGCGAACCGGGGAGTGGGCCCGCGGCGGGGATCAGCGTCCGCCGCTTCAAACCAGTTCGATTTCGCGCACTGCGGCGTCCATTCGAGCCTTGAAGAACTTTGGCTGGCCGGCGCGGCAGGACGAATTCGACCAGCGGATCGCGCGGGCAAAGCACTGGCTACTCGAAGCGAAGGCCGACATGACCTACGAGAAGGCCGACCGTCTGCTGGGACTCTATTATGCGGGCTCGACTGACAAGGAACTGCGCGATGCGGCACAGGAGTTGATCTCAGTAAGGCGGCCAGATGGCGGGTGGGCGCAGACGCGCTATCTGTCGTCAGACGCGTACGCAACCAGCTTGGCCCTTCACTCGCTGCGTGCGACCGGGCAAATGACAGTGAGCGATCCCGTTTATAAGGCTGGCGTCGCGTATCTGACGAAGACCCAGTTGCCCGATGGTTCCTGGTATGTGCGGAGTCGCGCGCTGAAGCTTCAACCTTACTTCCAGAGCGGCTTCCCCTATAACCACGACCAATGGATCTCGACAGCAGCGACCGCGTGGGCCGTCATGGCAATTGCCCCTGGTGCTCAGTCGGCTGTGGCATCACTGCCAGTGAAAGGCCGTTAGGGCTCCCTAAATCCGCGGCTGTTAGACGGGGAACGGATTCCGTTCGGCGAACCCTTGCTGATGCCAGTAAGGATAGGGGCGGGGCAGGCTGCTGGCAGCATCCAGCTTCTTGATTTGATCGCTGGTCAAAGCCCAACCGGTCGCGCCCAGGTTTTGCTTCAGTTGCTCCTCATTGCGGGCGCCGATGACTAAGCTCGATACCGTGGGACGTTGCAGCAGCCAGTTCAGCGCAATTTGCGGAACGGTCTTGCCCGTCTCCTTCGCCACTTCATCCAACGCATCAATCACTTTGTACAAATAGTCGTCGCCGACTTGGGGACCCATGTCAGCGGTCTTGTGCAGTCGGCTCACTTCCGGCAACGGTTGACCACGCCGGATCTTCCCCGTCAGCCGGCCCCAGCCAAGCGGACTCCAGATCAGTGCGCCCACCTTCTGATCGACACCTAAGGGCATCAGTTCAGATTCATAATCGCGGCCAATCAGGGAATAGTAGACCTGGTGTGCCACGTGCCGCGCCCAGCCATGCCGTTCAGAAACCGCAATGGATTTCATGAGATGCCAGCCCGAGAAATTGGAGGCGGCGATATAGCGCACCTTGCCGCTTCTCACCAGAGTGTCCAGTGTCTCCATCGTTTCTTCAAGCGGTGTCAGTGCATCGAAACCGTGCAGGTGATAGATGTCCACATGGTCAGTGTTCAGCCGTCGGAGGCTGCCTTCGATTGAGCGGAGCAAATGATACCGGGATGACCCCACAGCATTCGGATCTTCCTTGCTCGTGCGAAACGTGGCCTTCGTTGAAATCAGGAGATTGTTCCGCTTGCCTTCAAGAGCCTTGCCAAGAATCTCTTCCGAGGCGCCATTTGAATAGACGTCAGCGGTGTCGAAGAGATTAATACCCGCATCCACGCAGACACCGACAATCCTCTTCGCCTCATCGACGTTGGTGTCACCCCATGCTTTGAAGAACTCGGTCGTGCCGCCGAAGGTTCCTGCGCCAAAGCTAAGGACAGATACTTTCAATCCCGAATTTCCTAGTGTCCGGTATTCCATATATTCGGTAGGATAAGCAATTTCCGGTAAGGGTCTCGGCGATCGGCTATAGAATTGGCTCGACGTATGCGCGCTGAGGCTTCAAGAATCCCCGCCATCCTCAACGTCTTGGAATCGATGTATGGGAACCAGTCGCCTTGTTGGCCAACCGATCCCTATGACTTCCTGGTCTGGTGGCACTGCGGATATCCTGCGAGCGATCTGACCTGCGTCCGGGGGTGGGAGTCGCTCAACAAAGAGGTCGGCATCGAACCGCACCATATCCTGCAAGCCAGCATGGCAAAGCTCGCGCGCGCGTTGAAGCCCGGTGGCATGGTTCCGGAATTGCGGGCTCAACGTCTGCTTGAGATTGCCGCCCGTGTGCAGGATGAATTTGCGGGCGATCTGCGAGCCGGACTCAGAGGCGCGATCAAGGAGGTCCGCAGGATATTGAAGAAGTTTCCCGGCATCAATGACCCGGGCGCGGATCGCATTCTGCTCTTTGCCGGTCTGGTGCCCGTTGTGGCGATACCCTCGAACTGCCCCCATGTGATCGTCCGGATCCAGAGAGGCCAGGAGCGAGAAAACTACGGCGTGATATACCGCGAAGCCCAGGCGGAGATTGAGCAGGGTGTTCCGGCGAAATTCGACGCTCGCATGCGAGCCTACCTGCTTCTAAAGCAGCACGGCCAGACCTTGTGTAAAAGGACGAATCCCAAATGCGATCAGTGCCCCGTAAACGCGAGTTGCGCGTTTTTCGCCAAGAAATACCATGGCCGATCGACTTCAATCTGAATTTCGCGGCGAAGGGGTTACCCTACGCCGCCCTGCACACAAAGCTCCCACTCGCCAGAGGCGCTCCCTCGCCTTTCAACCCGAGGGCGTTAAGAGACGGGCACCGTCTTATTCTCCTCGTAACAAATTGATAATAAACAAGTTCTTCATTTAACCGCGAACGGAAGGTGTTCGTGCTTTGACGCAGCGGATCCCCTCCCTGAAATGGAAGTGCAGTTAGCCATCAGCCGGACCCCCGGTTTGACACTCCTTCCCCGGCATCGCTATACTCGTTCTTTAGGGTTTAGTGGACTGTGAGGAGTGCGTCTGTGCACTGTGTCTCACTTCTGTCGTTTTGAGCAGAGGCCTCTTTCCCAAAAACCAATTTAGAGATTAGGACTCGTCATGCCAAAACGCACTTTTCAGCCCAACAATCGTAAGCGGGCCAAGACACATGGTTTCCGTGTGCGGATGAAGACCGCCGACGGTCGGGCTGTGCTTGCACGCCGCCGGAAGAAGGGCCGTCACAAGCTGACCGTGAGCGATGAACGAGTTGTGCGCGAGTCAAAGTAACGAGACTGCCGCCGTCCCGAACGCGCTGACGCTCTCCCCGACGCTCTCTAAAGATAAGCGCATACTCCGGTCCGCCGAGTTCCGAAGGGTATACCAAACTGGTGTTCGTGTGACGTTTCGCCACTTCGCTGCCTTTTGCCTGGCTACCCCCGGATCAGCTTCTTCTTCCCGTTACGGTTTTACGTTGCCGCGTGCCGTTGGCAATGCAGTCGTGCGTAATCGGATCCGCCGCCGCTTTCGTGAGGCAGTTCGCGCTCATTTACACCAGCTTCCGCACGACTGGGCCATCGTTTTCAATCCCCGGCGCACTGCGCTCGACGTCCCATTTACTGAACTATCGAACGACGTCAATCGTCTTTTTGAGAGATGCAAAAAGCTTTAATCGCGTGCCTTCGCGGCTACAAGCTTTTCTTGTCGCCCCTGTTGCCCTCAGCCTGCCGGTTTCATCCTACCTGCTCCGAATACATGTTGGAAGCCATCCAAAAGTACGGCGCTTGGCGCGGTGTGTTGATGGGAACCAGACGCATGCTTCGCTGTCATCCGTTTCATGCCGGCGGTTACGACCCCGTCCGATAGCAAAAGAGAGTATTCATTCATGCCTGATTTACTTGGAAGCCCAAAAGACTCAAAACGTGAATTGCCACTGGAACTGCGAATGTTCCTGTTCTTCACGATTACCCTGCTGGCGTTTCTGGTAACGCAGTATTTCTTCAAACCGGCGCCCGCCCTGAAGTCCGTGGCTCCCCCTATCACTTCAAAGAACGCCGCTGCGCTAGTTGCAAAGCCAGCCCCTCTGCAGCCTGAAGCGACTGGGACGCCAACTGTTGTTGCCCCCCCGACAACCGCACAGGCCGAGACCTTGTACACCATCGATACTGACGTCTTCCATGTGGTCGCCACGAACAAAGGCGCCTTTGTGAAGAGCTGGGTGCTCAAGAAATACAAGGACAGCGATGGCCGCCCGCTCGATTTGGTGAATACCGCCGCAGGCGCTCTGCCGGGTCCGTTTGCGATCGATCTCAAGGATCAGAAGACATCCATCGACGATCCGAATGCCGTCCTCTATGTCGCCACGCCAACCCCGGACAAGCTCGGCATCTCTTTCGAGTACTCCGACGGCAAAACGACCGTTCGAAAATCCATTCAGTTCGGCCAGAAAAGCTACCTCTGCGATGTGCGGTCCGAGGTTGTCTCGAATGGCACGCCCGTCTCCCACCTGCTGATGTGGCGAGGCGGCTTTGGCGATGAAACCGTCCGTAATGCTTACGGCAACCAGCACACCGTCCACTACGACGCCACTACAAGCAAGCTAATTAAGAAAAACGCGAAAGATGCCAAGAACGCACCTGTCCAGGAGATTGGTAATTTCACGTTCGCCGGACTCGAAGACAACTTCTTTGCAGCCGTCGCGCTTCCCGCCGGGCCCGCGAACAGCGTGGAAGTGCGGACCTACGACGATCAGCTCACCATTACCGGCGAGAGTAAGCCTGAGGCTTTCGTGGGCGGCGGCGTCAGCACCGGATCGCAGAATCAGTTCTCGCTCTTCGTTGGCCCCAAAGACATTGACCTTTTACGCAAGGTGAGCCCCAAGCTCGAACAGCTGGTGGATTGGGGCTACTTTGGTTTGATCGCCAAGCCTTTGTTCCTCTGGCTGAACTGGGTGAACGATCATTGGACCAACAATTTCGGTTGGGCCATTATCGTGGTCACCGCCATCATCAATATCCTGCTTCTGCCGTTTAAGTTCACCAGCCTTCGCTCTGCGCGCAAAATGCAGAAAATCGCCCCACAGATCAAAGCGATCAACGACAAATACAAGAATGTCTCCATGCGCGATCCGAAGGCAGCGGAGAAGAACCAGGAGGTGATGGCCCTCTATAAGCAGAATGGCGTGAATCCGGTTGGGGGATGCCTGCCGCTGCTGGTTCAGCTTCCGTTCTTCTACGCGTTCTATCGGGTGCTCAGCATCGCTACTGAGCTGCGTGGCGCCAGTTGGCTCTGGGTGAACGATCTTTCCCGTCCCGAAAGCCTTGCCATTCACCTGCTCCCCATAATTCTGATTGCCACGCAGTTTCTAATGCAGAAAATGACTCCGGCCGCTGGTGTCGATCCCTCGCAGCAGAAAATGATGCAGTTTATGCCGCTGATCTTCGGATCGATGTTCTACTATGCACCGGCCGGCCTTGTACTATATTGGTTGACCGGAAACGTCGTTGGTGTCATGCAGCAGATGGTAATAAACCGCTTCATGCCCCTGCCTGTGCCGCCGCCACAGGAGGTTCCGGAGAAGATTTCCAGTTCCAAGGCGCCCGCGAAAGCGCCCGTAAACCGATCCAGCAAAAGATAACTGATGAAATACACCATCGACTCGATTCAGCCGAAGCTTGAACAGTTCTTACGGCCGGTTCTGGCCACCGGAAAGTTTCAGCTTCGCTACGAGTTATCAGAAGCGCACAGCCCACACCCGGAGGTTGAGAATCCGGAAGTAACAGTCAAGTTTTCAGGGGAAGATGTTGATCTACTCCTGGCCAACCGCGGCGAACTGCTTCTCGCGTTAGAGCATCTCGCCATGGAAGCAATCGGCGTGCCGGCCGAGGACCATTCGCTCATTTCGTTCGACGCGAATGATTACCGATTGCTGCGTAT
>Ga0206891_10170_pt1 | contig 19712 bp, 14 predicted proteins | sample Alteio_BWOrgHeat_55_FD_153246 | JGI IMG/M metagenome (GOLD analysis project Ga0206891, IMG submission 153246) | Enriched cells from forest soil in Barre Woods Harvard Forest LTER site, Petersham, Massachusetts, United States - Alteio_BWOrgHeat_Nextera7 ...
CGTTGCTTATCAAAAAACAGTCAGAATATAAAGATTTTGTACTTGAGTGTGAAAAAGAGATTTTAGCATTAGAGCATGAAAAAATTGAACATATTAAAAATATTGATGTTTTGACGAATGAGCGCGATAAAGAATTAGTTGGAATTCCTGAAGAATGGATTGAAAAATATAATCTTATGGGTCAAAAAGTTACTGATCCTGTTGTTACGATAGAACATGGTAGTTGTAACGGATGCTTTCAGCAATTGGTGAATCAAGATCTTGTGCGTGCAAGGCGTGGTGCACTTTTGCAATGTAAAAAGTGTTTTCGTCTTTTATATTCTCCTGATAGCATATAAAATAAATGGGTATAGTTATGGAACAACTGGGTTTATTTGATACAAGCAGATCAGTAGAGAAAAATAGATGGAAATTATTTGTTGATGGTGCATCAAAAAATAATCCAGGACCATCGGGTGCTGGTATTTATATTGTAAAAAATGATGCTTTGTTTATTAAGTGTGGTTATTATTTAGGATTAAAAACGAATAATCAAGCAGAATATTTAGCGCTTATTTTAGGCCTTTTTATTGTATCTGAACATAGTAGCAGCGATGATTCTGTCCATATAGTTTCTGATTCTTTGTTATTAGTACGACAAATTATGGGACTTTATAAAGTAAACCATCCTCATCTAAAGCCACTTCATATGCTTGCGCAAAAAAAAGTACGTGCAATGAACGCGGTTATAACCCATGTTTTACGAGCAGAAAACACTGAGGCTGATGAAATGGCAAATCAGGGTGTAAAGTATAAAAATTTCCCTCCAAAACATTATATTGAACAGTTGAAGCATTATGACATTACGCTTGAAGGCTAGTGTTGTTTTTTTGTTCGGTTGTCTTTTCACTATTGCAAATGCTGCACGATGGCCTCAAGCAGCGCTCTCTTTTGTTTGTTCAAAGAACAATATCTTTTTTATTAATACCTGTAAAAAATTGTATATCTATGATCACGTTTCTCATACACGTGAAAAATTTTTTTATAAAGCATTAACAGTAGGATGCGATGCAAAAGCTATCATGTTTGATGGTAAAAAGACACGGTATTATGATGTAAATATTAGTTCTGATGATTATTGCGTGAATGTTAATAATTTTTATTCGTGTAAAGCGGTACATTGTACCGTTTCTGATAGTTGTTTTGAGGGGCGATTAATTTTTTTGATTTCTGATTATAAAAAGATAATGCAAAAAAAATTGATGCAGAAGCTTTTTGCATGCGAAGCAACGGCAAATTCTTGGTTTGTTATGGTAGATGCTGTACAGAGTGATTTGGAAAATGCATTCGCGATAATTGCTGAAAAGAGATCAATGGTTGTACGTGTTTTGTTGCATGAAGCATCTAACAGTGGTAATGCTACGTGGAAATTTAGTTCACCTGATGGTATTACTATTTCTTTTGTTGGAGAAGGAAGTACGAAAAAAATTTTTTGTTCACAAGAAATAACTGTTATGGCAAAAAATGGTGTACTTTTTTGTAATGGCTATAAAATAACACATTCGGTGAGACTAGAGCCATTATGTGGATATGGTGAATGCAATGGCGTTTCGTATGATGGTTATTTTTCGTGCATTGCATATAAAGATTCTTTTTTGTGTATTAATCATGTTGATGTGGAAGATTATATTGTTGCCGTTTTACGTACTGAAAGTTGGCCAGGTTGGCCGCTTGAAGTGAATAAAGTTTTTGCAATTGCGTGTCGCAGTTATGTTGCGTGCAAAGCAAATGAGGCAAAGCGTGCTACGCGTCCATTTCACGTGAAAAACACAAATGCTCATCAAACGTATCGGGGGCGTCATAATGTTTCAGTACTCAAAAAAGCGGTTGAGCAAACGCGGGGTGTTGTGCTTTGTTTTAATCAAAAACCCATTTTGGCTATGTTTGATAGTTGTTGTGGTGGTATTATTCCTGCGCACATAGAAGATTTTGATTTTAAAAAGGTTCCGTATCTTGCGCGTGAGTATGCATGTACATTTTGTAAAACATGCTCATTATATTCATGGGAAGTTTCTTATGAGCATCATGTTTTTAATCAATTGATTAATGAGTATAAAAAGGAATTACAGGTATTACGTGATATTTCAGTGACAAAAAAAGATGGCGCAGGCCTTGTTTCAGAAGTTTTTTTAAAAGGGCGGAGATCGCCGGTCATTGTTTCAGGTAAAAAAATGTATTCCTTATTGAAGGATGTTAAAAGTTTTTATTTTGATGTGCATAAAAAAGAAAAGCACATTGTTTTTTTTGGTCGTGGATTTGGTCATCATATTGGTCTGTGTCAGTGGGGAGCGCGGCAAATGGTTAAAGAAGGGTGGGATTATAAATCAATTTTGCAGTTTTATTATCCACGGACACAGTTTATGAAAATGGTATAATATTATTGTAAAAATGCGCGCAACATCCATGCCATTTTTTCGTGTTTTTCCAATAGTTCGCATAGAAAATTGTTTGTTGCATAATCGTTGCAATCGTTGGCGTATCGACTATCTTCGTGGAGTTTACTGATTATTTCTTTATGATCGTTATAGAGTAATTTAATCATGCCCAGATCATCGGGATTTTTTCCTGGATGCTCGCCGAGTGAACTTTTTTCAAGAAATTCGGTGAGTGTTCCATCCGATTTTTCATCAAGTGCACGTACGCGCTCTGCTACTTCATCAATAATTTCTTCTAATTGGTGACGTTGGCTGTCAAAGAAACTATGCAATGCTCCAAAATGTTTTCCTTCTACATTCCAGTGAAATTTCCATGTTTTTGTGTAAAGAACATATTCGCTGGCAAGAAGATGATTGAGTAGTTTTGCGATTTCTTTACGGTTTTTATTAGAAATGCTTGTTTTATTCATAGTAATTTCCTTTTTATCATTTGTTACTTGTTAAGTTATTCATTGCTTAGGTAAGCATTACAGTAGTGATTATAGGTAATGAGGAGGTTGGAAAAAAATAGTTTTGTTAAAACAAAAAATAAGTTGGATATTTCTATGCATGATAAAAGTGTGGAATCATTCTTCTCGTTGTTTCGACTTTTTTATTACATGAGACCTTATCGAACACGATTAATAGGGGCACTTATTTGTAGTGTATTGCATAATATTTTTGACATTTTACCGGATTTATTAATTGGTGTAGCCGTTGATGTTGTTGTTAATAAGCACAATTCATTTCTTGCCCGTGTAGGCATTGCTGATTTTTTAGCGCAGCTATTATTTTTGGGAAGCGCTACGTTTATTTTATGGTCGCTGGAATCTATTTTTGAGTATTTAAGTGAAGTTTTATGGAGAAATTTGGCACAAGCAGTGCAGCATGATATGCGTGTTGCTGCGTATGGTCATATGCAGCAGTTGGAAATGGCCTATTTTGAAAATAAAAGTACGGGAGAAATTCTTACCGTACTTAATGATGATATTAATCAATTAGAGCAGTTTTTTGATAAGGGGATTAGTGACGGTATTTATTTTATAGTATCTGTTGTATGCGTGAGTATTATTTTTATTTATTTATCGCCGATGATAGCATTTTTTGCATTTTTTCCTGTTCCGATGATTATTTTTATTGCTTATAATTTTCAAAATAAACTTGGTCCTTTGTACGTGCATGTTCGTGAGCAAGCGGGTCTCTTGGGTGCGCGTATTGCAAGTAATATTCATGGTATTGCAACCATTAAAAGTTGTACAACAGAAGGGTATGAGTTAGAACGATTGCGCAATGAAAGTTGTGCGTATAAAAAGTGTAATAGCATTGCCATTGGTACCAGTGCAGCATTTGTTCCCGTAGTACGTGTGGCAATTGCGTGCGGTTTTGTCATCACCATGACGTTGGGGGGATGGTATGTTCTGCATGGCACATTGGCTATTGGTGCGTACAGTGTTTTAGTGTCGATGACGCAGCGTTTATTATGGCCTTTTATTTATTTAGCAAAAATTACCGATGTTTATAAAAGAGCGATGGCATGTGCGCAGCGTGTATTTGCGATTATTGATTTGCCGATTGGTATTGTTGATGGTCAGAGCGCTGATATTAAAGAAAATGTGGTTGGTCATATAGAATTTAAAAATGTTTCATTTATGTATCCCAGTGGTGTGCATATTTTTGAAAATTTATCTCTTTCTATAGAACCTGGTCAAATGGTTGGTTTTGTTGGTTCTACGGGAAGTGGAAAAACAACACTGATAAAATTATTATTACGATTTTATGATCCAATAAAAGGAACCATTTTTTTAGATGGTTTGGATACAAAAAATTTGAAATTGCATGCTTTACGAAGATCATTTGGTATTGTGAGTCAGGATATTTTTTTGTTTAATGGAACAATACAAGAAAATATTATGTATGGTTCATCGAATGCAACGATTGAAGATGTAGAACATGCTGCGCACATGGCAGAAATTCATAATTTTATTATGACACTTAAGCATGGTTATAAAACAGTTATTGGTGAGCATGGTCAGCGGTTATCGGGAGGGCAAAAGCAACGCATTTCAATTGCGCGAGCATTGGTAAGTAAAGCGCCAATACTTATTTTTGATGAGGCTACGTCATCAGTTGATAATGAAACTGAAGTAGCAATTCAACGATCATTACAAAATATAGCGCATGATCATACATTATTTGTTGTCGCACATCGCTTATCATCAGTGCGTCATGCAGATAATATTTTTGTTTTGCGTAATGGCGTTATGGTTGAAATGGGTAAGCATGATGATTTGGTAGTAAAAAATGGTATGTATGCGCATTTATGGCATATTCAAACGGGTGGCTCAACTATTGGTAAAAATTGTTTTTAGCGCCGTGTGAAAGCAGTAAATGTAATAAATGCATCTGCTTTTATTGTAACAGCGCATTATAATCAATATGACCAATCAAGTCTGTTGCGGACAAATGAGGATGGTCTTTTTTATTAAATTGTTTTGTTATAGTACCATTTTCTAAAATCCATATTTTTGTTCCAATGGTAAGTGCAAGTTCTGGATCATGCGTAATAAGTATTGTTGTCATTTTATGTTGATTAATCCATTTGAGTGCAAATTGTAAGAGTTTAGTTGCTGATGCGGGATCAAGTGCAGCAGTTGGTTCATCAAGTAAAAATAATTTTGGTGGGACGGCTGTAGCCATCAAAAATGCAAGTAATTGTCGTTGTCCACCGGAAAGATCTTTCATAGGAGTTTCGAGTATTTTTTTTGAATGAAGATTTAATTTTTTGAGATTATTTAAAACATGCATGGGAAAATTTTTCATGCCGTCGTGCAGTTGCGTGGGTTTTCCTTTGTAATTGCTCATTGCTAAATTCTGTGCAACTGTCATTGAAGCGCTTCCATTGAGCTGTGGATTTTGAAAAAGACGACTAATAGTAGTTGCTCTACTTTGTTCATCAAGATAGGTAATATCAGTATTGTTAAAAATGATGGTCCCGTTAGTTGGTGTGCGTTTTCCGCTAATCATGTCAAAAAAAGTACTTTTTCCCGCACCGTTGGGGCCAACAATAACGATAAAATCGCCGGATTCGATAGTGCAAGAAATGTTTTTGAGAATTTCCCGTTGGTTGATAGTAACTGATATATTATTAAAATGTATCATGATTATTTCCGATTAAAAAATGTTGTTTGTTGTTTTAAGATTATCATAACAATAATCAGAAACGCGGTAATAAGTTTATTCCATTCAGGATCAACGTTAAATTCAAATGTTGCAGTAATAATTGCTTGGTAAATAATTGCACCGATAATAATGTTAGTGCTAAATTTAGGGCTTATCGCTTCTGATAATATGAGTCCTGCGAGTGCAATGATAAGTATGCCTACGCTCGCCCAGATGGAAAAATATCCTACGTATTGTACAAAGAGTGCACCGCTCAGTGCGGTAAGAGCATTTGAAATCATGAGCGCACCGATAATGTATTGATGAGGATCTTTGCCAAGATTGGTAAGCATTTGTGGATTATCGCCTACGGCATAAAATAAAAAACCATATTCAGTATTTAAAAGCCATTTCATGGTGAGTAATAATAGTGTAATGAGCGGTAGCAAAACTATTATTTTCAAATGTATCATATCGGGTGATAGTGTATTAAAAATGGTTGATTTGCTGCCGACAACCATATTGGAACCGGCAATTTTAAGATTTATTGAAAATAGTGCAGTAGTAACGACAATACCACTGATTAAATTATTGAGTTTTAATTTTGTATGTAATAATCCTGTTGCAAGGCCTGCGATAGCTCCGGAAATCATTACTAAAGGAAGTGCGATAAACCATGGTGCATTGTTGCTGAGTAATAATGCCATTGTTGCGCCACCTAATCCAAAACTGCCCTCTAAAGAGAGATCGTCAAATTTGATGATGCGAGAAGTGAGATATATTGCCATAATGCATACGGAAAAAATGAGGCCTCGTTCTATAATTCCTTGCATAATGAGCAATTCTGACATCATTGATTTATCCTTGTCTGTTAAGTGAATACATCAGTATAATAATACGTAACATATTTTTAAATATAGTTTATAAGTATATAGGTACTATGCCAAATTATAAAGGTCATCTTGTCGGTGGTGTGGCTGCATATGCACTTGTTTTATTATTGGTTATAGGCACAGCACCATCATTAATAACAGCGTTTGAGTGGTTATTATGCGCATTAGCTGGTTGTTTATTTCCTGATATTGATACTAAGAGTAAGGGGCAAAAATATTTTTATCGTGGTGTGCTTATGTCTTTTATCGTTTTGGTAAGTCAAGGTAAATATGAAGTGCTTTCTTGTTGTAGTTTTATTATGATTACGCCAATGCTTGTGCGTCATCGTGGCGTTTTTCATAATCCCGCGTTTATTATGTTTATTGCAGCGGTTGTATGGATTTTGGTGAGCGTATCATTTCCGCAATTATCACGTCCGTTACTTTTAAATCTTTTATTTTTTGTAGTGGGTGCGTTTTCTCATATATTTCTTGATCGCTTTGTTAGCCGCTATTTTCGTTCCTGATTGCTCTGTGTTTTAAATGTATCGTTGACGATGTCGATTGAGTACGTGCCACGACGGTATTTGACGTAATGGGATTCATCAAGTGGTTCAAAGAAATCTCTAATATTATTTTTATTACAAAAACTTTCTAAGGTATCTCTGAGTTCGGTCATATTGGTAACATTATATTGTTTATATAACAGATTTGAAAGATCATTTTCTTTTTGAGTGCTTAGTTGTTGTTCTTGTAGATTATGGGTATCGTAATGTTTTTTTAGTCTGCGTGCCTTACGTCTTGTTGGCATAGTTTTTTTTCTTTTTTGTAGGGGAATTGTCTTGCCAGGATGCTTTTTTTCTTCTTTAACCACAGGAGGATTTGCAGCGAGAGAAAGAGGAAGTTCTGTTGTGATGCGTAATGAGCACTTGCTTTGAATACTTATAAGTGCTTTAGAAGAGAGTTGTTCTCTTTTGCTTTCTGGGGTGTAATTTTGCCAAACTGAGCGTATGTTTTCAATTATCTCATCAAGTTTTGGGTCAACTTCATCTATATAATCTGTATCATCTATTTCGGTGTTGTTATCCATGCTTACGGTATGGAATGGGCAAAATATTAAAAAAGTAATGATGGCCAAGGACAATAACTTCATATGATCCTTTTATGGTAAAAATTATTTTTTTGTCATCCAACTTATACCATAAGCGCTACAAATACTCAAAGCAAATCCTGGTATTACAGCAGGAACATCGATTAAATAATGCGATAATAAAAATGGTTGTCCAAAATTATGCCACGCGCTCGCGATAAATGCACCAGTGAAAATACTTGCGTACGCACCATATTTATTGATGAATGTACTGTGCAGGGATAAAAGAACTAGAGGGCCAAATGAACATCCAAAACCCATCCATGCATAATGCACCAATGATTGAATGCTGCTTTCTTTGTCCATGCTGACGTAAAAACTTGCAAGCGCAATAAGTATAATGCTCAATCGATATATCCATAAAAGTTCTTTGTCAGTTGCATTTTTGCGTAAAGTTCCGTGGTAAAGATCTTCAGTGATAACTGAAACAAGGACGAGTACTTGTGCGGTAATTACTGATAAAGTGGCGCCTGCTACAGCGGATAATATAAAACCAATAGCTAAAGGGTTGAATAAAGATTTTACTATTTCAAGAAAAAGTAATTCTTTATTTGCAAGCATGTCAGGATAATAAGCAATGCCAATAAGTCCTACAAGTCCTGCAGCGCTTAAAACGCTTATTTGCCATGTAAGTCCAATATATTTTGCTTTATTCATTTCATGAACATTTTTCATGCCCATAAATTTTGTTAAAATATGTGGCGTGCCAAAATAACCAACAGCCCAGCTTATTGTCATGAACAATGCACTCAGCATTGCTTGCCATGTGTTAGGAAAGAGCGTGAGTGGGATATTATTGCGTGCAGCGGCGATGGTGATAGCCTGATAACCGTCGATATGAGAATATGCAATAAATGGAACGCAAAATATAACGATTAATAAAAAAACTGCTTGAAAACAATCAATCCAAGCAAGTGCTTTGTAACCACCTAAAGCGATATATAATATTACGCAAGCAAGCGCGATAATTATTCCATGTACGTAAGGTACGTTAAAAATTGATTCTGCTAAAAACCCAAAGCCTTTTAATCCTGCCGCGATATACACTGCAAAAAAAAGCAGTGAAATAAATGCGCTTAAAATACGAATAATGCCTGAGGAGTCAGAAAATCGTTTTTCAAAATAAGTTGAAAGGGTGATGCAGTGATAATATTCAGTTTTTTTTCTCAATTCGGGTGCAATGTATGTCCAGGTAATATACATACCTATTGTAAGGCCAATAGCAATCCATGCATTTACCAATCCACCACTGTATATTGCCGCAGGGAATGCCATAAAAAGCCAATCACTCATGTCACTTGCATGCGCAGAAAAAGCGGTAGCGATATAGTTGAGTGATCTATTGCCTAAAATAACTTGAGAGTACTGTGTTTGTACTGTTTTTTTATTGTTGATGTAGGTGCTGAGTGCAATGCCGCTGATAATAATAAAATAAAAGATAAATCCGATTAATGTTAATTCCATAATAATTTTTGCCCGTTAAAAACTTTGCAAATCAAATAATGCTAATGAGTTAGAGGTTGTATTTTTTGCAATCGATTTCAAGGGTTCGCCGCGAAGTTCGGCTATGAACTGCGCAATCTCCTTTATGTATTGAGGATGGTTTTGTTTACCACGCATAGATTGGATGGGCAAAAAAGGTGCATCTGTTTCAAGAACAAGATTATTAATGTTCATTGATTGAACAATAGAGCGTAATGCATTATTTTTTGGATAGGTTATTGTTCCGCCAATGCCCAGCATAAAATTCCATGAAGTTACTATGTCAGCAAAAGCTTGATCATAAGAGAAACAGTGCATTACAGCTCGTGTAATATTGTTTTTATATTCTTCTAAAATGGTAAGCGTTTCATCGTAAGCTTCGCGACTGTGTACGACGAGAGCAAGATTATTTTCAAGAGCAAGTTCGATTTGTGCTTTAAAAGCATCGCGTTGACGAATAAGATTATGGTTGGGATAATAACGATCCATGCCACATTCACCGATACCAACAATTTTATTTTCTTTTTTATTGAGCACCCACATTTTCATAGCTTTAAGATCGTCTTGCCATTCATCAGAATCATTGGGATGAATGCCAACGGTTGCAAAAACATTTTTATGACGTTGAGCGAGCGCAATACAATTACTATTTTCAACATGACGCGTACCAACGTTGATGATGATAGAAACATCATGTGCATGTGCTTGTTCAACGATAGTATCAGTAGCAATTAATTCTGATGATTGTAGCGGCACATCAAATTCTTTTTTGACCATCATATTGATGTGGCAGTGTGTGTCAATGAGCATAAAACCTCTTGCGCGAGTTGATGAAAGCATAGTTGCTCTTTATAAAAAATTATTATAGTTATGTTTAATATGTTTGACAAATTTTTGTAAAATTATTATACAATACACGATACACTTTTGTATTGTACAGTACGCAAAGTTGTTTTAAAAGAAAGTTGTAGTGAAGTAGCAGTGTTTATTTTCAATTATTTTTACTAACCATCTCAAGGAGTCCTTATGAATAAGAGCGAATTAATAAATGAGCTCAGCGAAGAAACAACATTTAGTAAAATGGATGTTACGCGAGTGCTTGATTCTTTCATTCGTATTGTTAGTCGCGCGCTAAGAAAAGGTGAAAAAGTTTCTATCACGAGTTTTGGTAGTTTCTGGATTTCTCGTCGACCTGCGCGTAAAGGAATTAATCCAGCAACTAAAGAGCGTATTGATTTACCAGAAATTAGCATCCCTCGCTTTAAGCCAGGTAAAAGTTTACGTGAAGTTGTTCGTACGGTAAGACTAGGTTAATTTAAGCTTATCGCAAGAAGAGTTTTTACATAAAGGCTACGGTCAGAAAATGATCGTAGCCTTTTTTCTTTTTTTGTGAGGTTTGATTTCGAGTTGTTTGCTTTAGTAATCGTCAAGATTGATTTTGTACATTTCAAGGCATAGTTGTGTAAGATGTTCCATATTGATACCAGTTTCAATGAGCATTTTTTTTATCGTTGTGATGATATCGCGTGGAGAGATGTTTTTTGTATTAGGTCTCTCTGTTGTTTCATCAATAACATTGATGATTAAATTTGTATAAGATTCATCAATAAAAAGGGCTTTTTTGTTGTTTTTTTTAACGATACCATTGATGAAGCTTTTTTTGAGAAACGTTAAAAAATGTTGATAACAAGCAGAATTTAATGTTTTAAAATAACTATCTAAATTATTCATTGCTATAAAATAATATGCATGGGGATTGGCGTCTGGTTGATTTGTTAGTTTTTTTAGTTCGCGTGTATTTAGTTTTTTATTTTCAGCATAATTTGTTAATTCGTTGTTAAGTGTTTGATTTTGGGAATATTTAGATGTTTTGTTAGCGCTGAGTAGTGAAATGAGATGATGTTGCTTATTTTCTTTTTTTTCAGCTCCCCCTATTTGATTTGGTTGTTGTAAGCTTGTTTGTGCTGTTTTAGTAGCGACTTTTGGTTGCTTTATTATCTCATCTTTGCATTTTTCTGTACTGTCAGGAGCTGCAAAGATGTCTTTACACATTTGTGCAAAATATTTCATGTTGATACCGTTTAGAGAAAGGCTTTCGTTTATGAATGTAATTATTTCATGAGAAAATTTTGTTAGCTTATCGTTTTCGGTGAGATTGCCAATGATTCCTAATGTAAGATTGAGGCATTCGCCATCTAAAAATTGACTGTCGTGGCCATTCCTTTTGATGATGCCGGTATTAAGGCCATTGGTGAAATAGTTTTTAAATAAGGTGTAAAAGTTATAATCTTTTGTTGTGTGATAGTTATCAGCATAAATTGTTGCTAATAACATACATGCATGAGGATGGGGTGGTGATTGAAGAGCAAGCTTTTGTAGAAGTGATTCGTTCAGGTTACTGTTTGTAAGGTCAGTTAGTATATTTATATAGTTCTGATTTGAAAAAGTATCAGAAAAATTTTCATGAGCAAGATGGTAAAAGAGTGGATGATTGTGCAATCTTTGTTGAATTTCGCGTGCATCGAGTAGGCTTTTTATGCTGTTTGTGCTCGGTACAGTTTCTTGTGGTGTTATCGTTAAAGATTTTGATTGGTTTACTATTTTATCCTCAAATTTTTCTTTTTTGTTTTCAGCTTCATCAATTGCTGAAAGATTAATATCGTGGATGTCTTTGCAAAATTGAGTGAAATTTTTAATATTTGTTGTATAAGAAGGAGATTGTAAGGGGTATTTTTCTATCATTTTTTTAATGGCGTATGAATTAATAGAGGCAGCTGCTTGATTTGTTTGTTGCGTGCATGTTTGTGGGTTTTCGGTAGAAACTTTTGGCTGTTCTATTATTGTATCTTTGGATTCTTTTGCTTCATTCTCTGTTTTACCAAAAGTTGCAAGATCAACGCCATGGACTTCTTTGCAAAATTGAGTGAAAATTTCCATATTAATGCCGTGCATAGGGAGAATTGTCGTTATAAACGTAATTACTTTGCTAGTAAGCTTTTTTGTTTCATTATTTTCTTCGGTAAGTTTAACGATGACATTTAATAAAACATCGAGATAAGCACAATCTACAAATACGCTATCGTGACCATTTTTTTTAATGATGCCATGCTCAAAACTGAGTTGTAGATAGTATTCAAACAAGTTGTAAAATTGCGAATTTTTTTTAGCGAGATAGTCGCTTGTATTAATTGTTGCAAGAAGAATGCATGCATGAGGATGAGGTTGTGATTGATCAGCAAGCTGTTTTAAATGAGCTATATTTGGTGTATTGTTGCTAAAGTGATTTTTTAATATTTTTAGATATTGTTCATTTGTTGCATAAGAAGACGTTTTTTGATCAATGAGCAAGGGTTGCAAGGGATGTTCGTCTGCTTTTTCCTTAATGGTGAATGCATTAAGAAGGCCATCAACCTTATTTGGTTGCTGCATGCATGTTTTCCATATTTCAATAAAAGTATTTGTTGCATGGGTTTCTATTTTTTTATTTTTTTGCTCTTCTATTTCACCAACTGTTGCAAGATCAACGCCATGGACTTCTTTGCACAATTGCGCAAAATGTTCCATGTTGATGCCGTACGTTGGCAATGTTGTTTTTATGAAGGTGATTATTTCATGATAGCGTTCTTTGCGGTCACTGTATTCGGCAAGAATTTTGCTACAACAGTTAATGATATTTAATACAAAGTTGAGGCATTCACCGTCTACAAACTTACTATTCTGACCATCATTTTTGATAATACTGGTATCACAACTGCGTTTTAAATAATAGGTAAATGTTTCGTAATAATTGCGATCTTTTGTTTTGAGATATTTCTCTGCATAGATTGTTGCGGTGACAATGCATGCATGAGGATGTGCTGGTGATTTATCGGCTAGTTGTTCTAAAGCAGAGATACTCACGGAGTTGCCGGTTAACGAGGTCATTGCGTCTGAATAGTCCTTATCTGAAAAATGATGAGAAAATTTTTCGACAGCAAGAGAAGAAAAGAATTTGTGTTGATGTGTTCTGTGTTGGATACTACTTGCATCATGCAGCTTGATTAAATCTTTTGCATTGTTGACTTTGATTATAGATGTTTGTTGTGCGCGTAGCTTTTTTGTTTTTGGAGCATTTGTGCTTGGTTCCTTTGTGTTTTGCTGATTGTTTTCAGTAATTAAAGAGTCATCAAAATACACCCCAAACTGAGCAAGACTTTCACTTTTTAAGGCTTTCTCAAAATTAGCAATAACGTCTTCATTGCTGCAAATAGTAGGACTTGCGGCAACATTTTTATTGTTAGGTGTACTGAGTTTTGTGTGAATTCTTATTAAAAGGCCTGATAAGTATTTCGCATCAGGTGAATCTTTAGATAATTCTTTGAGTGCTTTTTGTATGAGGGATATGATTTCATCGATTTTTATGGTGAGGTTTGGGTTATCATTAAGCCATTCAAGAGCAATTTGTTTTATTGCTTTGATATTCTGATAACGTGCTGCCTTTTGAAAGCATTCAATTGCAAATTTTGGTGAACTGTTGTAACAAGCGGTGCCCAATTGTGAATTTACTAAACCAAGCAATGTTGGTGTTGCATCTTTGAATCGATCTACTTTTTCTAATAGATTGAGGTAACCCATGGATTGCATAAGAAGCTGCGGAGATTGTGAGTCTATATAAGTACACGCTACGATCATGGCAGCGTTTTCTTGAGCAATGGAGGTGTCGGAAATATCAGGATTCTCGCAATTTTCTTTTGCAGTGTTTGCATTTTTGGCAAATTCTTTTGCGTAGTTTATAAGGAGTTCATTTTTTCCACAACGATCTATGAGCGCATTAATGGCTTCCTGAGATAATTTTTCAATGGTGATTGTTGCGCCATTAAAAATACTCGTCAAATATTCTAAAGCAAGATCATCTTTCTTATGAATTTGATAGCTTTCAAAAAGTAAAAACTGTTGATTGGTACTTTTTGGATAACGGTCATTAAGTTCTTTTTGAAGCGTCTTTATTTTTTCGGCATGTTTTTGTTGCTTTTCACGTTTTATATTTGTTTTTCCTTGTACATATTCTAAATTGTTTTTTAAATATTCTACGCACAAGTATATGGGTAATAAATGCTGACAGGTTTTTGCAAGAACATATTGTGCTTTACGTTTTATTTTACCAATTGTCTGTTTTCCTGTGTCAGGTTTTATTGTGACCGGTGCATGTTCTTCTGCGTATTGTAAGCATTCAAGGCCAATGGCACAAAGAGGGATCATTCCTAGTTGTGTATAATCAGCGGAACAGTAAATAGTTCCTACGCGCAAACAATAGTTGAGCGCGGCATCATTTTTTTCTTTTGCTTCCATGATTCTATTTGTTTCATCATTAAATAATTTTTGTACTTCATCATCGATAAAATTAAAAAATGTATCGTAGTAATTTTTATGTTTGATGGAATGTTTACGCCTTTTATAGAGATAATACATTGCTCCACTCGTTGGCGATCCTTGTGGTCCTGTTTTTATGAGCGATAAGTTAAAATATAATTGCATTGATTGCTGCGCGCAGGGAGAACAGTTTTGCAGTTGCATTCCTGCAGCGAAAATCCCTTGGCATTTTTTAAAATGTGATTGTTTATAACACTCTGCGCCATGAAACAACAGTATTTCGGGTAACGCTGGTGTGATACGAGAAGAAGCGGGTTGCTGATTGAGATATCCTCGTCCTTTGTCGATATTTTTTTCTAAAATAGTTTTGCCATCTTTTTGTATTCCTTTAAGGTGTAAAATACCCAACAGACCGATTGCATCGTTATCGCCGAGTTTTTCTGCTTGTTCAAGGTATTGCAGTGCTTTTTCATTATCAGCAGTAACGTGAGAAAGTAAGCTTTTGCGTGATTCGTATTCAAAATAATATTCGCCAAGCATGCTAAAGGCGCGAGCGCGCAGTGTTTGATTGTCATCGCCGTGAGCATAGTTATGTAGTAGCTTAAGGGCGTGCTGTTCTTTTTGTAGGTTAATATTTTTAGCATCGTTAAGTATAAATAATGCTTTATTTAGTTGTGCTTCTTTAAGGCCCAGTTCCATTGCTCTTTGGAAACAACTTTCATTGTTGAGGCTTACTCCTAATGAGTTGTAAATTTTTGCGAGTGCTTCTTTGTTAGAGGGATCATTGATTGGTATGATTTTTAGATGATTGAGAATGAGCGTGGCAAGATCATTTTTTTCAAAATCATTTTTTTGTTGATTATTGTGAAGTTCGTCCGTTAATAATTTGGCAGTGGTAAGCGCGGATTCTTTGTTTATAGTTTTGGTATAGCCTTTAATTAATCGATAAAGCTGTGATGAGAAAAATGATTTTACTAATTCTGCGCGTTCTTCGGAGTGAGAAAAATTGTTGATGAGATCAATAATAAAAATACGCGTGTTTTCATTGTCGACAAAATAGTTTGCGATAGTGAATGCAAGCTCATACTGGTGGTTGTTGATGAGTAATTCAAAATAATTGGGATGATTTTCGTTGAGATTATTCCATGCGTATACCATGCTTGTTGAATTTGTTCGTAATGCGCTGAGCATATTGAGTAGTGTACGTGTTTGTGCAACATCAATTGTTTTATTGTGTTTTATACGCAATAAAAATATTTTGTAGTCAATAAATAGATCAGGAGTAGCATGTGTTTTGGTGCCATATTTACTTAATTCAAATTGTTTTATTGCTTTGTCATGCTTGTTTTCATATTCATAGATGAGCCCAAGAAGATAATGCGCGCATTGCTTGCGAGCATCGTTTTGTTGAGCAATTGCTTTTATTGTTGTTTTGGCAACTGCTTTATCTGTTTTTATAAAATTTTCAAATGTTGTTTTGAAATTTTCCGTTATTTCAAGTTTATGTATTTTTGATGTCCAATTATCTTCGCTATTATTTGTTTGCGTCACTAGTTCAAAAAGAAATTTTCTTATTAAGTTCTTATTATTGTTACAATAATGTGCTATGGCAAGCGCAGGCAGGTACTCATTATTGTTGATGCATTGATTAAAATAGTTGAGATTATTTTTGTATAAATTATCCCAAGCCCATTGTAAACTTGTTGACGTTTTTTGTGATGAGCGGAGATTTTTTAAAAATGTTTGGAATTGATCAAAATCAATTGCTTTCTTATGTGTTATGGATAGCAGAAATATTTTGTAATCAGTAAAAAGATTGGTAATTTCATGTCCCTCGGTGCTCAATTTGCTTGCGTTAAGATGTTCAATCATGCGGTCATATTTTTTTTCTTCACTGCGGTAAATAAAGCTAAGCAAATAATGGATTTCTTGATTGTTACGTAAGTTATTTTTAAGCAAATATTTGAGAATTGTTTTTGCAATTGATTTATCGGTGGACAAGAAATTGTTGAGTGTTTCTTCAAAGCCTTGTTTCGCTTCGAGTTTTTGTATGCTTGCTATAATATCGTTTTGCTTATCATTTTTATGCATAATAAGTTCAAAAAGCAGTTGTCGAATTGCATTGTCGGCGGCAGGGAGTGGGCCATGGATAATTTTTGGGTCAGCGCATAAGCGAGAGCAATATTTTTCTAATAAATTTTTATATTCCCAGACAACAGTTAATGCTTCTTTATTTTCATTACTTAAACTATCAATTGCGTAATAAAGCCCAAATCGTGAAGTGGGTAGCAGTTTTATTTTTTGTGGGTCTAAAAAAATGCATAGAAAGTGGTTGAAAAAATAGAGAGACTTTTCTAAAGATTTTTCACGGCCGTTGGAGCCTTGTGCATATGATAATGCCAAAGTTTCTGTTGATTCAAAGGTAAGGAGATGATCTTTTTTAATACGTTTAATACGTTTAAGATTAGATTTAATACGTTTAAGATTAGAATTAATATTGTTAGCTATGTCTGTTTGTTTCTCTATGGGGAATTTGTGTATACCGGCGTTTATGTTTGAAAGATTATTAAATGCGCGTTCAATATATTTTTGGTTGTTGCTATTGAGGGTGTTTGTCAACCATGGTTGTGCTAAAGTTGGTTGTGCTATGCAATAGTAAGAATAGCTAAGCATATTGCACATTTCACACCACTGATCGTTAGAAAAGATATTGAATTTGTGCATTTCAGCCATAGTAATAGCTGCTTTTAGTTGTTGTGCTGCATCAACGTAGTGGTATTTTTTAAAAGATTTGACCCCTTCTTCTATGCTCTTGCCAATGAAAGATTTGGGTTTTTCTACGTAAATTATTTTTTTTGCGTCATCTAAAATAGTAGTGTTGTGCGGTGTCTTTATTTGTTCTACTATTGCGTTATTTGTATTTTCCATCATTGCATAAAGTGACGCACTGTTCATTGTGATAATAAGAAAAATTAAATGATAGAGCATAATAATCCTGATAAGAATTTTTATTTGTAATGTTTGTTATTGAGTTGTATTATCTTAGCTGTTTTTTTTTAGGGTGTACAGTTGCATAATACGTGAATTATCAATTTTTTGACATAGAAAAAAATATGTTTTTGAGGTATCATTTGTATTGTTATCATCTTTACATAATCAAGAGGAATTCATGATTGATCTTAATTTACTGCGCGAAAATCCTGAATTAGTAATAGCATCTCTTAAGAAAAAAGATCCTCATTACGATGTTGAAAAATTAATTAATTTAGACAAAAAAATTCGTACCATTCGCTGCGATGTTGAATCGTTGCGTGCGCAAAAAAATGATTGTGCAAAACAAGCGCGGGGTGGTATAACGCAAGAGCTGCGTGAAAAATCGGTGCAGCTTGGTGAGCAATTAAAGTCAAAGGAAAGTGAACTTGTTGAAATTGAACGTGAATTTCAAAATTATTATTTAGCATGCCCAAATATGCTTGAAGATTCAGTTCCTGAGGGAAATGTTGAATCAAACCTTGAAATTAAGAAAGTAGGAAATAAGTTAACGTATGATTTTCCGTTGAAAAATCACGTAGAATTGGGCGCAGCGCTTGGTTGGTTTGATTTTGAAGCGGCAACGCGCTTAGCAGGTGCTAATTTTGCGCTATACAAAGGTGATGGCGTTAAGTTATTGTATTCACTTGCTATGTTTATGCTTAAGCATAACAACGCGCATGGATTTGATTTTGTTCTTCCTTCCGTGCTGGTGAATGAACGTTCGTTAGAAGTTACGGGAAATTTTCCTAAATTTAAAGATCAGGCATTTGCAGTACCCGGTGATGAGTTGTTTTTAACACCAACATCTGAAGTAAATCTAACAAACATGTACCGTGATCATATTTTTATGAAAGATGATTTGCCGGTACGTATGACAGCGTTCACGAGCTGTTTTAGGCGTGAAGGTGGTGGTTATGGTGCAACAGAACGTGGTCTTATTAGAATGCGTCAATTTGAAAAAGTGGAAATTGTATCATTGTGCGCGCCAGAAGAATCGTGGAAAGAGCATGAGCGCATGCTTGCATGTTCTGAAGAAATTTTACAAAAATTAGGTTTGCATTACAGGGTAATTATCCTTGCGGGACAAGATGCATCATTTGCATCGGCAAAAACATACGATATTGAAGTGTGGTGTCCGGGGCAAAATGAGTATAAAGAAGTTTCGTCGGTGAGTAACTGTACTGATTTTCAAGCACGTCGCGGTATGATACGCTTTAAAGAAAAGCAGGATAGTAAAACACAATTTGTGCATACGCTTAATGGATCATCGTTGGCGTTGCCGCGTTTGATGGTTGCGTTGATGGAAACGTATCAACAAGCTGATGGTGCAATTGCGTTGCCGGAAGTATTGAAAAATGAAGGGTTGTTTTAATGACAATGTTAATAAATATTGTAAGTTGTTTACCTCTGTTTGCGTTTATGATGTACGGTAGATGGTATGGTGTTGATAATGATTTAGCGTGGAAAAACGCTTTTATTTTAGGAAGTTTATTATCACTTGTAGTTGTATCTATTCAGCTGTGCTACAAAGTTGTGTTTAATCGGTTATTGCTTGGTGGGTATTTATTTTTGATAACCGGAGCGATTTTATTTATGACAGAAGCTTACTCAATTTTATATTATTATGGAGTGTATAAAGGTGCTTCATTCTTATCGAGTATAGCTTTAGTTGGTATTATAACGACTTTTTTTACTAAAGCTGGTTTTGTTGGTGTAGAATCTCATGATACTTTAAACGTGAAAAAATTGTCTCTGCAGTTGCTGGCTTTAAATTTTATAGCCGTCGCGTGGGCTGTTGGTTTGTATTCATATGGATTAATTGTTACAGCAGTTGTGCCATCGGTAGTACTTAGCAGGGTAAGGGAGGAATTGCGTAATAAATTGACGCAGTAGGATGGTGATGAAATGTTGCAAAGCGAAGGATTAAATGATGGCGTGGATAAATATTTTAAATTGTATACCTTTTTTTGTATTGGTGGCGTATGTCAGTTGGCACGGTGCTGCTGATCTTTCGTGGGAAAATGCTTTAATCCTAGGGAGTTCATTGTCATGCGTGGTAATTGGTATTCAATTGTATTATAACGTTATTATTAATCGATTTTTTTTCAGTTTATATTTATCCTTAATAACCGGAGCAATGTTATTTTTAACTAAAAGTTATTATGTTTTGTATTATTATAAAACATATTCGGGAACTACAATTCTTTTGACCCT
>Ga0206891_10141_pt1 | contig 19379 bp, 18 predicted proteins | sample Alteio_BWOrgHeat_55_FD_153246 | JGI IMG/M metagenome (GOLD analysis project Ga0206891, IMG submission 153246) | Enriched cells from forest soil in Barre Woods Harvard Forest LTER site, Petersham, Massachusetts, United States - Alteio_BWOrgHeat_Nextera7 ...
GACGATGGTGGCGAGTACCCGTTCGCGCGAGAGCTCGGCTTGCGCCATGTGGCGCGAGACCGTCTTGCGCAAGTCTGGCAACAGCTCGGCAAAGGAGAGCAGATGGGCGTATTTGGCCGTATCGCGGACCTGAACGAAGTCGGCATTGTAGCGATACTGTTTACGCCCGCGCACATCCCTGCCGGTAACGGCGAGATGGCCCTTCGGATTGGGGGAGATCCAGATGTCGGTCCAGGCCGGCGGGATGCCGAGCTTGGCGATACGCGCCAGCGTGGCGGCATCCTTCACCTTTTTTCCGTCGGGGCGGAAATAGGAAAAGTTCTTTGCCTTGGCATTAGCTTTGCGCGTAATGCCCGGCACATCATCAGACTGATAGTGCAGCCCGGCCGTCTCGGCCGCCGCTTTGGGGTCGTGAAAGGTGGATGCGTCGAATGTCACGTTAGCGATAAAGCGGCCCGCCTGCTTCGGTTCCCGGATGGGTCTTCTGCGGAATTCGGGGGTTACCCCGCCTACCCCTCGAAAGGGATGAAAGAGTCGACTAGAAACGCATCCTTTGCTGTCGCAGATATGGATCACGAGATGACCGGCCAGACCACCAACGGTAATGACACGACTGCCGAGCTGCGCGAGCGGATCTGCGAATCCATGGCGCAGGCCTTCAGCGCCACGCTGGATTATGAGCGCGGGCCCAAAGCCGGTGATGCTCTGCCGCCTCTGTGGCACTGGGCCTATTTCTGGCCGGATGCGCGCATGAGCCTGATCGGTGAAGACGGCCATCCGCATAAGGGCGGCTTTCTGCCGGACCTTGGTCTGCCGAGGCGCATGGCCGCCGGCGCGCGTCTGAAATTTCTTGCGCCTCTGAAAATCGGCAGCGCGGCAACACGGGTCTCACGCGTCATCAAGGTTGAGCAAAAAGAGGGGCGCAGCGGACGGCTTGGCTTTGTCACCGTGGCGCATACGATCGAAAGCGATGGCAAGACGGCCATCTATGAAGAGCAGGATATTGTGTATCGTGAAGCGGCTTCGCCGGGCGTGCGCGCTGCGGAACCGGCGCCCAACCCTGCGCCTTCAAACCCGGTTTGGGAGCGCAGCATCCATCCGACCGAGCCATTCCTGTTTCGCTATTCGGCGCTGACCTTCAACGCGCACCGCATCCATTATGACCGGGCCTATGCGCGCGATGTCGAAGGCTATGCGAATCTTGTGATCCATGGTCCGCTGGTCGCAACCCTGCTTGCTGACCTCGTTGTCCGAATGGCGCCAGGCAAGAAAATTGCCGCATATGAGTATCGTGCGCTTCGCCCGCTTCTGTTGGGCAATGACTTCACACTCTGCGGGCGGCCTTCCGAAGATGGCACGAGCGTCGAACTTTGGACGAGGGACCATCAGGGTAATGCGACCATGTCTGCCAAAGCCGATATGGAATAATCAGTTTGGTTGGAACGTGACGGAGTAAAGAAAAGTGTCTGACAGATTTCAGGATATCCGCGATGCCGTGCGTGATTTGTGCGGCCAGTTTCCAGCCGAATATTTCCGCAAAGTCGATGAGAAGCGCGGCTACCCAGAAGAGTTTGTAAATGCTCTGACCAAGGCGGGGTGGCTCGCAGCATTGATCCCGCAGGAATATGGCGGCTCGGGTCTCGGCCTGACCGAGGCCTCCGTCATCATGGAAGAGATCAACAGATCGGGCGGCAATTCGGGCGCATGCCACGGCCAGATGTACAATATGGGTACGTTGCTGCGGCATGGCTCGGACGAACAGAAGAAATATTATCTGCCGCGCATCGCCGCGGGCGAGTTGCGCCTGCAATCCATGGGGGTGACCGAGCCGACAACCGGAACGGACACCACCAAGATCAAGACGACCGCGCAGCGCAAAGGCGATCGCTATGTCATCAATGGCCAGAAGGTCTGGATTTCGCGCATCCAGCATTCCGATCTGATGATCCTGCTCGCTCGCACGACGCCGCTGTCCGAGGTCAAGAAGAAAAGCGAAGGCATGTCGATCTTCATCGTCGATCTGAAAGACGCGTTGAAGGGCGGCCTTACCGTTCGTCCCATCCTGAACATGGTCAATCACGAGACGAACGAACTCTTCTTCGACAATCTCGAAATTCCAGCCGAAAATCTGATCGGCGAGGAGGGCAAGGGCTTCAAATATATTCTCGATGGCCTGAACGCGGAACGCGCGCTGATCGCGGCGGAGTGTATCGGCGATGGCTACTGGTTCATCGACAAGATCACGCAATATGCCAAGGACAGGATCGTGTTCGGCCGGCCGATCGGTCAGAACCAGGGCGTGCAATTCCCGATCGCACGGGCCTATGTCAATGTCGAAGCGGCGAACCTGATGCGCTTCAAGGCCTGCGAGCTGTTCGATGCCAAACAACCCTGTGGCGCAGAGGCCAATATGGCCAAGCTGCTCGCGGCGGATGCGTCATGGGAAGCAGCAAACGCCTGTCTGCAATTCCATGGCGGCTTCGGCTTTGCCTCAGAATATGATGTGGAGCGCAAATTCCGCGAGACACGGCTTTATCAGGTCGCTCCGATATCGACCAACCTGATCCTGTCTTATGTCGCCGAGCATGTGCTGGGGCTGCCGCGGTCCTTCTAGCAATTCCTCAAAGCTTTCTTGGCGCCAATTTCTTCTGATGCCCATGGCGGTAGGCCACGCCTTCGATGACACAGCGTAGCTGATAGTCGAAGCGCGCCTGCGTGCCGGCTTCCTGTCCCTGCTTGAATCCCGCGCCGAACATGGGAAAGCCCGTCGCGCCGTCCATGATTTCGCCTATGAAGTGACGGACCGTCGCCGCTTTCTTTTTCAGGGAAGGGGGATATTTCACGCCGATCGTCCGCTGCTTCTCCTGCAGGACGAAGGAATAGGTGAAATCCATGACGAGCTTTGTTGCCCAGAAGGCGCTGCGCACATCAAGGCCCGTGCGCAATGCGATCTCGATGGAACGCTCATAACGCAACAAGCCGCCGCTCATATGATCCAGCTGGAGAAAGTGGCTGTCCGAGAAGCCTGGAATCTTTTCATAATATTGGCGCAGGCTGTGGGCCCCTTCATAGGCCCATTCATACCAATTCTGTCCGCGATCGATGGGTAACGGAAACTGTTCCGACAGCTCGTTGGCGACCAGCTTGATGATGTCGGAGAGACTGCCAACATGATTGTAAAGCGCCTGGGGCGTGACCTTCAGGGTCTTGGCCACGGACGCCAGCGACAGATCGCCTTTCGCCTTGAGCGCCGCCATCACGATCGCCTTCTTGGTGATTTTCGGCGGCCTGCCTCCCCGGCGGTCCGCGGCGTATGGGACGCTGTTCTTGATCATAAAATCCTCGTTTCGCCGCGTGAGCTTACCATGCAAAGGCGCGGCGCTGGAATTCAGCGTCGCGTTGCCATGCATTTTTCATATCTTCCAGTTATTTGAGATAAAACAAGTAACTGCCTATGAAAACTGCCTTTTTCGCAGGTTATCCTTGCACATCGGGCAGAAGACTCGGCGGGCAGGGCCCTGTAGTTATTTGCTTCGAGTAAAGAAACCCTCTAGCCTTTAGGTCCTGCAAGGGGAGGCGAGGATGGACAAGCACACTTATATCGAGCCGGGTGATCGGGTTCTGACGCATCGTTACGTCCGCAGAGAGGGCGATCAGATGACGCCTGCACAGATCAAGAGCCTCACTCCGCGCGATGTCATCAATCGCCTGAAGGAACTCAAACCCTATTTCGCATCGCAGGCGCGCGCCAATGAGCTGCTGGCCCGTCCCTCCGACGAGGTTTGGTACACGCTGCTTTCCACCGGCTACATGCATATGGGCATCCACAAGCGGTTCGGCGGCTTGCAGGCGAGCCATGAGGAAATTCTGGAAGCGACGGATACGATTTGCGAGGCTGACGCCTCGCTCGGCTGGGTGGCGATGTTCTGCGTCAACACACCCCGTCAGCTGGGCGCCTATCCGTTAGATGTGCAGGAGATGCTCTACAAGGGCGGCATCGCACCAACCACGACCAATCTCATCACGCCGGCCGGCACCGCGAAGAAAGTGCCTGGAGGTTATCTGATCTCCGGGCGTTGGGCCTGGTGCACCACGATCCAAGTCTCAGACTGGTCCAACATGTTTGTGCAGATTGAAGATGAAAACGGCAACAGAGGCCCGCTGAGCAGTTTCCTTGCCCCATCGACCGCACTCACCGTCGTCGAGACCTGGGAATCGCATGGCATGATCGGCACGGGCACGCATCATGTCGTGGCAGAAGATGTCTTTGTGCCCGAGCATATGACGCCCGGTGAAAACATGGCGAACTGGGGAAACAATTCCAAGGAAATGTTCCCGAACTATCCCTTCATGTATGCAGCGACCTTGCCCTGGGGCGCCAATTGTATCGCCGCCATTTGCGCTGCCTCGGCAAACGGTGCTGTCCAGGCGATGCGCGAACGGCTTCTGGCTTACAACAAGCGTGGATCGGTTATTCCCGAAAAAGAGAAGATGAGCCAGCAGATGCGTCTGGCGCGCGCCAGCGTGCTGGCGACGGCGGCAAAGCTTCTTGTCTACAAGGCCGCTTCCGTGTGCTGCGATCGTCTGACCGACAAGGACGCACCCACGCGCGAGGAATATTTCGAAACACAAGCTTGGTCGGCAGAGGCCTGCGAGCTTGCGCGCCAGGTGGTGACGATGCTGATGCAGTCGAACGGCACGAGCGTGCATTATCTCTCAAGCCCGATCGGCCGGCATTTCCGTGATGTGCATACCGGATCGAGCCATGCAATGACGGATTATGATCCGGTCATTCAGAAATGGGGTCAGGAAATGCTCGGCGTCAAAAAGACTCCGGGCATGGCGCTGGCCGACCAGCATAAAGTGCGCGATGAAGTGGCTGCGTCACGCACCGGCAATTACGCGCGCACCAGTTCAGAATCGACGGCCGTCAAGGGGATTTGAAGCGCTGTCAGACGTATAGCTGCTTAGCTGCGGCGAAGCTGCAGGGCATTGCCCAGTGCGTGGAAGGCGGCGGTATTATCGAAGATGCACCAGTCTTTTTCACGCAATTTCGCTGCTAATGATTTGATCATGGTATCCGAATAGTCGGAATAATAGATCTTGGGACTGCCATGCAGCCGGTAATACGCCAGCTTGGTGTTGCCACCCGGAACGCCATCTTCCGGCGCGCGCGGTGGATCGGCTGCGACACGGCTAACCTGAAATTTTTTTAGTGCTTTGTCCGCTTGCGGCGTGAACCAGCTGATATGGCGTGGCTCGCATGCGATGGCATGTCCGCAACGGGCAAGATCGCGGAAAAAATCTTCTGCGGTCTCCGCGTCATAAACCAGAGACGGCGGCAACTGCGCGAGAAGAACGCCAAGTTTGTCGCCCAGGCCCGTTGCCTCATCCAGAAACTGATCGAGAAGCTGTCCGTAATTTTTCAGGCGGTGGTTTTGCGTAATGCTGCGCGGCAGCTTTACAGCAAAGCGGAAATCGTCCGGGACAGCGCCAGCCCAGCGTTCATAGGTCTTGCGTTTGTGAGGTCGATAAAAGGAAGAGTTGATTTCCACGCCATTCATACACGCTGCATAGCGTTCCAGATGGCTTCCCGTGCCCGGAAACTGATCGCGATACTGCAGCGGAATATTCCAGCCCGCTGTCCCGACGATGCTCATGGCCGGAAAAATCGCGCTGCCATAGATGTCATCTGCCCGGTCATGCTGACTTCAATGTCCGGATATCCTTCTCCCAGCCGAACACACTGCGCCCGCCATAAGAGGCGGATTTGTTTCGTTCGCCCGCGAGAATGGCATCGAAACCAGGACCGGACATGTCGCCTTCCAATTGCCGGGCCTGCATGTCCAATCGTTTGATCGCAGCCAATTCCTCGTCCCGGCCCAGTTTCGCATTCTGCACGGCCGATTTCAGAACAGAGATCGTATGGTCATAAACCTTCAAGGGAACCGGGAAGGGATGACGGTCCTTTCCGCCATGCGCGATCGAAAAGCGGGCGGGGTCTGAAAATCGGCACGGTGCGCCGTGAACAACTTCTGCGACAAGAGCCAGCGCTTCAACGGTACGCGCGCCGACACCCGGTACAAGTAGCAGTTCCGCAAAATCTTTGGTGCCCGCTTCTGCGGCCGCCGCAAGATTGCCATGTAGCCTATGAAGCTGCACATCTTTGGCGCGAACATCGTGATGGCTGGGCATGATGAGATGCGGAAGCTCCGGTTCCATATCGGTAACAGCGGCCTCGGGCTTTTGTTCCAGTCTCTGCAATTCCCGAACAATGCCATCCGGACCCAAATCATGCAGCAGCGAGAGCTGATGGTTGCGTGAGGTTGTCGCGCGCAGATCGGTAAGATTTAATATCTCACCTTGTCCAGGTCCTTCGATCGCGGTGTGAGGCTGGTCGATGAAATTCTTTAGGCCTTCGGACGACCAATGATACCGGCGGGCTTGCCGGCGTTCTTCATGCATTCCCTGCTGAACCACGACCCATTTGCCATCACTGGCAACGATGAAGCCGTGCAGGTAAAGATCGAAGCCGTCCTGTACTGCGGCGCTATCCACTTTCGCCACGAGACGGCTGGCCTTTCCATAGGCCATGCCATCAAGACCCGTGCGCTCGCCGACTGCGATCAGTTCACCCGGCGTTTTGCGCGAATGCTTGCCGCGCCCGCCGCAAACATACAGGCCAAGCTCATCGGAGAGCGGCGCAAGTCCGCGCTTCAAAGCACCCAGCACGCTCGTTGTGATGCCCGAGGAATGCCAGTCCATCCCCATCACTGCGCCAAAGGATTGGAACCAGAAGGGATGCGCGAGCCGTCGCAGCAATTCGTCACGGCCATAATGCTCGATCACCGCCTGACATATCACCGTGCCCAATTTGGTCATGCGATTTGCCAGCCATGGCGGCACATGTCCGCCATGAAGGGGCAGATCGGCGTTTCCGGTGCGTCTGGTCACTTTCTTGCCCGCATGTTCCTGAAACGTTCTACCATCATATCGGGCAATAAACCAAGGACTGATCGCCTTGGAGACCGCGATCTTTGGCGAGAACCGCTAAGCAGCACGGAATGCAATTTTGGTAGAGCTCGACCCTAAAAAGGCAAGAACGCATAGCTGCGATCATGCGGCTTGAGCGCGCCTTCTCCACTGTCCGTGGGCGCAAGCCGTCCGGTCCAATCCATAATCAGGATGCGTTCAATGAAGCGCCACTCGTCGTTCCTGCGCTCCAGCCTGTCGATGTAACGTCCGGAACTTCTCGACTCGTAGCGGATGCCGTCGTTGCCGGTGCCGCGGCTCATTCCGATATGATAGCTCTCGACATAGGCCTGATCGCCATCGATGCGGATCATGATATTGGCAATGTAGTGTTTTGCGAATTCCAGATTCGAAATGATGTTCACAATCTTTTCGACCATCTCCTTGGCCGAATTGGCTTTGAAATACACCCCATGATCGTCGCGACATTCCGGCCAGAGGCACGAGAGGATCAACTCCGTGTCGAGGCGGTCAACGCCGCGGGAAAAGCGATAAAGACAGTCGCGGATGGCCTCACGATCGGCCAATTCCGATGCAAAATCACTTATGCGCATTACCTTGCTCATGGCGGTCTGTCTCTCCTTTTGTAGACCGGGCGCGGACGACTTTGTCGTTGCACGCTTAAACTAATCTTATATTGCATGCTGCGATCGGGCATATAGCGTCAGGTGGCGAATGCCGCGCCCGATCGATCACCTGATATAGGCTCTCCATTATATGTCGAAAAATCCTCGCTCCAGAATGTCCCTCAGGGAAATCGCCCATGCTGTGATGCTGCAGAACGGGCTGCTACCCGATTTCTCGGATGCAGCTCTTGGCGAACTCTCGGCCATTGCTGGTCCGGCACCGGCCGGTGATCCCTCAATCCGGGATCTGCGCGACCTGCTGTGGTGTTCGATCGACAATGACGATTCGCGCGACCTGGATCAGCTGACGGTTGCGAGTCCGCTTGCCAATGGTCAGTCCCAACTCCTGGTCGCAGTCGCGGACGTCGACGCGCTCGTCAAAAAATCATCTGCCATTGATGCGCATGCCGCGACCAACACGACATCGGTCTATACCGCTGCGGAAACATTTCCGATGCTGCCGGAGCGCCTCTCGACAGATCTTACCTCGCTGGGGCAGGGCGCTGACAGGATGGCCGTCATTGTCGATATGACGGTAACGGCTGACGGCATAGTGGTTGTTGGCGATGTGTATCGGGCGCTTGTCAGGAACAAAGCAAAGCTTGCCTACAATGGTGTGGCGGCATGGCTGGACGGTGCCGGCGCGCCGCCTTCGGCGCTCGCTGCGGTCACCGGGCTTGAAGAAAATTTGCGCCTGCAGTCCCAGATCACGGCGGCGATGCGCAAAAGCCGTCAGGCCCATGGCGCACTGCATCTGGAAACGCCGGAGGCCCGACCTGTTTATGAGAATGAGCATCTGGTCGACATGCGCCCTGATCCACGCAACCGCGCAAAGGATCTCATCGAAGACAGCATGGTCGGCGCAAATGGTGTAACGGCGAGATATCTGGAGTCAAAGGGTCTGCCCTCCTTGCGCCGTGTGCTCAAGACACCGAAACGCTGGGACCGTATCGTGAAGCTAGCCTTCACCTTTGGCTACCGTTTGCCGCCCGAGGCCGACGCAACCGCGCTCGACGCGTTTCTTGCGTCGCGTCGCCAGGCCGACCCGGATCATTTTCAGGATATCTCGCTGTCGATCGTCAAATTGTTGGGCGCGGGCGAGTATGCTGTGGATGTGCCCGGGCAAGAGCCGGAGGGCCATTTCGCTTTGGCGGTGACCGACTATACCCATTCCACCGCGCCCAATCGCAGATTTCCCGACTTGGTCACGCAACGTCTGTTGAAGGCTGCCATAGCGGGTGTCTCCTCGCCCTATAGCAATGACGAGCTCAATGCTGTGGCGTCTCATTGTACGCTTCAGGAAGACAACGCCAAGAAGATCGAGCGCCAGGTCGCGAAATCCGCCGCCGCTCTGCTTCTGTCGCATCGTATAGGCCAGCAATTTGATGGGATCGTTACCGGCGCGTCCGAGAAAGGCACATGGGTTCGGGTTTCAAGGCCGACAACGGAAGGCAAGGTCGTCAGAGGATTTGAAGGGCTCGACGTTGGTGATCATGTGAATGTCAAACTCGTCCATACCGATGTCGCCCGAGGCTTTATCGATTTCGAACGTATGCCCTGAGCAGCGGGGCTGTTGCCGTATTGGGGTTGCGCGATCGCGATTTCTTCAGACCGCGCGAATGGAGCTGCCGCTCAGGTGCCGCAAAATGTCTGCAGAACCCTTTCTTCCGGTGCGGGAGGTTCTGCATATTCGGCATAGGCAGGCTGATCATCGTAAGGACGCATCAGCACGTCGGCCAACTGATGGAAGGCCTCGTAGCGCCCATATTCAGCTTCGCGAATTGCGGCCTCGATGCGGTGATTGCGGGGAATGAAAGCGGGATTGGTGCGCAGCATCGCTTGCCGCGCAGCTTCCGGCTGGTTCTCCCGCGACAGGCGTTCGCGCCAACGTTTCGCCCATGCATCGAAGGCTGCGGAATTCCCAAACAGGTCCCGCAGCTTGTCGTCGGAACCTGCGTCTGCGGCAGCTTCGCTCAAGCGGCGGAAGGTTAGAGTAAAGTCTGCTTCACTTTCTGCCATCAGGGATAGCAGGTCGGCGCCAAGCTCGACATCACCCTCCATCGCACTATTAAGCCCGAGCTTTCGCCGAAGGCCATCCGCATAAGCACGCTCGTAATGCTGATCGAAGCGGTTGAGTGAGGCAGTGGCAGATTCAAGGGCCTTGTCCGCGCCGTCTGCAATCAACGGCAAGAGCGTTTCGGCAAATCGTGCAAGGTTCCATTTTATGATGGCGGGCTGGTTTCTGTACGCGTAACGCCCGAACCGGTCTATCGAACTGAAGACCTTGTCCGGATGGTAGGCATCGATAAACGCGCACGGACCGTAATCGATCGTCTCGCCGACGATTGACGTGTTGTCGGTATTGAGAACCCCGTGAATAAACCCGACGAGCATCCAGCTTGCTACGAGATGCGCGAGCTTTTCGACGACCGCATCATAGAAGGCAAGATAGGGATCTTCAGCCTTGCGTGCGTCCGGATAATGCCGCTCGATCGCATAGTCGGCCAGAATGCGCAGGCTTTCGATGTCGCGTCGTGCGGCGAAATACTGAAACGTGCCTACGCGCAAATGACTTGAAGCGATGCGGGTCAATACCGCACTTGGCAATTCACGCTCGCGCATAATGGTGTCGCCGGTAAGTACCGCCGCGAGGGAGCGCGTCGTCGGAATGCCAAGCGCGGCCATGGTCTCGCTCACAAGATATTCGCGGATGACCGGACCTATCGCTGCCCTTCCATCGCCGCCGCGCGAGTATCGTGTCGGGCCGGATCCTTTGAGCTGAATGTCATATCGCTTGCCCGACGATCCGATGACCTCGCCGAGCAGAACGGCCCGGCCATCACCGAGCTGAGGCACAAAGTTTCCGAATTGATGCCCGGCATAGGCTTGCGCCAGCGGCTCGGAACCGGCCGCAATTTCGTTTCCGGAAAGGACGGCAATTCCCTGCGGGCTCCTGAGGAAAGCTGGATCGATGCGCAACTCCCGCGCAAGCGCATCGTTCAGACGTAAAAGCTTGGGCGCGGAACCGCCGGCAGGCTTTGTATGATGAAAAAACGCATCGGGCAGCCGGGCGTAGCTGTTCTCGAATGCTATAGCAGGTGTCGTTTTGGCGCTTTCGGCTGGAGCAGGCTGAGTAGCGGACATGGCCTTAAGATGATCCCTTGCGCCCGAAAAACAAGGTGGAACCGAATAATACCGGATTCATTGGGTGGCGCATATATCGGCTATCACCGATATATAACTGATGTCCTGCCAAATCCGCGAGGTGTCGCATTGCAATGCGGTGCATGTCGCGTATAGGGCGTAGAGAGTAATGGCTTTAATCCAACCTCATCTCTGAGTGAAAACAGCAACGATCATGAAGCGTAAGATTCATAAGAACGTCATAGTGAAGCGTGGCGCACACGGCCTTGGGCTCTTTGCTACCGATATCGTCAAGAAAGGGTCTGTCGTCGCCGAATATTGGGGCGATATCATAACCGAAGACGAGGCTAACAAGCGCGGCGGGAAGTATCTGCTCGAAATCGACAAGAACATGGCGATTGACGGCAAGGGTCGAAAGAACATAGCGCGCTACATCAACCATTCCTGTTTTCCGAATTGTGAATCGCAGGAGTGGGGCAGGCAGCGCGTCTATATTATTGCCAAGCGCAATATCAAACCAGGCGAAGAGTTTGGCTACGACTACGGCAAGGATTATTGGGATGAGTATATCAAGCCGATCGGCTGCCGGTGCGGTTGTGGTGGCAAGGGCCGAAAAAGCTGGCGCCGCTGATAGGCGTTGAAACGGCGGCGATAACTCACGGCTGCCTAGATGACGGTCTATGCCACCATGCAGCGGCAGATCGGCATTGCCCCTCGCGCGCTTTGCTACCTGCACCCTCCTCGTTCCTGATATGTTCTATTAACCGTACGCCACGCTAACAAAGCTCATTGATACAGGCATTTATCCAGGGAAATGATCGCTTTATCCCGTGAGTACGAAAGCCTCATGTCGGGAGCAGCTATCGCCAGTCGATATTGATTCTGATTGTCATTATCAATAAGAAGCCCCTTCAACTGTCGAGGGGACATCAATGTCATCGCGTTATGTGTTGCTGGCGGGTACCGCCATCTGGATCGCCAGCGGCGGATTTGCCTGGGCGCAGGTGAGCGACCAGAGCAGCCTGGAGACTGTGATCGTCACGGCGCAGAAAACGCCCCAGACGCTGCGCAACACATCCGCCAGTGCCATAGTCGCAACAGCGGCGGAGATCGACAATTTGGCGGGGACTTATACGGCGCAGTCTCTTCTGAACCGCATTCCCAACATCGTGGTTACAAGCCCTGGCAACAGCGCGCCGGCCATTCGCGGTCTCGACGGCACCGGGCCTGCGTCCGGCGCGGATGCATTCTTTGCCGGCACCCGTCCCCGCCTCAACTTCCAGGTCGATGGCCGTACCCTCGGGTACAACGAGACGGTCTATCTCGATGCCGCGCTTTGGGATGCGAAACAGATCGAAGTCTATCGCGGCGCACAAAGCACGTTGCAGGGGCGCAATGCCGTTGCGGGCGTGGTCGCCATTAAGACCAATGATCCGACATTCAACTGGGAAGGCGATATTCGGGGCCTGATTGGCAACCAGGGCGAAGAAGAAATATCTGGCGCGTTGTCCGGCCCGCTTATCGACAATCTGCTCGCCTTTCGCGCCTCTGGCGATTTCCGTCAGTCGGAATCTTTCGTGCCCTTTACAGGATATCCGCAGGATACCAATCCCGGGCGCTATCGTTTCCTCGCCTTGCGCGGAAAACTTCTGCTGACGCCGAGCGATAACGTCAACTCGCTTCTGACGGTGAGTTATAACGATGCGCGCGCACCGCAATCGGCGACCGTAAAACAGCCTTATGACAGTCTTGTTGCGTCGGTCCCGTTGCAGCCGGTATTCCGCACGCGCGCGGGCACGCTGATTTCCGACACCACCTGGACGTTGAACGATCTGGTAAGCGCGGAACTTAACATGTCCGCGACCGACTTTCTCGTGAACCGTTATGCTCCGATCACGACAGGAAATGCGCGGATCGGCGGCGTGGAGTATGTCGCTCAGCCTTTCCTCAGGGCGCATACCGAAGACAATAGATTGTCTGGCTTCATCGCGGCTTATGTTTTCCGTACGCATCAGAACGAAACTATCGATCTGTTCGGTGGTGGGACATTCTATGATCGTACGGAAACGACAGCCGGCTTCGGTGAATTTACGTACAAGTTTACCCCCGCTCTGCGATTGACCGCTGGTGCGCGGTATGAAGAAGAGACGCGTCATCGCCTCGGCGCCGCTGGCCCCTTTATCATTGCTTTCGATGAGACCTATCGTGAGTTCCTTCCCAAGGCGACTCTGGCCTGGGATGTCATAGATAATGTTACCGTCGGCGTGACGGTGGGCCGCGGTTATAACGGCGGTGGCGCCGGCTTCACCTACAGTGCGCCGTTTGTCAGCTATCAATACAGGCCGGAATTCGTCTGGGACTATGAAGGCTTTGTGCGCGCCGCGCTGCTGGACAACAAGCTGACCCTGACAGGCAACGTCTTCTACAACGACTACAAAGACCTGCAACTGCCGTTCAGCCTATCGGCGCTGTCCACGGTGATTCGCAATGCTGAACGCGCGACCACCTATGGTGCTGAGGCACAGGCCAATTATAAGCCGATCGAGGAACTGGAATTGTTTGCAAGCATTGGCCTGCTCAAGACTGAGGTCAATCGCTATAGCGATCCGACGATTCAGGGCAATGATCTGCCGCGTTCGCCCGCGTTCACCAGCAGCGTCGGCTTCAACTGGAACGCTTGGCAGAAGCTGACGGTCGGTGCCGACCTACGCTACACCGATGCGTATTATTCGGATGCGACCAACACGGCTCGCGGCAAGACTTCGCCCTATGCGCTGGTCAATGCGCAGGTCGCTTACGATTTCGGGGTGGTGCATCTCTTCGTTGCTTCGCGCAATCTCTTTGACTCCCGTGCCGCTATCCAGGTCATCCCGCAAGCAACGCCAACCCTTGATGTCGCGACGCTGACCCAGCCAAGGACATTCACAGTCGGTCTGGAGAAGAAATTCTGACGATGGCGCTGTCGCAACTCGCGGTCAAACGCTGGTATCTCGTCCACAAATGGACAAGCCTTATCAGTACACTTTTCCTGCTGATGCTGTGCGTCACGGGCTTGCCGTTGATCTTCCATGACGAGATCGATGCGGCAATGGGCGGGCCGGCACCTGCGGCGGAGGTGCCGGGGGATTCCACACCGGATTTCGACAGCATCATCGCCCAGGCGCGCGAGGATCATCCCGGGCAAGTTGTGACGTTTCTGGGCTGGGATCTGGAGCAGCCTGTCGTTTCCGCCATCATTGCGCCGTCGTTCCACGCTGCTCCGGACGATTTCGAAGTGGAAGCCTTTGATGCGCGCACCGGGGCGATGCTGCCGGCCAAAGCCAATTATGGAAAATTCTCCGATTTTCTTCTCGATCTGCACGAGTCCCTATTCTTAGGGCTTCCGGGAATCCTGTTTCTGGGGGTGATGGGTCTTTTGCTCGTGGTTGCTCTTGTTTCGGGCGTAGTGGTCTATCTGCCTTTCATGCGCAAACTGGATTTTGTCACCATCCGCAAAGGCCGCAGCGCGCGGCTCAAATGGCTCGACATGCACAATATGATTGGCATCGTCACGCTTGCCTGGTTGCTGGTGGTGGGTGTCACGGGCGTTATCAACACGCTGTCGCGCCCGGCGGCCATGCTTTGGCAGGGAAGCGAATTGGTGGCGATGGTTAAACCCTATCGCACCTTGCCGCCGCCCAGGCATTTTGCATCCGTCAATGTCATTGTCGCTAACGCGTTGGCCGCATCGCCCGGCATGAGTATGAGTTCGCTGGCCTTTCCGGGAACGGCTTTCTCAAGCTCACGTCATTTCACGGCGTTCCTGCGCGGCAGCACGCCGGTCACGCGGCGGCTGATCGCGCCAACATTGATCGACGCCGAGACAGGTCGCGTCGTCGATGCGCGTGAAATGCCGCTCTACGTCAAAACACTGTTTCTCTCCCAGCCGTTGCATTTTGGCGACTATGCAGGTCTGCCGCTGAAAATCCTTTGGGCCTTGCTGGATCTTGCGGCCATCGCGGTGCTGGGCAGCGGTGTTTATCTTTGGCTTGGCCGGCGTCACACCTCGCTCGAAAAGCGGGTCGACGAATTGTTGCGCGCGGGCGCACAGACATGAGCGTCTTGTCGCCCTCACGCGTGCGCAGTCCCGCCGAGATATTGCGCGTTCCTGCCATCCTTTTCACCATCACAGCGGCAGGCCTCGCTGCCGCGCTCTATGGTGACGGCTGGTGGCATTATTTGTCTTGGGTGCTGTTGGCGATACCCCTTGTCGTGATTGCGTTCGCGCTCTGGAGAAAATCCTGAAAGCGTTTTGCCATCGTCAGCCTGGATATTTCGATATGCCTTGGATTTAGGCGTCGCCATGGCTTCTTTCCAAATGCGCATTTGGCCGTGGCTGCCGGCAAGAGCGGCGCCATCCGTATCCTCGGCCTACTCTTGAGTGAGGCAGGCGCGCGCCGCTTCTTGGAACGGCAACAGTCAGCCCATTCTTTAATCATCTGCTTACTTTTGTTGCCTGTCAGGATATTTCGTTCACTGCCAGTACAGAAGATTCAAAGGGTTAACGTTTGGCACGGTCCTTGTAATAGGAAAATTAGTTTCCTCTAGAGAATGGCCCGGGGCGGTCATTCAGGGGCCTATGCAAGGAGGCTTTGATGAGTGTCAGCGCCGCAGTTTCCAATCAGAAGAGCATGGAAGACCGCATCGATAAGATGTTTGCCGGCGACAAGCTCGCGGCAGGCATCCTGGTCGCCGCTCTATGGATCACCGTCTTCTTCGTGATGTTCGCCGTGCGCGGCTTCATGCCGGACAAGCAGGTCGAGTTGTTGTGCTGGATAGGCGCCGGCGTCCTGCTTTTGTTCAACACCGCCTCCATCGTGGCGATGTTCAAGCATTACGGACAGGACAAGACGCATATCTATGCCGTCGACATCCGTCATCTCGACGCTGGTCATTAGGAGAAGCGCGATGGCTGCTGTCTACGTCCCGCCGAAACAAGGTATCGCCGGACAATTGTTCGATGTCGCTTTTCTCCTCGCGCTCGTCTTTGCAGCACTTTTCCTTCCGATCTGGCTCGGCATCGCCGTGCCCAGCCGCGTGGAAAAACTTCCTCAGGGCGTCAGCTACACAATGGCTGCCGACAAGACCACAAAGGTCTGGTCGGGACTGAGTTGGGAAAAACTCGGTCAGAATCCGACCATGGTCCAGCAATGGACCAAGCTCGGTTACACCAAGGAAAGTGCCGCCGACATCATCACCCAACCTTTTGACTACACCATAGACGTTGAGGGCGTGCTTCTCACCGGGCTGGTGATATTCGGTTACTACCTGTTCCTGCTCTTCATGTCGGGCAAGGAATACAAACAGGTCATTGCCGAAAAATTCGACTGAACAATCTTTGTTTCTGCTGCCGCAAGAAAACTGCGGCCGGTCATCAACCAGTGGGGCTGTCTATGTGGGAAATATCTGGCTTTGTGGCGTGGGCTTTGTCCGCCATCGTTCTCGGGTGGCTGATCTTCGACTTCTTCAAGGTGAACATCAAATACAGCGAGAATGTACTGATCTCATCTCGCGAAGGCGTTGACGAGCTTTTCCCGACGCAGGCGGGAGAGTGACATGACCGATACCACCGCATCACCGACTTCGTCTCAGCCCGTCAATCTTCTGAAGGTTCTGGGCCCCGTGCATGTCTGGGGCCTTGGCGTCGGCATCGTGCTCGTCGGCGAATTCATGGGCTGGAATTATGGCGTCGGCAAAGGCGGCGCCTTTGGCGCACTGGTCGCATGCTTCATTTCCGGCCTTCTTTATACCTGCGTGGCGATGATCGATTCCGAGATCACATCCACCGTTGCCGCCGCCGGCGGACAATATGCACAGGCCAAACACACGATCGGGCCGTTGATGGCGTTCAATGTGGGCCTGTTCATGGTGCTTACCTATTCCATGCTGGGCGCGGCCGACGTGCAGGTTGCAGGTCAGCTGATCCAGATCGGCGCACAGAATCTCGGCCACACAATCGACTGGCAGCCATGGACCATCCTGTGTCTGGCAGGTCTTGCCCTGCTGAATTATCGCGGTGTGTTCGCGACACTGACCGTCAACTTCGTCATCACCGCGATTGCGTTTCTCACCATCATCATCCTGTTCGTTGGCGTTCAGCCCTGGAATCCGACCGCGGTGCTGCTGCACAAGGACCTTCTCACCGGCCTTCCTTATGGCTGGATCGGTGTGATCGCGGCGCTGCATTTCGGCATCTGGTATTATCTGGGTATCGAAGGCACCTGTCAGGCCGCTGAAGAAGTGCGGTCTCCTGGGCGCGCGTTACCGCTCGGCACCATGAGCGGCATGATCACGCTTTTGATTGCCGCAGCGCTCACCTGGTATGTCTGCAGTGGCCTGTTGCCCTGGGAATATATCGGATGGGATCTGGAACTGGCGCCACTCTATGACGCGGCCAAGGTCACCGGCAGCAGCTTTCTCACCGTTGCGCTCTTCATCGGCACACTCTTGTCGGCCGTAGCATCGGCCAATGGTTGCGTGAATGATGCGGCTCGCGCCTGGTTTTCGATGGGGCGTGATCGTTATCTCCCGGAATGGTTCGCAGCCGTGCATCCGCGGTATCGCACGCCGTTCCGCGCCATCCTGTTCCTGATCCCGATATGGGCTGTGTTTGCGCTCTATATCCCGCTTGCCGAGATCATCACATTCTCCATTCTGTCGGGTCTGCTGAATTACACATTCATGCCGCTCAACATGTGGAGCTTCCGCAAGAAATGGCCGGTCGGCACCATTCGCCGCGGCTTCAAGCATCCCTTCCATCCCATACCCGCGATCTTGCTGATGGCGCTTTGCATCATCACTTTCTTCGCGGTCTATCTCGGCTATGGCCGCCAGCTTCTTGCGATGATGGCTTTCTATATCGTCGCATCGATCTGGTTCGCCTTTTACCGCTATCGTTATGTGAGCCGGGGTTCTCAGTTCACCATGTCCTGGCCCAAGCCGCTGGGCTACTGATGGCGACGCTGCTCTTCATCGCCGCGCTGCTTCTGCTTCCCGCGCTTTATGTTCGGGACAGCAGGGTCGCGCGGCGCCAGCGCGGCAATTATTTTGCCGGCTGTCTTGAGTTGTTCGACAGCTATCGCGTGGTGCGGCAGGGGCAGGGGTTTCCGCTTTTGACCGGTCGCTATCGTGGCGCCGATGTGCGTCTTGAACTCGTGATGGACGATATGGCCTGGCGCAAGCTGCCCTGTCTCTGGCTCAAGGTAACGGTCCTGGCTCCCAATCCCCAAAGGGGCATGCTCGGCTTGTTGGTTCGTGCGCGGGGAACGGAATTCTATTCCCCCACGGCAGAAATGAAGGAGGGTCTTGCGCTCCCAGCGTCTTTTCCATCCGACGCCATACTGCGTAGCGACGACGCCGCGACAGCGCCTGTCACGGCTGTCCAAAATCGGATCGAAATATTTTCGGATGCCCGCATGAAGGAGCTGGTGGTCACACCACTTGGCGTGAGGCTGGTCTATCAACTGGCGCAAGCCGAGCGAGCCGAATATCTGGTTTTGCGTCAGGCGAATTTTTCCGCACAGCAAGTGGACACCGCGCTTGCGCGCCAGCTTCTGGACAGCGTTCTTGCCATCGCGGCGTCGGTCGACAGGGCCGAAATGCTGCGTGAACCGGTTGCCGCATGATGCGCCGGCCGTTTGATCCCCGATTTATTCTGCTGGCCGCGGTCCTTCTCCCCGGCATGGGGCATGTCCTGTTGGGCGCTGTGCGGCGTGGGCTCATGACGCAATTGTTCATCGTCATCGCGGCGCTGGTCACCTGGCACCTGGCACCCCCGGCCGCGAGCCTTGTGGGCCGCTTGTCCGGCGGCCTGTTCGTCTATGCGCTTTCGTTGCCGGAAGCCTATCGCCTGGCGCGGGTGCGCAGCTTGCAACCGGCTTCGGCCTGACGATTCCAAATGATCTCGACCCTGAGACCGGAATGTTTCACTGTGCGCGCCGAAGCTCCCAATAGGCTCGATCATGGCATCGGATGCCGACGAAACCCTAGATCTGAAAACCGGCTCGAATGCGCCGCAGGAATCCGAGCGCACGCTGGAACGGGCTATCGGCGCCCAGATCCGCGATCTGAGACAAGGCGTCCATCTGTCGGTCGCACATCTGGCCAATGCCGCGTCGATCTCCAGCGGCATGCTCTCCAAAATCGAGAATGGTCAGATATCCCCGTCGCTCGGCACGCTGCAGGCGCTCGCAACGGCGCTCAATGTGCCGCTTACCAATCTTTTCGCGGCCTTCGAAGAGAAACGCGACTGTTCCTATGTGAAAGCGGGACAGGGCGTGGCGATCGATCGGCGCGGCACCAAGGTCGGCCATGTCTATCAGTTGCTGGGCCATGCGCTGGGCGGCGAGGTAGTGATGGAGCCCTATCTCATCACGCTGAAGGAAGAAGCAGTCGCCTATACCGGTTTTCGTCATGCCGGGACGGAGCTGATCTACATGCTTTCGGGGAAGGTGATCTATCGCCATGGCGATCAGACCTATGCGCTCAGCCCGGGCGATTCCCTGATGTTCGACTCCGCAGCCCTGCATGGTCCGGACT
>Ga0206891_10175_pt1 | contig 19353 bp, 16 predicted proteins | sample Alteio_BWOrgHeat_55_FD_153246 | JGI IMG/M metagenome (GOLD analysis project Ga0206891, IMG submission 153246) | Enriched cells from forest soil in Barre Woods Harvard Forest LTER site, Petersham, Massachusetts, United States - Alteio_BWOrgHeat_Nextera7 ...
GACGGTTACAAACTTGATGACGCCATCGAGAAACAGATCGAGGACCTGGTTTTTAGCGGCGAGATCGAGAAGATCCGCCCGACCGCCGACGACATCGGCAAGGCCATGCGCATCGACGACGCCCTCGGCCGGTATGTCGAGTTTGTGAAAGCGGCTTTTCCAAAGGGCATGACGCTGGAGGGCCTGCGTGTCGTGGTGGATGTGGGCAATGGCGCCACCTACAAGAGCACACCGTGCGTACTGCGCGAGTTGGGCGCGAAAGTCACAGTGCTGAACGACGCGCCCGACGGGACGAATATCAACAAAGAATGCGGGAGTACCTACCCGGATGTGATTTGTCGCGCGGTACGCGAGCACCACGCGGACATTGGCCTCTCGCATGACGGTGATGGTGACCGCGTCCAGTTGTGTGATGAGGCTGGCAATCTCGTCGATGGCGATGACGTGCTGGCTATCACGGCTTTGGACTGGCTGGCGCGTGGCGCGCTCAAGAAGAGCACACTTGTGGCGACCGTAATGAGCAACATGGGGCTCGACCACGCGATCCGTCAGGCCGGCGGAGAGGTTGTGCGAACACAGGTCGGTGACCGCTACGTGATCGAAAAGATGCTGCAGGACGACCTGAATGTTGGCGGCGAGCAATCCGGTCACATGATCTTCCGTGATTTCACCACCACAGGCGACGGCATTGTTAGTGCGCTCGAAGTGCTGCGTATTATGATGGACACCGGCAAGACGTTGAGCGAATTGCGCCGGGTCTGCACGAAATTTCCGCAGATCGTGGTGAATATGCGGGTCAAGGACAAGCCCGCCTGGGACACGCTGCCCGATGTGATGCAACTCGTCAAAGAAGTCGAGGCCAAGCTCAACGGCCAGGGCCGTGTTTTGCTTCGCTATTCGGGCACGGAACCCAAGGCCCGCCTCCTCATCGAAGGGCCTGACGGCGACCAGATCAAATTATTCGCGGATGAAATCGCGGGCCGGATCAAAGAACGAATTGGCGCGTAGTTGGGCGCGGCGGCGCACCCGTGCGGCCATCTACCAGAATAAACTCGTATCCCCATTTGGATTGAGGCGACCAACTTTTTGCTGGGGTAGGTGAATGTCGAGTGTGCCGGGCGCCATGCCCATGGAAGCGACATGGCCGTCGCAGAACAGCACGTTAGCGAAACCGTTGTGGCGGAAGTGGACGTCGGGCAGGTCGCCGAAGCTTGTGTAGCTCACATAGTACCACTCTTCGAGCATGGGATGGGTGGATGAGGCGGGCGGTTGAAATGTGTTCACCTGCGCGGTGTCGGCGAAGCAGATGATGTGCGAAGGATCGCGAAGATCGGCCGGGGTTTTTCCGACACCGTTGGTGATCAACCCGTAAATGTTGAAACCATACCCGTAGGTAATCTGGTTGAATTTCTGGCGCCAAAGCGGCGAATAATAATTGTAGCTGGGACAGACCTCAACCCCGTGCAGCGTCTGAAGGTATGGGTAGAGTTTTGCTTTCGTCAGGTCGATGTGCCGCGTGCCGGGCGCGCCGCTGGGATTGTACGGAGATTCCAGGCCGAAATACCATAGTTGGCCCGAACCTTGCGAAGTGAAGTAGGGGAAATAGTGTCCGTAGTCGTCCAGATACATCTGGGTGGCCAGGCCCATCTGCCGCAGATTCGAGGCGCAGGAGGCTCCACGCGCGGATTCTCGCGCCTGTTTGAGCGCGGGCAACAGCATTGCCGCCAATAGGCCAATGATGCTGATGACCACCAGCAGCTCGATCAGCGTGAATCCGCGACGTTTCATGCACAGCCCTCAATTCACCTGCACACCGACCCGATAGAATCGATGAGGAACGCTTGCTCCGCCAACATCGATGTTGGTTACGATTCCGCCGGTGCCGACGATGTTACTGGCAATGGTACTCCAGGAACCCGAAACAAGATCGGTACTGCTCTGGACGTCGTAAAAATTCGTGGAAATCGTGGGGAACGCCAACAACACATTGGCGCCGCTGACGCTGGTGAAGACGTTGCTCGGTGGCGGGGGCACGGACGTGATGAAGTACATTTTCTGGAAACGCAGGTCCGCAATCAGTGACGGGGCATTGGTGGTGGTAAATCCATCGTGGTAAGCCATGATCGCAAGCGAATCAACAATGAACGGGAAATTCGTGTCGTAACCGGAGGCGACGAGGTTCATGGGGGGCACTCCCGTATTGAGAGGAGTGATTGAGCCGTCGGGATTTACCTGGCTCACGGCCAGGATGAGCGTTTTGGTCCCCCCATAGTAAGCCAGTGTGGCTTGCAGCGTGACGTCCTGGGGCAACGCGGTGATGCCGTTCGTATTGTCGCCGAGATCCGATCCCGAGTCGAAAATGCCGGCAAAATTTCCGAAAGAATCGTCGCCGTCATTTTGAGCTCCAATCGCCACCGGGGTAAGTGTTGGACCGGAAAATTCGAAATCGGGCGATATGCTGGGAAAATAATTGAACTCGACGGTGTCGAATGCGTTGTCGGTCGCCAAAAAATTGCCCTCATCGTCTTCCGTGCCCGTGCGATCACCGCCGGTGAGCGTGCTGTTGACGAGGCCAAAAGCGATTTGAATGGCCTGTTCCTCGGGGTTGCTGATGAGGTGGAAACTGAAACGGGCGGTGACCGTGAAGTCGTTGGTATCCGTCAGGGTAATACCGAGCGGCCGCTGCAAGCGCGCGGTTGGCAGGGACGAATTCAGGTGGACGTCGAGTTCGCCATTGGAGTCCCCGGTGTAAACGGCGAACGTGTTGGTCCAGTTGAACTGATTGTTGCTATTGTCGCCAACGCCAAATGACCAGACGCCAAACGGGCTGCTGGAGAAGTTCTCGGTGAAGTTGGTCGAGGCGAAAGTTGACTGCGCGGCAAACACCGCGATGGCCAGTCCCAACACAAGCCGGCGATGGCGCTTGAGAAGGAGCAACGCCAGCGCTATGATGACCAGCATCAGGGACGATGGCTCGGGAACGACCGCAAACGCATCGATTTCCCCAACCGAGTTCGTGGAGGTGTTGATCACTTCCACGTACGAGATCCAGCCCAGACTCACAGGGTTGCCATTCGTATCGATGGCACTACTGAGGTCGTAGGAAGATCCTCCCGCGGAGCCGTTGTACAATGTCAGGGCGTTCGCCGCGGTTCCATTCGTGAAAGATCCCAAACCGAGCGCCGGGTTGACGGGCAGAAATGGATTCCCCGATCCAGCCGTGGGGTACAGGCCGTCAGCGCCGTTGTTGGTCGAGCTGCTCAGGAGGAAAAAATTCGTATCGTCCTGGCTAACGTAAACGGTCAACCCCGGATGGGTAAAGGCCCCGCTAATGTTACTGCCGGACAAGGTGAAGAAGGAATTGTTGAAGATCGTGAAGTCCATGCCGAAGGGGTTGGCGGGATTGTTACTGATGGGCGAATTGAAGCCTACGACCAACGAACCCCCGAAGCCCAGACTGAGAATTTGGGTTTTTTGGAAGGGCGGAGCCGTGATGGTTGCCGACGCGGTCGGCGCGCCGAGGACCGCGGTCGTATTGGTGAAACCGCTGGCCGGATTGGTGCCCGGGTTATAGGAAGCCACAAAGTCAGCAAAGAGGCTGGCCCGGGCGGAGGTGGAAACAAACGCTGCCCCGCAAAGAGCAACGACAGAGACAAGAACGGAATGAAGACGGAACATGACACGATCTCCCTTGGTTCGAAGGATTGTTGACCGACACGTTGGCCGTTATTCTGACTTCTGGCTTCCAACCTACTCGCCCGCCTTCTCCGTTTGGATGGCTTTTCACCCCGAATATTTTCGGGGTTGGGCTTTCGTAACCAGTTACAGCAGCGCCACTGTCGCCGAATTTCACGGCGTTCCCTGCGCCAACATGCTGAGACAAATGACCCGAATCTTTTCGGGTCGCTCTCAAAGAACTCGCAAACAGGAAGCTAAACAAGAGTCAGCGTGACTTCAAGAAAATTCCGGATGGAAATGCCGCGCACTTTATCGGTCGAAGGCTTCCATGTGCTCCTCGCATTCCTTCATGGTTTGCCGTCCTGAAGGACTTTCACAACTTTCCATGTGTTGAGATCAATCCAAACACCGGCGGTGTGGGCGTCAGTCGGACTTGTCAAATTCAATAGTAATTTCCCATCGCTTACATCAACGACTCCGGCCATCGTGGCTGCGGATTGCGAACCAGGCCGTTCATCGACAAAAAACCACGCATTCAACCCATTGTTCACTCGTTGCAGACTGTTTTGAATAATGGTTACTTTCTCTCGACGCATTCCTGTTGCGATCGATTGTAAATTGTTGTCTTTATCCAGTTGTTCGATCACAGCGTCCACGTTGTCTCCGTGTTTTACGCTTGGAATAAGACTGCAATCCCAGTTCACCTGTCCAAAGGGCATTATTCCACTGATGACATCGTGTTCATCAGGACGAACCGCGCCCAATGCGACTGTTCCAAACCATACCGTTCCACGAAGGATGCCCGATTCGGTTTCAAGGTAGAAGGATGGGGGTGGAATGCCACCACTTGATCCAGCCCAGGCATTTCCTGTCTGAGGATCAACGAATGCCAAAACATCGATGTCGTTTGTATATTGGCCTTCGCGGAACGTGACGACTTCGCGCTTGGCTCCGAGCACTAAGGGTCCTCTCGTGGTGCGATGCAAAGTAACCGAAGTATTCGTCCAGCTGGCCTTCAATGTCGCCGTTACATAACTCTGTGCTGCGTTAGTCGAGGGCGGGTTGTTGGTTTCGTCTGCGTGAGCAATACGGGAACAGCCAAGCAAACCGCCGCCCAACACGAGCGCGAGGCCGAGGATGATTTTGGATTTCATTTGATTGTTTTCGGAACAAGGCGGTCGCGAATCAAACGAATGTTCGCCAGGAGATTTGTATCGCCAGAGCGTGATTCGGCATCGAGCACGGCATTCAATGCCTTCAGCTCGGAAGTATCAAGCCCATCCAAAGGACGAAAGTCCAGGTCGGGACGATAATCATAAAAAGAAATTCCAATTGCTAGGCTGGTGATGGCTTTTTCGCGGATCGTTTTTGATTCCGATTGGGCTAGGACGACCAGACAACGGCATAAAAAGGTGCAAATCTTTTCCTCCGGCCCCATTCTCTGGAAACCTTGGAGAATGTCTGAAAAAAGCCCGTCGGCTTCGATAGCGTCCGCATGATCAGCATTTTGAGTATAGAGTCGAAATGCAGACTCATCCAGGGGATCGTTGGAAACATTAAGATGTTTGGTGAGTTCCCTGTAAGTGGCCACGCGCGACCGAATGATTTCGAGTGCTTCATCGGGCTTTACTTTGCCCAGCTTCATGATGGTTGCTTCCAATGCAAAATCACGCAAGGTGGGTTGTGGGCTCGCTACGGCGTTTTTCAGCTGCCGGATCAATTCTGGCGTAATTTGACCGTCGTGGACTTTGCAAATCACCTCCATTTCCCGAACTGCGGCCTCATCTTTGTCGATGACAACGACCTTGCTGGCGGCCTCATTGATGCCGGGTATCGTTGGCGCACTAGGGTCTTGTCCATCTGGAACGACGACGCATAAAAGATTGCTCCGGCCAACATCGTCCAATGTGGGCCAGATGAGGGAGCCATCCAGACCGATGCCGCCGGTGCGGGTGAAGCTGTATGGCAAGGTGACATCAAGCCGGTTCGTGCCACGTAGCGTCTGGATCACGTGCAGCTGTACCGTGCCCCTTTCGATGTTGTGGTCCGAGAGGGATAAGGACGATTCGCGTTTGACAATACTGCAATTGTAAACGCTGGCATCGTGTTCGAGACTTTCAAACAAGTCCATGCCGAAGACATTGAAAGGTCTTTGTTCAATTATTCCCCCAAACAGTGGCACGCCTGAGCAAGAAATGCTCAAAACGAGCGCGAGGCCGAGGATAATTTTGGGTTTCATAGTTCACCCCGACTCTGCCTCTTCAGGACAACGCATCCTTATTCGATCCAGTAAGCGCGCTCTTCACATGTTTGGCGACGAAGTCGATCATGGTCGGGTCGGACATCATCGGCGGGCTGATCTCGAAGGTGACGCCGGGGAATTTCTTCAGCGTTTGCTCGAAGATGAAGGGGATGTCTTCTTGTAGGTGCGAGCCGGGCACGAGGAAGAAGGCGTAACCGAAGATGTGATTGGCGCCGCGGCGGATGAGTTTGCGGATGGCGACGGGGATGGGCGGTTTGCCGAGTTCCATGAAACATGGCTCGATGAGGTCGTAGCCGAGTTGTTGGCGGACCTGGTCGACGAGCTTGACCATGATCTCGTTGCCTTCCTTGAGCCGTGAGCCGTGGGTGAAGATGAGGACACCTGTTTTCCGTTGCATCGCAGGGGCAGTATAGCATTAAATGTATTCCCGACAACCATGAGCGACGAAATCAAACGGCAGTACGTTAACTACCTTTTCTTCAAAACCGATCCCGCATGGCGGCGACTCTCCCGCGAGGAACGCGACCGGGGCCGCAGTGAATTTGAGGGCGTGGTGAAAGACTGGAAGGGGCGCGTCCTCATGATCCCCTTTACGACCGTCGGGACGCGCGCGGACACGGATTTCGTGCTCTGGCGCATCAGCGAACGGCTGGAAGATTTCACCGAGATGAGCACGCAACTGCTCAATACCAGCCTCGGCAAATGGTGCCAAACGCCCTACAGCTATCTCGGCATGACGAAACGGTCGATGTACGTCGACCACCACGAACACGAGGGCAGCGAGGGCCGTCGGGGAAAAGTCGTGCCGGGGCAGAACAAGTACATTTTCATCTATCCCTTCTGGAAGACCAGCGAGTGGTACCTGCTCTCGAAAGAAGAACGCCAGCGGATGATGAATGTGCACATCGAGACGGGGCATCGGTATCCGAGCATCAAAATCAACACCATTTACTGTTTTGGCCTCGACGACCCGGAGTTTGTCGTCGCGTTCGAAGGCGACAAGCCGCAGGACTTCATTGATCTTGTCATGGAGATGCGGGAACACGAGGTCCGCAAGTACACATTGCGTGACACGCCGATCTTTACCTGTATTCGGGGCAGTATCAGCGAAGTCTTGGCGACGCTGGGATGAAGCCGGCGCTCCTGTTGGCCGTAGTGGTTCTGCCACTTGCGCGGGCGGTGGCGCAGGACACGAATGCCAACAAGCAGCTCCCTGAAGAGCTGGCGAATACAACCTCAATCGTCATGCAGGATGCCGATGAGTTTGAAACTTCTATCGCTTTCGACCGATATAAATACACCCAGCCATCCTCCGAAAGAAGGTCCACGGTTGCGGCTGAATTTCAATACGGCTTGACGGACCGCTGGGAACTGGACGCCGAGGTCCCGTACCGATTTAGGAATTTCAATCCTGGGCCTTCATTCAATGGCATCGGCGATGTGGAAGCCGGCGTGCGTTATGGAGTTATTCCCATCGACAAGGATCCGGTAGCATTGGACGTCGGCCTGGCACTGGGAATCCCCACTGGCGACCGCAAACAAGATCTTGGAGAAGGACGGCTTACGCTGGAGCCGTCGTTCACCGCGAGTACGTGGTTTGGCCCGGTCAATGTGCAACTTAACGGCGCCTGGGACCGGGCCGTCACGAACGCGGGAGATGAACCGCGCGACGAATTTCTCTATAATGTCGCGATACTCTACCCGGTCCGTAAGTGGGTCCTTGCGCTGGAAGGCAACGGCATCTCCACCCGGGATGCGACCGAGTATTATATAACGCCGGAACTGATTTGGAAGCCGATAGACAGGCTCGAATTGTTGGTGGCCGCACCCATTGGCGTCACCCGGGATGCGGCCGACTACGGCATTGTCGCCTCGGTGACTCTGGAGTTGGAGAACATCACGCACCGTGGAACCGATAAGGATTAGACTGGTTACTGTTTTGCCCGCATCAAAATGCGTGTTGCCGGCATCCAAACCGTGTGAATACGGGAATAATGGGTCTGCGGTGATTTAAGATTGGATTTTTGTTCCAAACCCTGATAAAGAAGAAAGCTGAAGCAGGCGAGTCATGGTTATCAGCGTCATCATTCCGACTCTGAACGAAGAAGTAAACCTTCCGGTTACTTTGCGTCAGCTTGTCGACCATCCCGATGTCGAATTGATCGTGGTCGATGGCGGCTCGACGGATCGCACGGTTGAAATTGCGCAGCGTTTCACTCCATACGTTTTTCGCACGCTGCCAGGCCGCGCCCAGCAAATGAACACGGGCGCGCGCCATGCCACAGGCGATATTCTCCTGTTTCTGCACGCGGACACGTTCCTGCTGCCGGGCGCGTTGGATGAAATCCAGCGCCGCATCATCGGCGATGGGGCGGTGGGCGGGGCGTTCGATCTGCATATCGATTCGCATCGGAAACTCTGCAAGTTTGTCGCACGCGCCGCTAGCCGGTGGTCACGCTGGTTGCATTTGCCGCATGGCGACCAGGGAATCTTCGTGTGGCGCCAGGTGTTTGAGGCGCTCAACGGATTTCCCGAAATCGCCATCATGGAAGACGTAGCCTTTGCCCGCCGATTGCGCCATGCGGGGCGGCTGACCTTCATCCGTTCCGGGTTGGTCACCAGCGGGCGAGGTTGGAATGCGAATGGGGTGGTGCGGACCGCGCTGGTGAACTGGTGGGTGACGGCCCTGTTCGCTTTGCACATCCCGCCGCGAGAACTTCGTCGCATTCACGACGGCTGGCTGGTTTCCGGCAAACCGCGCCGGGACAAGAGCGAGATCATTCCCCCCAATCGGAAGAGCCTGCAAGAGCGTACGTAAAAGCGCCGCGGCTGCAACACCTCCTCAGTGCTGGTTCACCACGTCGATCAGCGATCGGAGTCGGCCGAAGTTTGTCCGGTTGAACGGGAAGACAATGCGGTGCAAACCCTTCAACTCCGGCTCGTTCTCTTCTTCCGGCAGTGGACCCGACGCGCGAAACTGTCCCCCATTGAGTAAAATACTGGTAAAACGCGCGTTGAGCGTGCGCAACAGGTTTTCCGTGACCGGATATTTCACGCGCAGCACCATGGCGTCCTTTACGTAGCGGCTCGAGTGGTAGTTGCTGTAGAAATGCATGATTTCTTTGCAGGCATCTTCCACGTCGTCGGTCACCTTGAAGAGGGAGAGGTCTTCCTTGCTGATCAAAGCCTCGTCCAGGAGCTGGTCCTCGACGAACCGCCACCACGTTTTCCAGTAGTTGCCGCGCGGGCGATCGACGAACACCAGCGGTTTGGGCTGGCTCTTGCCGGTCTGCATCAGCGTCAGCGCCTCGAAGCCCTCGTCGTGCGTCCCGAAACCGCCGGGGAACAACACGATGGCGTCGCTCTCCTTGATGAAGCAGAGTTTGCGGGTGAAAAAATATTTGAAGTTGATCAACTTGCGATCGCCCGCGATGTCGATGTTCGGTTCTTGTTCAAAGGGCAGGCGGATGTTCAGGCCGAAACTCTTGTCGCGGCCCGCGCCATGTTGGGCGGCGCCCATAATGCCTTCCCCGCCGCCGGTGATCACCATGAAGCCGTGGTCGACAATCGCCTTGCCGAAGGCGACGGCCTGTTGGTATTCCGCTGTCTCAGGTTTGGTACGCGCGGAACCAAACACCGTGACTTTCCGCTGACCGCGGAACGGCGCGAATATTTTTGAGGCGTAGCGCAATTCCTTCAGCGCGGAAGTGATGACTTTGACATCGAGACGGTCGGCCTTGTCGTCGGCGAGCCGGAGCGCGGTTTGAATGATGTCTTCCACGAGGTCGGCGTTGTCGGAGCCTCCGTGTTGTTGGATAAGTTGGTGGATGAGAGTTTGGTCCGGATTGGATTGGGACATAATACTTCCTTAATGGATATTCGCCGGGGAGCACTGCTTGAGTCGAACTTCGAAATCCAAGTGGGTCGAGGGCCGACTCCAGCGTTGCGCCCCGCGCGCGTTTATTTCAGTTGCTGGTAAGTGTACTCGTTGGCGGCGGTGTGTAAAGGTTTTTCCGGGGCAGCCTCGAAAACGGCTTGCGGCAGCGGGTTGGCTCGTGTAAACGAGCGCGGGATGACTGCCGAGGAAATCATCGCATTGCTCAAGCTGAAGCCACATCCGGAGGAGGGCGGCTTCTTCGCGGAGACTTACCGCGCGGAAGAGGCGATTCCCCGGAGTGTTTTGCCGCAGCGCTATACGGGGCCGCGCGCTTTCGGGACATGCATCTATTATTTGCTTACCCCCGGAACAATTTCGGCGATGCACCGGCTGCAAAGCGACGAGATTTTCCATTTCTACCTCGGCGACCCCGTCGAGATGCTTCAACTTTTGCCGGATGGCGCTGGCCGGACGGTTGTGCTCGGTTCCGATTTGAGAAACGGCCAACAGCCGCAAGTGATCGTCCCGCGCGGCGTTTGGCAGGGCTCGCGACTGGTTACCGGCGGCAGGTTCGCGTTGCTCGGCTGCACGGTCGCCCCGGGTTTCGACTTCGCCGATTACGAACATGGACGAAGGAATGACCTGATCGGGAGCCATCCGCAGTTTCGCGAAAAGATTGTGGCATTGACGGCGGAATAGACTGGCCACGAATCCCTTGCAATATTTGGCCTGAACGGGTGTACTTTGCGACGCCATGAAGAGACTGACTTCCTTTTGGTTGAGCCTGCTCTTCGTGACTTTTTTTGCGAGAGCCATCCAGGGCCAGGAAACAAACCGCCTTGACGCCGGCGACTTGATTCAGCGCGGCCAGGATGAGTTGGCAGCCGGTCGTTGGGACGAGGCGGAAAGTTTTTTTCGTTCGGCGTCGCAAGTTGAATCAACAAATTCCAAGGCCTACGCGGGGTGGGGATACGCGCTTTTGCGGCTGGATCGGCCGAGAGAGGCTATTGCGGCCTATCAACAGGCGCTGGATCTGGACCCTGACAGGACGAACACCTGGTTCTACTTGGGCGAAGCCTATGAATCCCTCGAGGGCTATCCCAAGGCGGTGGAATCGTATCGGAAATACATTTCACTGAACGACCGGAATGACCGGGCCTACCAGAGGCTTTATTATTCCCTCTCCCAACTACGACGTTTTGGCGAAGCGGAAGAAGCCTGTCGGAGCGCAATTGCCATCAATCCAACCAATTCGGTTTACCGCGTTTCGCTGGGCTATTGCCTGCAGAGCCTTGGCCGTTATTCCGAAGCCAACCAGAGCCTGAAGAAGGCGATCTCGCTGGATCCGCAAAACTCACAAGCCTACCATTGGTTGGGGATCAGCCGCTACCACGAGAAAGCGTATCAAGAGGCGATCGCTTCGTTTCAGAAAAGCATTTTGCTTCGTCCGACGAACAGTGAAAGCGAGTTCTGGCTGGGTCGCAGTTTCGCCGCGCTCGACCGTTACGACGAGGCTGCCAAGGCCTTTCAGGAAGCAATTCGAATTGACCCGCGCGACGCCCAGTCCTATGAGTGGCGCGGTGTAAGCCTCCTGCGAATCGGGGAATTTGACGAAGCCGCGGCGACTTTTGAAGAGGCGTTCAAGGTCAGGGGCGAAGACAAGACGATACGCCGCTCGCTTTTCTGCTGCTACCTGCTGTCGTCGCAATACGAAAAGGCCTATCGGCTGTACCCGGTCATTTTTACCCTCGGCGGCAGCGCGCTGCTGCTCTCTTACCTCATTTGGTTGACCGTACTTTTGCGCTCCAGTTTCAAGATTTCCGCCAACCAGTCTCCCCGTCTTGGATTTTCGTTGGGGTGGCTCGTTGTATACGTCGAGGGGCAAATCGCGATGATCTTTTGCCTGGCGTTATTGTCGTGGATTAAAATATCCGAGAACTTGTTGTTCGGCATTACTTTGGCCGGGATACCGGTCATCGTTGCCGCAGCGCTGGGCTTTGCGCGGCAGCCATGGGGCCAGCCATTTTCCTGGCCGCCACGGCTGGGAACGGGAAAGGTGATGGGACTTTCGCTGCTCGGGGCGGTCCTGACCGTAGTTTTAGGACCGTGGTGTGCTCATGGGATCGAGAAGTTGCTGCATTGGCCTCCGACGATTCAACAGGCGATTCCGCTCATCAAGTACGCACTGGTTGCCAACCCGCTGGCGGCGTTCTCGGCAGTCGTCATCGTCGGGCCGATGGTTGAGGAGATCCTGTTTCGCGGCCTGATCTACGGGGCCTTGGAAAAACGCCTCCGCGTTTCCGGGGCATTCGTAATCAGTTCCTTCCTCTTCGCATTGGTGCACCTTCAGGTGGTGTATTTTATCCCAATTTTCTGTCTCGGCATGGTGCTGGGTTGGGCGCGATGGAAAACCAACTCGCTCGGCCTGCCGATCCTCATCCATATCCTGAACAACGGCATCGCCCTGATCGCCCTGAAGTTTTTTGATAAACCGTGAGCCGGCAACAACCCCACAACAAAGCGGCCCCTACTTCAGCGCGCCGTCGTGACGCAGGTTCTCAACGATTTGGCGGGTAGCTTTGGATTTGTTGAGGGTATAGAAGTGCAGGCCATCGACCTTGGCGGCGAGGAGTTCACGGCATTGGCGGGTGGACCAATCGATGCCGTATTGCGCGACCTGATCGGCGTTGTCGGCGATCCCCTCGAGATCGGTGAGCATTTTTTCGGGGATGGTCGAGCCGCACATGGCGGTGAACCTCTTGATTTGCGCCACGTTTCCCACCGGCATGATACCAGCAATGATGGGAACGGTGATGCCAATTTCCCGGCAGCGTTTCACAAAGTGGAAGAAATCTTTGTTGTCAAAGTAGAGCTGTGTGATGATGAAGTCGGCGCCGGCGTCCACCTTTTCCTTGAGCCGGCGCAAATCGGTCTCGAAATCGGGCGCCTCGGGATGTTTCTCCGGGTAACCCGCGCAGCCGAGGCTAAAGGTACTGCCGAATTGTTTCCGCAAGTGACGAAGCAAATTCACGGCATTCTTGAAATCCGGGAACCAGCCTTCGGGCGGCTCGGGCTGGTTGGCTGGCCGGTCACCGCGCAGGGCGAGTACGTTTTCGATGTCGTGCTTCGCAAAATTCTGCAGCACACCATCGATGTCCTGAAGTGTCTGGCCGACGCAGGTGAAATGCGCCATCGCTTCGAGGCCGAATTGTTCCTTGATCTTCAGCGTCACCTCGAGCGTCCGGGAGCGGGTGCTGCCGCCCGCACCGTACGTGCACGTGGCGAATGACGGATGCAACTCGTGCAGGTGGCCGAGTGTCTCCAGCAGACTCGCCATCGCCTCGTCGTTCTTCGGAGGGAAGAACTCGAAGGAGATCGTGGGTCGCGTGGTTTTGAGGATATCGCTGATTTTCATCGGGTTGTTTGCTAGGACAGAATCACGGTTGCGCAGTATGTACTTAACGCAAACCGGGCGTCAAGCAGGCGGTGACTGGTTTCGGATTGCGATGAGCATTCATAGCGTGATACAAGGTCAACATGAACCGGTTGCTGTTCGGCGACAATCTCAAGTGGTCGCGACAGAAATCCATTGCAGGCCATCAGTCGTCTTGCGGTAATCTTCACGGACGCCAGCGCGGATCTTGTGCGCAAGGCTTTTCCTAGCACGTATGTCCAACGTAACCGACAAAAGTTGTTACACACCCTTTTGGGCCGGGATTCAAAACAATTGGTATAAGAATATTGCCCTAGACGCTGTGTGGAAGCCTGAGTACGACAAACTTGTCGAGGAATTGGTGGATAGGCGAGCACCATATATATACCCTTTTGCACGTGATGTTCTCAGTGTGGTTGATCGAGAAAACAACACGTCATTTGCAAGCGAAAACCAGAACTGCGGCTACTACATTTTGACGCGTGCGTACCAGATGCCGCAGACTCGTCAGAAATGGCTCGATGCGGTGAAGCGGGAAGAAACGCATGTCCATGTTTGCCCTATTTGCAAAACGCAAAACCATCTTCTCCACTTTCATCCTGATATCCTTAGAGAGTACGGTACGAATCCACCCTGGTGTCGGACTTGCAATTACGTGGTCAGACGATACACGAAATTCTGGAATGAGGACACAAAGCAACGGCTAGGCGCGATAATGACCCATCTGGGTGAAGCGCGACCTTGTGATATTTGTGGGACGTCCTTCTCGCTCGCCGAACACATTTTCACATATTATTCATTCGGAAGCAAAGCTGTTGACCTACTCTACCCAAATCTTTTTGCAAACATCTGTTCCGACTGCTTTGCAAAGGCGTTTGTCGATTACAAAGGTGGCTCCCCTCGAGAACGTCTGACGGCTTTATACGAACTCTTTTTGCTCGTTGAAAAAGTGCCAACGCAGGATTTCGAGAATTTGTTCTATCTGTATAGAGATAAGGAATCGATAGTGAAGCTTGTCAGCCTGCTGCAACGAATGCGAACACCCAGCGGCTACGCCGATGAGTTCGGGAGTTTTTTTGCAGCGCTTGTGAAGTCAGGTGTGTTACCGGAGGGGAGCAAGAAAATGGTAATCGGGACTATGACTCTATCGAAAGACGGCCACTTGTGCCTGTCCTTGCCTGAAAAGGAGATTGATGATTTCCTCTTAACTGAGGGTATAGCGCACGACAAAGAGGTGTCTTATCCGGGGTGCGCGTTCCGGGCTGATTGGGAATTGTTTGGGTCAAATGCCAGAACTTTTGTGGAGTATTTCGGCCTTATGTCAAATCCGGACTACGCAGCAAAAGCGAAAGTGAAGACGGAGATTGCATTAGCAGCCGGCATCGAGTTGATAGCCATGCTTCCCGGGACAGACTGGAAAGCGGTGATCCTAAATTGGAAAAAGAATAAAGTAGACGGCGGAAAGTGCCTCGACGCCCTGCGGCAAGTCAGTCCGTTTGCGAAGGCGGATCTGGAGGGCAAGGCGAAGAAACAATAGGAGATGCTGTAACCGGACAAACGAAATGAAGCCCCGGAAGTACACCGAAGTTTATCAGTTCAAAATCGTTCTGTGGGTAAAACCAAAAGTTTGGCGACGGATCCAAGTTCCGGGGAATTACACATTCTACGCGCTTCATTCAGCGATACAGGATGCAATGGGATGGGAAGATCGCCACTTGCACGAGTTCTCTTTCGACTTCAACCCCGTGACAAGGGAGGAGACGCGGATTGGTGATCCATATAGTGATGAACTTATGGGAACAGACAAATACCTTTCTGAATTCCGGGAGAGAATCTCGCGGTGGTTTACGCCCAGGCGCAAGAGCATGTCGTACCTCTACGATTTCGGCGATGGGTGGTCACATACTATCGAGCTAGAAAAGATCCTGCCAGCTGTAGACAATCTTGAATATCCGAAGTGCCTCGACGGCAGGCGGGCTTGCCCCCCTGAGGACTGCGGTGGGACTGATGGCTACGAGAGGCTGTACCGCAGGGCTAAGGGCAATCCGAAGAAGTACGAATTCTTTCCGGATAGTTTTGACCCGGCGAAAGTCGTTTTCGAAAGCCCACGTGCCCGCAAAAAACGATTGACCACAGAGAATGAAGTGGAGACTACGCCGGTGGTTACAATGAATCCTGATCTCTTTGTACTTCCGTTTGCAGACGAACTCGTTGTCGGTCCGTTCGTGGAGCCGAACAAACTGAATGGGGAAGTCATCCCGCATCTGAGGCACACGGGACTTTCACTGCGGCTCGCGACAAACAAAGGCGAGATGAATGCTCCAATTCTGGCTTATGACTACGGCGGCGGTCCGATAGACTATCTTTATCTTCCCCAGAGCGCATTGTCGTTCAAGCTGTCTTGGGATTCTACGCTTTTTCCGGAGGTTGCTGAAGCAGGATATGTAAGGTTGATTCGCACTCTCGATGACATCTATGAGTTCGCGAGCACCCCAAGAGACGTCGTTTCTGTCCTGAACGAGCTCGGAGAACTATTGTCCGACCACCGCGGTTATTGTGCACCCTTACACGGAGGATGTTTTAGGTTTATCAAACCCCAGTTGGCCGAAAAGGGTTTTGCGATCTCTCGATTGCGAAAAACTAGGTCAAGAGGCAATCACGTCGGTGTTGTGTGGGTGTTCGAGAAGGAGCGCAGCACGGGGAGGCGCGTTACACAGTTTCTGCACGTAAATTCGTTCACATTCGACTGTAGAGAAGGCGGAAGTATTGAATGTAGCGAGTGGAACAGCCCCCGCTACTTGCTCTCCAAGCCGCTTTTCAAGAGGCTTCAGGCTAGCATGGCAGGAAAGCCGATCACGATACTTTCCGCCGAGGGATTGGCACGTGCGACTGATTCGCGCGCGCCATCGTCGGCCTAAGAACTGACGTACGAGGTATGGTCAGGCACTGCGACCCCTGCCCTTCAAGTCGGGACGACGTGCGGAGTGCTCGGCTGTCACGGCTCGGCGGGAGCCTCGCCCTCCCCTATTTGTCGAGAAACTTTTTGTAGAACGGCGATTTTTCGTAATCGCGGGCAACCCGTTGAATGATGCGATCGCGATGGTCAATGAGGCGTTTCGGTTTTCGCGGCTTGACCTTGTCGATGGCGTAGGAAGTGATCAGCGGCAGCGCCACGGTGCTATCCACGTAACAAACGACAGCGTCCGGGAGTTTCTTGGGATCAACCTTGCCCCAACTGACAGCTTCGGCCGGCGTGGCCCCGGAGAGACCGCCGGTGTCCGGGCGGGCGTCGGTTATCTGTAGGAAATAATCGTGCCCTTTCTCGTCGAGGCCGAGCACTTCCTGAATTTGCGGCTCGGTCTGCAGTATGAAGTTCTTGGGGGAGCCGCCGCCGAGGATGAACACGCTGGAATTGCGGCCGTTGCGCTTGGCGTCATAGACGATGCCGGCGGTTTGATTCACATCGCGATTCACGTCGAATTGGAGTTTGTTGCCGGCGAGGCTCATGGCGGCAACGTTCATGCCGATGGAACTGTCGCCGGGACTACTGGTGAAACACGGCACGCCGTATTGATAGGCGACGGAAATGAGCGAGGTGTCTTTCAGGCCGAGTTTCTTTTCGCGCCGGTACACGTATTTGCCGAGAAGGTAATGAAATTCGTCGGTGCCCATGGATCGCTGGAACTCCGGACCGTTGATCACTTGGCGGATGAACGCATCCGTGTCGAGGAGCACGCGGTAATCGAACAGGATATCGTAAATACGGATAATCTGGCGCTTGCGGAGTTCGACGTCATCGAGAAACGGCGAGCCGCGATAGAGCTTCATGTCGAGTCCGTAATGAATGTCGTGGTAGAGGTTGGCACCCGTGGTGATAATCCAGTCGATGAAGCCGGCCTTGATGAGCGGAATGAGGCAGGACTTGCCAAGCCCGGCGGGCACCAGGGCGCCCGTGAGACTGACACCGACAAGACCGTTGCGCGGCAGCATCTTGCCCGCGAACAACTCGCAGCCTTCGCGGAGGCGGGCGGCGTTGTAAGCCTGGAACGTATCCGTGACGAGTTGCGACGCTTTCATCCCTTTGCTGATCGGTCGGGGATTGAGGCGGGAGAACCGGCTGAATTTGTTGGCTTTTTTCATGGGGTCGAGATTTTTCTTCGTGCAAACAGCCGAATGAGGTCATAGAATTAACAACCGCTTAAACTTTTGCAACCTATTTAGGAGGACTTGCCCATGGAGCCACGAGAGATTCGCATCGGCCATAGCCCTGACCCGGATGACGCGTTCATGTTTTATGCCTTGACGCACGGCAAGCTGGACACCGCTGGCCTAACGTTCAAACACGTGATCAAAGACATCGAAAGCCTCAACCATATGGCAGTGGAGGGACAGTTGGAGGTCACGGCCTTGAGTGTGCATGCGTACGGCTACGTGATGGACAAATACGCGTTGCTGGCGAGCGGTGGAAGTTTCGGGGACAAAGTCGGGCCGATCGTGGTGGCGCGCACGCCGATGGAGATCGGGGAGGTGGCGGATGATCGGATCGCGGTTCCCGGCACGATGACGAGCGCATACCTGCTCTTGAAGTTGTTGCTGATGAATTTCAAATTCGAGGTGGTGGCGTTCGACAAGATCATGGATGCGGTCAAGAACGGTGACGTAGACGCCGGGCTGCTCATACACGAGGGACAGATCACCTACGAGAAGATGGGGTTGCACAAAATTGTCGATCTGGGCGCGTGGTGGCACGCGGACACGGGGCTGCCGGTGCCGTTGGGCGTGAACGGCGTACGCAAAGACCTTGGCAAGCAATTGATGCAAAAGATCTCGGAGTTATTGATGGCCAGTATTCGTTATGCGCTGGACCATCGAGAGGAAGCTGTCGCCTATGCCCGTGAGTTCGGACGCGGCATGGACGCTGCTACTACGGACCGGTTTGTGGGAATGTACGTAAATCCGCTGACGTTGGATATGGGACCGAAGGGACGCGAAGCCATCGCGCTCCTGCTCACCCGGGCCTACCATGCGGCGCTGGTGCCGCGGCCGGTGAATTTGGAGTTCGTCGAATAATGGCGCGCCGTGGGCAACGAAAGGTACGAGGCGCAAAACGAGGTTGGCGAGTTCCCTTCCAATGGGCGGCGCCGTTCCTCTTCCTCCTGACAGCCCGCGTTTCCCTTGCTCAATGGGACTTTACCCACGCGGGTGACCCAAACCGACTCTGGGGCGCGGCGGTCACGGAAAGTGTGGGGTACGATGATAACTTTAACGCAACCCAGAAGAACCCGGAGTCTGGTGAAAGAAGCAGTACTGACGTAAGGCTCCGCGCGAGCGTTCCGCTCGAACGGTTTTTTGCGGGGATGCAATACGACTATAATATCATCTACCCCCGAGATGCCAAGTTCGGTGGCATCGAAGAAACCCACAACTTAAACCTCACAGCCAATTACACCGTCAGCCCGCGGCTGGCCCTCAGCGCCAGCGAGACCTTTATTAATTCCCTTGATCCAAAGCTTGTACAAGGGGCTGGTGGTGAGGCCGTAACGGTCCTGCAGTCGGGCACGTATATTTACGACAACGTGGGGGGAGGGCTGATCTACTCATTGGCGCCACGGTGGAACTTGTCGCTCAATGGCAGCTGGGACATTTGGAGGTATCAGGAGGCGGCTTCCGCGAGCAACAATGATCATGAAGATTACTCGGCAACGGTGTCGGCGCTTTATCTGTTGGACACGCGCACCACTGTTGGGCTGAACTATCAGTACGTTCAGAACGTTTTCGTCAATGCCGGCCCCAACAACGGCTTGGATGCTGTTTCGCACACGTTGTATCTATCCCTCGTGCGGAGATTCAACCCGCGCCTGTCCGCGTCACTCAATGGCGGCTATACGATCCGTGAAGCACAGGATGGGTCCCAGAGCACGTCTCCATCGGCGTACGGACAGTTTGTTTACAATTATGGACCGGAGAGCACAATTACGCTCACCCTGGCCCAGGCGCTGAGCAGCGCCACGGTGGGAGTCACCGGAGAATTCAGCGCCCAACAAAACACCAGTCTCGTTTTGCAAATGAACCACCGGGTCAGCGCCCGACTGCGCGTCATCG
>Ga0206891_10166_pt1 | contig 19078 bp, 24 predicted proteins | sample Alteio_BWOrgHeat_55_FD_153246 | JGI IMG/M metagenome (GOLD analysis project Ga0206891, IMG submission 153246) | Enriched cells from forest soil in Barre Woods Harvard Forest LTER site, Petersham, Massachusetts, United States - Alteio_BWOrgHeat_Nextera7 ...
AAAAGCATGGAAAGCTAAGCAAGTCATTTAATTCATATCCGCCCTTGCCGAGTGTGGTTAGCGCATTGGCGCTGGTGATCATCAGCGCCTGAATGTCGGTGAGTTCCTTGGCATCAGGTTGCGGTACGTCGGTGGCGATAATGTCCAGCATCGGCTCGATCACACCGGCATAGCCGCAGTCTTGCAGTTCCTGCGCCATAAATTCGGCGGCGGCTTGCGGGCGGGTGATGAGAACGGAAGGCATGAGCCAACTATGCCGAAAAAATATCCGGCGGCAACTGCGCTTTTAGTTTAAGGCCGATTTCCGTGGCAAAGCTTTCGGCATCCTGCCTGGGGGTTGTTTCTGTCAGGTGAAACAATGATGTGCCATTGGCGCGGGCGACTTTGACTTCCAGCGCGATTTTATCACCGGCGATTTTTGCAAAGACGCCAATCGGCGTATGGCAGGAACCGTCCAAAGCTTTCAGCAGGGCGCGTTCGGTAGCGATGCAGATAAAAGTATCCGGCGCATTCAACGGCTTCAGCCATTCCTGCATGGCGGCGTCATCCTTGCGGATTTCGATACCTATCGCGCCTTGCGCCGCCGCGGGCAGCATAACATCGGTGCTCATGATTGATGACAGGCGGTCCAGCATATCAAGCCGCATTAATCCGGCGACGGCTAGTAATGTTGCATCTGCAAATCCATCTGCCAGTTTTTTCAGTCGCGTATCGACATTGCCGCGTAAGGGAACAATGCGTAAATCAGGACGATGTGCCAGCAGTTGCGATTGGCGGCGAAGGCTGGATGTGCCGACAGTGGCGCCTTTAGGCAGTTCATCCAGGGTACGTGCCTGACGGCCAATAAAAGCGTCACGCGGGTCGAGCCGTTCCAGAATCGCGGCAATTTCCAGATTATCCGGCAGGGAACTGGCCACATCTTTCATGGAATGCACGGCCATATCGATATGGCTGCTGAGGAGGGCTTCTTCTATCTCTTTGGTAAACAAGCCTTTATTGCCGCCGAGTTCGATAAAACTGCGCTCTTTATGCTCCGGTTTCCAGTCGCCGGTGGTGCGGATCGGCACGATCTCAATAACCGCATTCCTACCTATTTCGGGATGGGCTGTTATGAGTCTTTTTTTGACTTCCTCGGCCTGAATGAGGGCGAGGGGGCTGCCGCGGGTGCCGAGGCGAATAGTTTTTTGCATGCACAGTTACTCATAAAGGGGAAGAAGATTCCCCTAAGGGGTAAGTTTTGGATCAAACTGTAGTAACAGTTTTTTTACCATAGAATCAACGAATTAGTTTCAACTTTTCGGAGTATATTCAAAATATACCGAGCGAAATGTTGCTCAGCACAAAAATTTTCAGCCAAAAGCGGCTAACTAAAAAAGGTAGTTCAGACGGACTACCGGGATTTTGAAGGAGAGATTATGAAACGGTCAAACTTTAAGATTAACGGAGCCGCCATTACCGCCGCTACCGCCACTTTTATCACTGCCCCCGCCCTTGGCTTTGTCACGGTTGCTACGGGTCTCAGTGCCGCGGTTGGATTTGGGAGAAGGGTCAACCGCCCGTTGTATAACAGGGGGAGCCGCCTGGGCTTGTATAGCGGGCGTCGTCCTGGCTACCACATCTTGTGTGGTAAGGTTCGGCAGGGCGGCGGGGGGCAACGGCGTAATTTGCATAAGGTATCCAGCCTCAAACTCGGGATTACACCGGTATTATTACTTCAACGTAATGAAGGAAGTCTTAAGCATTTGGTAGGAGATTCTATCCTAGAAGGGTGCGTTCAAGATAACCGTGTGGATCAGTCCCCATGCAAGGTCGTGTAACCATGAGCAGCCTTCAAAAATCTCTGCCGTCCATGCTGGCGCTCGCGCATCAACGCACGGAAGGCGCTCGTGTCGAGCTCGCCGGTCTGCTGGCCGATGTCCTGCTGCAGGAAGACAAAGACCTGTCGCTGCGTGAGCAGGAACTGGTCAACGAACTGATCGAAAACCTGATGCAGTCCAATACGCCGGCGGTCCGCGCGCAATTGGTGCAGAAATTCTCCGACGTTACCCATATGCCGCGCAAAATGGCGCTGTCACTGGCGAACGATAATATCGAAACCGCCCGCAATGTTCTGACATCGACGCTGACTTTGCTGGATGACGATCTGATCACCCTCACCAATAAGCAATCACGCGACCATGCGCGGGCGATTGCCACCCGCTCCAGCATCAGTGAAGCCGTGGCCGATGCCCTCATTACGACAGGCGATCTGCGCATCATGCAGCTGGTTGCCGAAAATCTTGGCGCGCACCTCAGCACCAAGGCTGTGGATGCGCTGGCCGATGCCGCCCGCTTTACCGCCGAATTGCGCGAACCGATTATGAAACGCGTCGAAATGACGAATGACGCCGCGACCAGATTGTACTGGTGGGTGTCGCAGGATTTGCGCCGCTATGCGGTAAAGCGTTTCGGTATTGCCGCGGGCCAGATCGACGAAGCTTTGGCGAAAACGGTTGAACAATTGCTGGGCTACCATAATTTGGATAAGGCTGATGTTGAAACCATGCAGCAGGTCGCAGACTGGCTGGCTGAACGTCAGGCCATTTCCGCCAAGATTTTGCCGCAGGTTTTGCGTCTCGGCCATTTCCGCCTGTTCAATATTTTGTTGGCGCACCTGACCAAGCTCAGCCTGTCGCTGGTGGATACGATTGTATCGGAAACCGGTGGCCGCGGTCTTGCTGTCATCTGCCGCTCGATCGGTATCGATAAGCCCGGTTTTGTCTCGCTTTTCCTGCTGTCGCGGGGATCGCGTCCCGGTGACCAGGTCGTGCATCCGCGTGAACTCAGCTATGCGCTGGCTTCGTTCGACCGCCTCAGCATCGACCTGTCGCAAGATCTGCTGCGCAGCTGGAAACAGGACCCCAGCTACCTCACCCGCCACGGCAACGAAGACGTCGTGATGGAAGGGTAAGAGATTTAATTCTGTCTTTCAAAGTCTAAACATTGCATCATGAGATTTGCTAAGTGGGTGGTTTATCCGACGCATTCTTCCACATGATTTTAAATTGGTCCCGGTATGAACGGGCCAACGCTGGAGAGTGGATCATCAATATTGTGGGCGGCTCTGGCACATCAAAATCGATAAGGGCAAATTTATCGCCGAAGACATAAAACGGTGCAACGACGGCTTTTAATTCCTTTAAATACCTATAGGTAAGATAAGAAGCGCCTTGAACGTGATTTTTATCCACTTCGGAAGCGATGGATTTAATTTTTAGTCCGTCAACTTTCTTTAGCCTCTCGACATGAACGGCATGATAATCCTTCATGTGCTTTCTAAAAAGACTGTTATCTAAATTACAGATACAGATAGGTTTTGTTCCATCAAGTGAATGGGGCTGCTTAGCAGCTTCGTAAACTTGATCCATAAAGAATTTAAAATCTTCAAACCCCTCCAATTTTACAACGCGATCTGATTTTCTTTTCACGCCGTCGTCGGCAACAAATTCCAAATCATGTTCGGTAAAGGCCTGTATGAGCCGCTCGACTGTAGTCGTCCGCGCCTGCATTAAGTTACTTTCTATACGTTGAATCGTTGGTTCGCTTACGCCAGAGAAGTCCGCCAACTGTGCACGGGTCCACCCCAACAGGCCACGGGCAGCACGTAATTGAGAGGGAGAAATCTTATGTGTCATTGGAGTGATAGCTAATTGTTTAAATAGTGATAGTTTTTATATCATAAAATGAAGTATTTGACAATTATTCGTTCAATATAATAGTGAGGCCATGATTTGAAAAGTGCATTTAATTCCTAATTTAGGGGGCATGGATGACAGCCGCAAACAACGCAACCTTATGTCCGTATGAATTAAGCTCGGTTCGTTCTCTGGCAACCTATGTCGCGCATAACCAGAATTTGAATGAGGCGAGTGTTGAGGCTATGGCCTGCGCCCGCTTCAATGTCGCCAGAATTGTCGAACTGCCGCATGCCGATTTCCGCAAGGTGATTGCTTTCCTGATCGATTTAAAAATCGGCGAGATCAGGGATTGATGTCGGGAGCTTCCATGTCTCAGCGCGAACCGCCCCTAACGGATAATGACAGTGACATCGCTGACAGTGGCAGCGACAAATATCAGCCGGTGATTATCGAGCTGATTGCTGCCCTGGAGCAATGCCTGAATGACGGCATCGACTGGAACTCTGAGCAGGAAGCCGACGTTGCTATTCGGCGGGCGAAAGCAGCATTGAAGCTTAGCTGATTATAAACGCCAAATATCGACGACTTGTTCAACAACGGTTTGAACGTGCATATCTTTTTCGTCGACGTCCAAATGTTCTCTAAGAATATAGTTTAATTCTCGTGTTTCTTTGATAAGTGAAAGCACATCAAGGCTTCTTGCGAATTTTACTGATCGAAGGGCTTGTTCATCCTTCTTATCAAATCGAAACCATCCACCGACTACAATCCCTGAGAGATTGCATAGTGCTTGCCATTCATCAAATTCGACAGCTGAAGAACGTGGCAGGTCAACTAGGTGGTGCACTTCATAAAGTGGACGGGTCGTTTTGTCGCTTAGGGGAAAAGTTGCAGGGCCAGCCACCTGAATTGATTTCTCATCAATCAAAGCAGTTACCCGTTCAATCTCTATAACGACATCTGCTTCTGAAAATCCTTTTGATTGCTCAGCCATTATGGTGCGAGCTTGTTTGCATAAAGATTTACCCAATTCCGGATCGTTGACTTCTGGAGCCATAAGCGTTGTCAGATAGGCCGCAAAAGTATTCGTGCCAGCGCAAAGTTCGGGCGTATGTTCTAGATAATCTTCAACATATTCTGGGTCTGATAAGTGCATACCGCCCCTCGCCAAATTGACGCGAGAAACTTTGGAAGGCCATCCCTGCCGTTCAAGTATTTGTGCAATTTCTACTAGGCGACCTTCTGACGTTTCAGATTTGCTGCAATCAAGATGCATATGCATGTTACCTACACGCCTAGTGGATCCAGCTGCTGGATAATTTTTTGACCGAAACAAGCTGCTTAATTCAACAGGTGCGTTGTCTTGCAGGCTATATGTGTTGCGTTTGCGTGCTGAAGAAAGTGACATGTTAAACCTGTGACTTAAGTTTTACTTGTGGCTCTTTTGAGATTTGCCACAAAGTTGCAAATTGTTCCCGATAGGCTTTCGCAACCATCGCGGAAGAAATAACTGTTATTTGTGCTTCTCGAGTTTCATCCAACATCAAGATCGCGAGTTTGTCGCCGAAAACATAGAAAGGTACATTCCCAGCGCCTTGGTTTGCGCTCCATCTATATTCAAGATAATGACCATCGGGGATTGTAAAAAAGTCATCCTCTTGAGTCAGAATGTGTACTTTGACATTTTTTAAGTCGTTCATGCGTTGAGCATGAAACAACATATAATCACCAAGATGCTTCATAAAAAGTCGATCATCGACATTACTAATGCATATCGGTTTGCTGCCATCTGCGGCCGTGGGGTCACAAGCTGCAGTGTAAACGTCATCCATCAGTTTTTTAAAACCTGCAATTCCACTAAGAGCATAAACACTATCTTGTCTCAGCTGCACGCCCGTTGTTCCAATAAACTCAACCCCGTTGTCATTGAAGGTACTAAGTATGTCTCCCAGTGTCGTTTCTCTCGCCTGAACCGTTTCATTCTCGATTTTGCTCACGGTTTCACGAGTCAGGCCGGCTTTGGCGGCGAGATCGGTGGCGTCCCAGCCGAGAAGACCTCTGGCGGCGCGTATCTGACGTCCTGTAATCATTTAGTTCTCACTGTGTGAACCTTCATCTAACACGCTTTATGGTTAACGCGAAAGAAAATTATTTGGCCGTAGGCCTCATTTATTGCAAATAATAGGTAACTAACTGTCTGTATTTGGTAAACACACAAAAATCAAGCCTGTTTAATTATTTTCATGTGAATTTTATCTTCACTTCATGTGATTTTTGAATTGCTTTCGTGATCCCTAAAAGATAGATTGCAGCATCGAAACGACGCAGACGGTAACTGTTATTAACAGCACTTAAATAGGGAATATTAAAATGCTCGAATTTGAAACTTTTGTAGCGCGCCATGGTGAAGTTGCGGCGCAGGCTTTGATCGAAAACCTCGAGCGTTTCGAAGGCGTGCGTCATGCCGTTGTGGTTCCCCTTGAACAACGTTGGGCGTCGCTGATGCAGGCTCCTTTCCAGCAACAGTCGGCTGCGGCTTAAGGGACTCTGATGAAAAAATCAGGTAACGGCGGCGATGTGCTTGCTTTCGATCAGCGCGCGACAACCGCAAAAAAGAAATCAGCGAAGAAAGTAACGATGCAGAGCAGCCATCATCTGGCGGATCGCATGCAGGGATATGGGTTGAAAGCTTTGCAGAAAAACGAACTGCAATCGATTTATGCCCTGTTTGACTGGGTAGCCAACGAACAACGTTCGGCGAAGGAAACCGTACAGGCAATGACAGAGGTGCGATTCTCTGTTAAGGATGTAACGAGCCTGCAGCAAAAAGACTATGACGAGGTAATCAAGTTTCTGGTTGATCTGCGCATTGACGAGATGCGCCACTAAACTCTCACCATTCAGCGCGAGGATATGATGGGCAAAGCAAATGTGAAAACGGTGGCTGCCGCGAACCAAAGCCTGAAGGCGACAACGCCGTGGGCCTGCCAGCATAGCGCCGAAGGCTCATCGATTGATGCCTATCTCGAAAGCACCGGCGAATGGACAACCATCGCGCGCATTCCGGCTTCTGCCGATATCAATCCGAAAGAAATTGCCGAGCAGATCGTCCGCGCCGTCAACAGCTATGAGAAAAATCACAGCATGATGAGCGAGATGGTCGAGGCTTTGAAACTATGCCTCGAATGCGAAGGCATTACCTGGGAAGCCGAACATGATGCCGATATCATGATCGACCGCTTCGAAGCCCTGCAAAAGCAGGCTTAATTTTACCTACCCGATATTTTTTGTCTGGCATTCCAGCAGCAAATCGCGCGCGATAGGCGCTGCGACGTGCGCGCCGCTGCCGCCGTGCTCCACCACCACGGCGACGGCATAACGCGGATTGCCGACCGGTGCAAAACCTCCGAACAAGGCGTGATCGCGTTCTTTCCACGGCAATGACTCGTTCGTCTGCACGCCTTCGTCACGTTCTGCCGTGCTAATATGCCGCACCTGCGACGTCCCGGTTTTGCCGGCGAAGGCCATTGCCGCTTTGTCGATACGGGCGGCATAGGCGGTGCCGATCTGCTCATTCACCACGGCGGACATGGCATCCTGCACAATGCGGATATGGTCGGGATCAAATCCCATCGACGGCCAGTTGTTGCTCTGGACGATGGTACTGCCGACTTTCTGCACGATATGCGGCATCACCGCTTTGCCGCCGTTAGCGATACGGGCCGCCATCGTCGCCAGTTGCAGCGGCGATGTCAGCATATAACCCTGACCGATAGCGGCGACCAACGTTTCGCCCTGCTGCCAGACTTCATGCTTGTTGGCGAATTTCCAAGCGCGGCCGGGCACAAGTCCGCCGCGCTCATGCGGCAGATCGATATTCAGCTTCTCGCCGTAACCAAAACGTTTGGCCATCGCCTGTATCCGGTCAATGCCGATGCGACGTCCCAGATCATAAAAATAAACGTCGCAGGAACCGGCGACCGCCTGCCGCAAATTCACCTGACCATGGCCGCCATGTTTCCAGCAATGGAAACGGTAAGTGCCGAGATCATAATGGCCGGGACAATAAGTGCGCGCTTCCGGGTCCAGCATGCCCGCTTCCAACCCGGCCATCGTGATTATCGGCTTGATGGTAGAACCCGGCGCGTAAACGCCGGACACGGCCTTGTTCATCATCGGCGAATGGATATCGTTATTCAACAGATCCCAATCATCCTGCGAAATGCCGTAGGTAAATAAATTGGGATCGAAACCGGGTTGCGACGCCAGCGCGTAAATTGCGCCAGTGAAAATATCCATCACAACGGCTGCTGCCCCTTCTTCGCGCATCAGGCGCTGCTGCATAAATTGCTGCAGGCCGAGATCAATAGTCAGCGTGACATCCTGTCCCGCTTTAGGGTCATTGCGGGCAAGCTCGCGCACGACGCGGCCATGGGCGTTGACTTCCATTTGCACATTACCTGCCTCGCCGCGCAGGCTGAGGTCATATTTTTTCTCGACGCCATTTTTGCCGATGCGGAATCCAGGAATGGCCAGAACGCTTTCGTCACCGGCATCATCGCTATCCATTTCCTTTTCGGACACGGTGCCGACATAACCCAGTAAATGCGATGTCGCCTCGCCGTAAGGATATGAGCGCACTTCGCCGGTATCGATATCGGTGCCGGGCAGGTCCAGCGTATGCAGCGAGATTTCCGCCACCTGGCTCCATGTCAGATTGTCTTTGACCAGAATGGCGTTGAAGCTACCGGCGCTTTTGAAATCACGCTCGATGCGCTTGCGGTCTGCGTCATCAATGGTGATGTAGGCTTTCAACTTCTCGAACAGATCCGGCAGGTTCTGCACTTGCTCTGGCAACAGCACCACGCGGTAGTTTTGCTGGTTGACGGCGAGCGGTGTGCCCAAGCGGTCAAGAATTTGCCCGCGCCGAGGCGCTATGAGGCGGAGATTAATGCGGTTTTCTTCTGCCAGCGTGCGGTAATCTTCACCCTGCACGATCTCCAGAAAATAAAGCCGCCCGGCGAGGACCGAAAATAAAGTCGCCTGTATGCCGCCGATCAGAATCGCGCGTCGCGAAAAAAGTCGTGAGCGTTCACTATCGCCAGCCATGTGTCAGCCCGCGCTCAAAACATTGCGCTGCAGGCGGATCAACAGCCAGCACGGCAAGGGGAAGATGACAATCGCGAGCATCATTTGCATCAGCACTGGAAAGAAAGGCAGGCCCTGCCAGCGTAGTAAACAAATCGCCAGCCATTCAAGCAGCATGACGATAACAATCACGAGGCTGAACCCGAACCATGTCATGTAAAAAGAATGGCCGGTGAAGAAGCGGCGTTGCTGGAGAATAAGTTGATGCGCGCCGACAAATAAAAGTGCCGACAGGCCCAGCGGCAAAGAATGCAAAACGTCGTTCAACAAGCCGATGATGAAAGCCATGCTCGGGCGAAATAAATCCGGCCTGTGTCCCGCCCAGTAATAAAGCGCGATCAGCCCCAGCGGCGGTGCGACGGCGCCCAGATGCGGCAGCGGCCAAGCAACAACGCTGAAGAAAGTGCAGAGTAAAACCGTGACAAAAGGCAAAGCTGATCGCGCGCCGCTGTCGAGGCGTTGCCATACAACATCGATCATTAGCGTTTCTTGTTTTCCGACTGAATCTTAGTCGCAATCGGATTAAAAGCGCCGCCCTTCAGGTTGAAATCAACCAGACGCACGTAATTGATGCGACCTAAATCGGCCAGCGGCATCAGGCTGTAAGCGCCGCGCGCTGTTTCCACAACGGCACCAACAGGAAGGTCAGGCGGAAAGATGCCGCCATGGCCGGATGTGACAACGCGCGCACCGGCAGTCAGCACCGAATCCTGCGGTAAATACATTAGTTTTGGCTGTGCCGAATTATCGCCCGCCAGAATGGCGCGGTCGCCTGATCCCATAACGGTAACAGGAATACGGGAATTCAAATCGGTGATCAGCAGAATGCGTGATGACCAATCGCCGGCTTCGATCACACGGCCAATCAGCCCGTCACCTGTCATGGCGGCCATGCCTTCGCGCACGCCGTCCAGTTTACCAGCCGTTACAATCAGGCCGCGCACAAAAGGACCGCCAGTGTCGGCGATCACGCGGGCTGAAATATAGGCCATACCCGGCTCGGTTTTAAAATGCAGAAGGTTTTGCAATTCACGATTCTGGTTTTGCAAAGTAACGACTGCATTCTGCCATTGTTGCAACTGCATGTTGGAGGCGCGGAGTTTTTCATTTTCGACGCGCAGGGCAAAATAGCTTTTCACATTGCCGATAGCATTTTCTGCTGCGGTCATCGGCCGTGCAATGGCATCCAGCAAGGGGGCCATCGTATCGATTGCGTGGGTGCGCGCACCTTCAACCATAACGGGTTGCACGCGGCCGAAAACCAGCATCGCGCAGGCCAGCATGATAAAAAGAACGAAAGAAAAGCGGTGACTTACCATGCGCCAGGACAAGGTATTGACGAAAACCCACCTTGAAGAACGTGACCTTACTGCCATGGATCAACCTTCGGACCGAAAGTTAAAAAAGATTAACGAACATAGCCGAGCTCTAACGGAAATGCCAAGCGATTATGTCATAAAAGAACTAGGAAATTATTTAATCCCGACGGGTGAAGACAATATCTGCGCATAAGCGGGTGTGGCGCTACCAGATGTGGTTAAGGATGGAAAAAGCGTCAGTTTATCCTTGTGCCATAAGGCCGGAAGCGTTGCCCGGGCGCGGCCCTGCGGCACCAAATGGCGCAAAGAAAGTTCTAAAATATCGAGCTGGTCGTGGGGCGGATTACCCAGCGGGCGTACATTGTAGTTATCCACAGCCTCCGCCGACAAAGTCACCTGCCAGCGGTCATCCCATAAAATAGTCTCGCCGGGGTGAATGAGAATATTATCTGTGATCGCCGCATATTCACGCATGAGAATAAGCTGCGTTGCCGTCATACTGACGAGGCAGCCATGCAGGGTGCGGGGCGCCATGTGGGTTGCGCTAAGCGCGGCATCTAAAAGAGAATTCAGAGAGGCCTGTTCCGGCGCGTAATCTTCGCGGTGAATCGTTTGCAGGGCTAAGGTGACGGCACGACCTGCAATTGCGCGAGGGACGGATTTCAGCGCAGCAAGATTAAAACGAATAGTACCGGCGATATCCTGTTCTGCAGCGTTTTTCAGAAAATCATTGGTGTAATAATCAAGCGCATAGCTTGCTTCGGCGGCGCGCATGCCGAGATCGGCCAACCTTTCAGGTGTCAGCCCTTCCTCCGCCAGCAAAGGCATAACACGGCGGAGCCTGCCGCGCGCATATTTATCCAATTGGTTGCTGGGATCGGTGACGTAAGGCAACTTTTCTGCATCGCAGGTCGCAATCAATCTTGATTTGGAAAAACTGAGCAGGGGGCGCAACAGGCGGATATCATCGCTGTGTGTGACGGGCGCGATACCGGCCAGCCCATCGATGCCGCTGCCTTTTGCAAAACGCATCAGGATTGTTTCAGCCTGATCTTCCAGTTGATGTGCCAGAAATAAATCCCGGATGCCGTGTCGTTTGCATGCCGCAATCAGTAATTTATAACGCGCCTTGCGCGCAGTGATGTGAAGTTTGGAAATAACCGGTTCATGCTGCCATGTCAGAATTTCGGCCTTGATGCCGATGCTTTCCAGCCGCACTTTGGTTTGCAGCGCTTCATCTGCGGATTCCGGGCGCAAGGCATGGTCGACAATGAAGGCATATAGTTTCCTCTCCCCTTGAGGGAGAGGAAGCAAAAACTTGGATTTAGCCTCAGCTAAATCCTTAGTTTTTGCAGGTGAGGGGGTTTCTTGCTCAACGAGCCCTCCCCTAACCCCTCCCGCAAGGGGAGGGGGACTAACCCGCTCTTGCTGCGAAATCCATCGCTGTAAACAAAAAGCGAGCGCCGTGCTGTCAGGTCCGCCCGACACGGCAACCGCCAAGGGGGTGGATGCGGGTAACGCAGAAGCGGCCATTGCCGCATTAAATGTTTCAGCGCTGAGAGCTTCTGATGTGTCAGGCTGCAATGTTATGGCTGCGCGCTGCATTTAAGCTTGGTGCGTTCTTCGCCGGCGCGCGATTTAACGCTGGCCGATGCGTTCGGATATTTGGTTTTCAGTTCCGACAGAGTTGTGCAGGCATCCGCTGTTTTATTCAGGCTGCTAAGCGACAAAGCCAGCTTCAACAAAGAATCTGGCGCCTTGGCGCTTTTCGGATTTTGCTGATAGGCGTCGACGAAGGCGATGGCGGCTTCAGAATATTTATTCTGCACATAAAGACTTTCGCCATACCAGTATTTGGCGTTATCGATCAGCTTGTCCTTCGGATTCTTGTCGATGAAAGTTTTGAAGGCCTGCTCTGCCGACGGATAATCCGCCTTACGCAAAATATCAAAAGCGCGTTCATATTGTTCTTGTGTTGTCAGGCCGTAATCGGCTGGCGTGTCGGGCAGGGGCGGTGCTTTCGGATTATTGACGGCGCCCGTTACTTTGCCGTTCTGCATTTTCACAGCGCCTAAACTGCCTTTGACATCCGGCACCGGCGCATCGGCTGACGGCATCGGCGTGACTGTCGGCGTTGGCGCCGGCGGTGTGGCCGCTGCCTGAGCCTGCGCCGCAGCTTGGGCTGCAATTTGCGCGGTTGCTGCCTGATCGGTTTCCAGCTTGGCCAGACGCGCGTCATAGTCAGCTTGCATACGCTGCAAGGCTTGATCCAGACGTTTGACGGAATAGCCGATTTGTTCCAGCTGGCCATTGAGCATGCGGATCTGGTCTTCGAGGCCTGAAAGGCGCGTTTCATAATTGGGCCCGACCCCGCCGCCGCCCGGCATCTGTGCAAAGCTTGGCGCGGAGGCAAGCGTCAACAGGCTGAAGGTCAGGAAGGCAAAACTGCGTAAAACCGGTTTCATCCGAGGTCACCTTGGTAGTTGCCTGCCCATTATGACGGCAAAAGGGGTAAAGAAAAAGCAGGAATAATGTTAGCTTATTGCCTCTATGCTTGGGCAGGCAACTATTAATCTGTTTGACCTAGGGCCACTCTTTAGGCCATAGAGCTTTTGACGATTTTTACTGGAGATTTTTTATGACCAAGCTTAAAAACCCCAAGATTCACCTTCCCAAATTTTTGGGTATTGCTGCAATTGATAATGTCAAAGTGGCTCTTTTTCAGCGTCGAAATGGGGAGCAAGAACTAGTGTATTCTATAAGCAGTCGATATCTGGAAGCTAATGCTGAACAACTTACTCACAGCAGCATGTTCGAAGGGGTTCAAAATCAAAATGCCTATCGAAAAGCAATTCAGGCTTTACGCAGGGGAACAAGGGCAAAACTAGCCTTTGTTGAAGCGGGCGGTCAATGTGCAGGCCGCATCATAGCGCGTGGACCACTTAAGTCTGGGTGTTTTTCTGGTATAGCGGGGATCATGCCAACTGTTGCAAATGATATTTCTCCAACCATGCATACCTCATATGCTGATACAAATGTAAAAATTGTTTGGGTTTGTCGCCCAAGTTGATTTTCAAGTTTTTACCCAACAAAAAACCCCGTGATCTTGCGACCACGGGGTTTTCTTTATTTATTGGATCCCCGCCTTCACGGGGACGGTTGCTTTCTAAGCTCGGCTACGCCTTGCTAAGAAAGCAATCCGCTTACTGAGAAACAACCGTTACACCGCGGCGGTTCTGAGCCCAGGCTGCTTCGTTGCTGCCAACGACTGCTGGACGTTCCTTGCCGTAGCTGATTGTCTTAACGCGAGCGGCGCTGATGCCGTCAGCAACCAGATAGTTCTTTACAGCTGTTGCGCGGCGTTCGCCGAGCGCCAGGTTGAACTCACGGGTGCCACGTTCGTCACAATGACCTTCGATGGTGACGTTAGCTGTGCCGTACTTCTTCAGCCAGGCTGCCTGACGGTCGAGAGTCGCACGAGCTTCGCTGCTCAGGTCGGACTGATTCAAAGCGAAGAATACGCGGTCGCCTACGTTAACAACCAGATCTTCCTGTGTGCCGGGCTTGGCTGGGCCATTGTGGCCAGAGCCGTTTGCGCTGCCGTTAGCGCCGCCTGAACCATCGCCCATGCCGAGCGTGTCGCAAGCTGAAACGAGAACGAGCGCCGCCATCAGGCAGAGAATCTTTTTGACCATTGTAATACTCCCTTTGTGAACCTCTGGCGGATGTGGGCGGCAGGATACCGCACTTTAGCCGAGATAAATGTTGCCGATCAGTACCGCACAGACCCGCTTGACTTAAACTTTAAGGCCGGAATGCGATACCTTTAATTCCCTTATGTCCCACCGAAAAGCTATCGCCAAAAGCCGAAAAAGATTTAGGTTGGTGGGGCACGAAGAAATCTGAGGGCAAAATAAGCGCAGATGAAAAGTGAATCAAGGCAGAAACCCATAAATTTTCTTGATTTAACAATTGATTGCCAGGCAGTGGCAGGATTGCAACGGTTGTAAAAAAGCCGAAAACGGGTGAATCGACGGTAAGACTTTGTTTACCCTTGGTTTCTTTGGGAAAGCTGTTAAGGCATGGCGCTCTTGCAATAGCCGTTGCCTCAATCTTGCCATTGGTCTTAAAGTGGTGCCGGCCATATTTTATGAATTTAAGAAGCAGTCGAATATATGAAACAACGATTACGCAATGAAGCTGACCGGATTGAAAAAGCCTGGGATGCGCTTGAACTCCGAACCATCGATAAAGCGAGACTAAGTCGTAAGGATTTTATTCTTCTGGCACGGGGCGTGCTTAAACCCAAAAGCCGCAAATTCGAAAAAGGCATGCCGATGAATTTGGGTTTCTTCAAGGCTGCCGCTATTGAAATTTTTCTGCGCGAGGCTTTTCATAAAAATACGGAGTCAACCTTAACGTTTAAAGCTAAAAAAATTGATTTTAAGGAGAGTAGGGATCTCTCGCCTGATCAATTAAGAAAAACAGTACGTTATGAACTGAACAAAATAATCAAGATTATCACTGATAGGAATGAAAGAGACGATCAAATTTTCAGCACATTTCGGACCGGTCTTGTGATGCCTAAGGAAGAGTTTGCGGAAGATTTTCATACTCATAAAAAGGGTGCGGTTGTTTGCCGTTTCGGCAATTTGCCCACGGTCGTTGTTCGGAAAAAACGCTTGAAACTCAGTAACCAAAGAATAAAATTGAAAGGCCAGAGAGCAAAGCTTCGAGCTCGAAAAGTGAAAATGGAAGGCCGAAAAATAAGAAATCTTATGAAAGATTCGGAATGGCATAATGAAAAAAGCGTCCAATTTCTCCCCCTATCGGCTATTACACTATTGGGACGACGAACGCTGCATGGTTCTCACCCAGCACCTAAAGGTGGGGTTCATTCGGTTCTGATGACTGTTTTTCTTTAATAGCTCAGGGCCACTTTGCTTCGGGCGGTAGCGACATCAGGATTGCCTCAATATTGCCACCAGTCTTAAGGCCGAACAGTGTTCCGCGATCGTAAAGCAGGTTGAATTCAGCATAGCGTCCGCGGCGTACCAGTTGATGTTCGCGCTGTTCTTCTGTCCATGCCTCATTCATATGTTTGCGAACGATAGCGGGGTAGGTTTCCAGAAAAGCGCGGCCGACATCCTGCGTAAAGGCAAAATCCTTGACCCAGCTGCCTGTGTCCAGCCAGTCATAAAATATACCGCCGATGCCGCGCGGCTCGTTACGGTGGGGCAGGAAGAAATAATCATCGCACCATTTTTTGAAACGCTCGTAATAAGTGGCGTCGTGCTTGTCGCAAGCCGTTTTAAAGGCGCCGTGGAATGTTGCAGAATCTTCTTTGGTTGCAGCGCTATCCATAAACATCGGCGTTAAATCCGCCCCGCCGCCGAACCAGCCATGGGATGTCACAATATGACGCGTATTCATATGGACGGCGGGAACCAGCGGCGAGCGCATATGTGCCACCAGGCTGATGCCGGCTGCCCAGAATTGCCCGTCATTTTCCGCGCCGGGAATCTGTTTGCGGAATTCCTCGGAAAACTGGCCGAAAACGGTGGAAATATTGACGCCGACTTTTTCAAACACCCGGCCATGCATCAGTGACATTTCGCCGCCGCCGCCTTCGGCCCTTGTCCATGGCTTACGTTCGAACCGGCCAGCCTTCAGATGCGGATGTGCTGAACTTTCTGCTTCATCTTCCAGGGCTTCGAAAGCGGCGCAAATCTGGTCGCGCAGGCTGCGGAACCAAATTGCTGCCTGTTCCTTCTGCGCGGCAGTCGGCAAGGTCTTTTGCGTGGGAAACTGGCGTAGCGCTGCGTGTTTCATGCAAAACTTCCTGTTTGTCTCAGCGCCTCGGACAGCGCAATTCCTGCAGCCAGTGCAACATTCAGCGACCGCGCCGATGGCTGCATAGGTATTGTAATTTGCACATCCACACTTTGATGCACATCAAGTGGCACACCTGCGCTTTCGCGTCCAACCATAAGAATATCGGTCTTACGAAAAGCGAACTGGTGATAAGGCATATCCGCCTTCGTCGTTAAAAGAACAATCCGCTCGGGGCTGGCCTGTGCTTTAAATGTCGACCAGTCCTGATGGCGCTTATAATCCAAAAACTCAATATAATCCATCGCGGCGCGCTTTAATTTGCGGTCGTCCAGCACAAAGCCGCAGGGCTCAATAATATCCAGCCCAACGCCAAAACAGGCGCAAAGCCGCATCATGGTGCCGGTATTGGAGGGCATATCAGGCTGATAGAGGGCAAGACGCATGAAGAGGGTTTAGGGGCTAGGGTTTAGGGATTGAGGTAAAGCTATCCTTTTATAATTGGGCTCACAACAAGCGTCATCCCGGTTTAAGCCCGGGATGACGCTAAATGATAGACCTGCTCACGATTCTCCAATCTCAAGTCTCTAAATCCAAAATCCCTGAACCCATCTCATTGACTTAGCTATAGCTTGGAGTAAATTGCCCCGCAGATTCAACCTTGAAGCCTGTTGTTCCTTTTCAGTTACCGGAGTTTTCCATGGCAGAAACGCCATCACCGCACGCCGCCTCAGATTGCTGTCACGATGAAGAACGGCGCGATTTTCTTGCCCTAACGGCGGGCGCCATGGCGGGTGTCGGCGCCTGTTGCGCGGCCTATCCCCTGATTCAATCCATGAACCCGGCGGCTGACGTTCTGGCATTGGCCTCGACCGAAGTCGATCTGTCACAGGTTAAGGAAGGTCAGTCGCTGACCGTCGTCTGGCGCGGCAAGCCGGTTTTCATCCGCCGCCGTACACAGGCTGAAATCAATGAAGCGCGCACTGCGCCCATGTCCGACCTGAAAGATCCGCAAAAAGACGAGGACCGCGTCAAGCAATCGGCTTTCGGCGGCAAGGATATGCCTGAATGGCTGGTAATGGTTGGCGTCTGCACGCATCTGGGTTGCGTGCCGCTGGGCCAGAAGCCAACTGATCCGCACGGCGAATTCGATGGCTGGTTCTGTCCATGCCATGGCTCGCAGTATGACAGCTCGGGCCGTATCCGTAAGGGACCTGCGCCGAAAAATCTGGAAGTACCGCCTTACCAATTCACTGACGCCAATCACATCAAGATAGGATGAAGAGAAATAAGTGGCCGGAGATAAAGAGTTTCTCTCTCAATCTCTGACCACTGACCACCCATTCGCAACGTTAAGGTCACCATTATGTCCCACGGTTCTCCGTCAAGCTTCAAAAACCCCGTTATCAACTGGATCGATACACGGCTTCCTATCTTCACAATGCTGCAGAAGGAATACGGCACTTTCCCGACGCCGAAGAATTTCAATTATCTGTGGAGCTTCGGCGGCATCGCGATGGTGATGCTGACAACCATGATATTGACCGGCATTTTTCTTGCCATGTATTACACGCCGTCAACCGGCCACGCATTCGATTCCGTCGAACGCATCATGCGCGACGTCAATTACGGCTGGCTGATCCGCTACATTCACATGAACGGCGCATCGCTGTTTTTCATCGCTGTGTATGTCCATATTTTCCGCGGCGTCTATTACGGTTCCTACAAGGCACCGCGCGAATTGTTGTGGATCTTGGGCGTTGTGATTTTGCTGCTCATGATGGCAACCGCTTTCATGGGCTATGTTTTGCCTTGGGGCCAGATGAGCTTCTGGGGCGCCACCGTTATCACCAATTTGTTCTCCGCCATTCCTGTGGTTGGCGACAAGATTGTGACCTGGCTTTGGGGTGGTTTCTCGGTTGATAATCCGACCCTGAACCGTTTCTTTGCCCTGCACTATCTACTGCCTTTCGTGATTTTCGCGGTGGTGTTTTTACATGTGGCGGCGCTGCATGTTTCTGGTTCAAACAATCCGACAGGCATCGAGCCGCAAACGGACAAGGACACTGTTCCTTTCCATCCTTACTACACAGCCAAGGATTGCTTTGCGCTGGTGCTGTTCCTGATTTTCTACGCGCTGATTGTGTTCTACGCGCCGAATGCGCTGGGCGATCCGGACAATTATATTCCCGCCAATCCCATGGTAACGCCTGCGCATATCGTGCCGGAATGGTACTTCCTGCCCTTCTACGCCATCCTGCGTAGCTTCGTGTGGGATATCCATATTCCGTTCACCTCCGTGGTTTTGATCTCTTCGAAACTCGGCGGCGTTCTGCTGATGTTTGGATCTATCGTCATGCTGCTCTTGCTGCCATGGCTTGACCGCTCGAAAGTGCGTTCTGCTGTTTTCCGTCCGATCTACAAGAAAGTATTCTGGCTGTTTGTGCTGGATTGCCTGATACTCGGCTATATCGGCGGCAAGCCGCCGGAGGCGCCTTATGTCATGATCGGCCAGTTCGCGACCGCGTTTTATTTCGCGTTCTTCCTGATCCTGTCGCCGCTACTGCCGAAATATGAAAAAATCCTGCCGCTGCCGAAGAGTATTTCGGAAGCCGTTTTGAAGAAATCCTGAGGTGATGGCAATGTTACGTTCCCTGCTTCTCTCTGCAGCTTTGTTATCCTTACTCGCTGTGCCTGCGCTCGCGAATGAAGAAAATGAGCACCTCAAAACCCAAGCCTGGCCACATCAGGGCGCTTTCGGCACCTATGACCGGGCATCGTTGCAGCGCGGTTTTCAAGTCTATAAGCAAGTTTGCGCGACCTGCCATAGTTTGAAATTGCTGTCTTACCGTGACCTCAGCGACCTCGGTTTCAATGAAGCGGAAGTCAAAGCTCTGGCGGCTTCGGCTACAGTTCATGACGGCCCGAATGATAACGGCGACATGTTCGACCGTCCCGGCCGTCCGTCGGATTTCTTTGTAAAGCCTTTCCCGAACGATCAAGCCGCGCGTGCTGCTAATGGCGGCGCTCTGCCGCCTGATTTGTCGCTGATCGTGAAGGCTCGTAAGGGCCACGAAGATTACATCTATTCAATCCTGACGG
>Ga0206891_10167_pt2 | contig 18866 bp, 11 predicted proteins | sample Alteio_BWOrgHeat_55_FD_153246 | JGI IMG/M metagenome (GOLD analysis project Ga0206891, IMG submission 153246) | Enriched cells from forest soil in Barre Woods Harvard Forest LTER site, Petersham, Massachusetts, United States - Alteio_BWOrgHeat_Nextera7 ...
GGCATGTACCTCTCGGCCACCGTTTTGTACCGGCTCCGCCTCTCTGGTTCGTCTGGGCATATTACGCACTTTGGGTGGTTCTGCTGAGCAAATGGATTCCTGCGTCACGGCGAAGATTGGCTGCTGTATTATCGCTAGTGGCAATGGGGGCGGCATTGTTCCTGAGTCGCGGCAGCGCCAGCAAGGTTGAACTTACCGTCTTGTCGTTGAACGATGGCATGTCCGTCTTCATCGACGCACCCGGTGAGCGAAATGATATGCTGATCGACGGTGGCGGTGGTTGGAGTGGGGCGCACATCGTGATCCCGTTTCTCCGGGCGCAAGGAGTGAATCAACTCGCGGCGATGGTCCTCACCCGCGGCGACAAGGCGCATGCCGCCGGAATGGGCACCATCGCCAATGAGATTCCCGTCCGCGAGGCGCTCTATAGCGGAATTGGCTCACGTTCGAAGTATTACCCCGAGTGGCTCGATGAAATGAAGGCGCACAGGATTCCGTTACGCACAGTCAAAGCGGGAGACGACCTGAGCACCACGACGGCGGTGCATATCCGCGTCTTGAATCCGCCGCCGGGCGTGGTGGCGAACCGCAGCGAAGACAACGCGCTCGTGCTCGCCGTCGAATTCGGGCCGACGCGCGTGCTGTTAATGTCCGATGTGGGTGAGACCGTGGAGAAGCGAATCCTGAAGAATTTCAGCGATCTGCATGCCCAGGTCATTGTGAAAGGCCAGCATGGCACGGAATCGTCCTGCACCGCCGAGTTTCTCGACGCCATCCGCCCGGAAGCGGTCGTGCAAGTGGTGAACCTGAACGACAGTCATCATTACCCCGAACCGAGTCTTCGTGATCGGTTGGCGCAACGCAACATTACGCTGCTTCGCAGCGACGAGAGCGGCGCTGTTACCATCCGGCTGACGTTAAGCAAGTACGAGATCCAGACATTTCTCAAGTAAGTCCGTCCGCTGAAGGAGCGTTCTGACTTGTCTGGGTAACGATGCCTCGCCATACTGCGCGGGTCATGGTGGTCCTCATCAATGGTCAGCGGACGACTGGAATACGAGGCAAAGGCAGTGTGAACGAAATGATTCAGGTGATCGCAAGATGATTATCATTACCGGGGGGACAGGGTTCGTCGGCGAGGAAATTGTCAAACAGGCGCGGGCTGCGGGTCATCCAGTTCGCGCGATCGTGCGCGACCCGCAGCGTTCGTCATGGTTGGCGGAGCGCTATGGGGTGGAACTTTTTCACGGCAATGTCCTGTACGCGCCGTCGATTGAAGGCGCAATGCAGGACGCCAGGTGCGTGATTCACCTGGTGGGCATCATCCGGGAATGGAAGGAGAACACCTTTGAGCGGGTACACGTCCAGGCGACGAAGCATGTGATTGACGAAGCGAAGAAGGCGGGCGTGAAACGGTTCGTGCACATGAGCGCACTGGGCACCCGTGAGAATGCGCGGAGCCGATATCAACAGTCGAAGTGGGCAGGGGAAGACTGCGTGCGCAAGAGCGGCCTGGCTTGGACCATCTTTCGTCCATCGTTCATCTACGGCCCGAAAGACAAGGCGATCAATACACTGGCGAAGCTCGTGCAGCGCCTGCCGTTTGTCCCGGTTCTAGGCAACGGCAACACAAAGATCCAGCCGATTTCCGCTGCGAATGTGGCCCGTGCGTTTGTCGGGGCGATTCGGAATGACGAGAGCATTGGCCAGGTATACGATCTTTGCGGGCCGGAGGCCTTCACGTGGAACGAGCTGTACGACAAGTTGCAAAAGATCCTTGGCACGCGAAAGCCGAAGTTCCATCTGCCGCTACCCATCGCGCGCGCGCAGGCGGCGCTGTTCGAGAAAATTCTACCGAACCCGCCCTTCACTCGCGACCAGCTCCTCATGTTGCAGGAGGACAATGTTGGCAATCCAAAGACGGCAGAGCGGGATTTCGTCCTCGAGCAAGAGAGCTTCGAAGACGGCGTGGCGCGTTACCTCAAGCGCAGCGCGTAAGAAAAAAACAGGGAATCCATGAAGGATTCCCTGTCGTGATATCGAGATTTAAGGAAGTGTAACCAGTCCTTGCTTCTCTACTTATTCCGTCTTCTTGGGAGCATCGGGCGGCCCGATCCGGTGGGCCATCGCGACACCGTTATCTTCGGTGAAGCTGACCTTGACCTTGTCACCCACCTTGATGTCGGTGATCGCCGCTTCCTTCTTGTCGGCAGTGGCGTACTTGGTCTTCTCGCCGATCTTGAACGTCTTGCTCTCGGTGCCCTTCTTGATGATGACGCTCTCCGCCTTCGCGTCGATGGATTCAATCACCCCGGTGAACTGCTGTCGCTTGGGCTTGGGTGGCGGTGGTGTAGTACTGTCTTGAGCCCGTGCCGGTGCTGTGAATGCAAACGCGACCGCAGCAATACTCAATGCCATGGTCGCCCGTAGCAGATGTTTACTCATGCTTTTCCTCCTGTTGTTGTGAGGGTTCTATCATTTATATCCCCGGAAGCCTCAGCCGCTGTTTAGAGCAAATTCCTCCGCCCGTCAAGGGCTTTTTGCTTGATTCACTTGGCCTTCGGGTACAATGTTAGCTAGTTTCGCGTTGTGCGAGTCAGACGGAGTCTTGGAAGATAAACCAGTTTTTTGGGAGATTCTCCAAATGCCAGTCGATACCTCGAAGATTCGTACCGTAGCCGTCGTCGGTCACGCCTTTAGCGGCAAAACTTCCCTGATTGACGCCGTGCTATTCATCTCCAAGGCCGTGCACACCCACGGTCGCGTCGCCAACGGGACCAGCGCCGCCGATTGTTCGCCTGACGAGCTCGAACGCAAGATGACCATTCACGCCAAGTCTTTCCACTGCCAGTGGCAGGGCTATTCGATCACTCTGCTCGACACCCCGGGGTTTGCCGATCTTTTCGGCGACACGTTGGCCGCCATCCGCGCGGCCGACGCAGCCATTGTCGTCATCGACGGCGTAGGTGGTGTCGAAATCGGAGCGCGACGTATTTGGAAAATGCTCGACGAAATGCAGAAGCCACGTCTCGTGTTCGTCAACAAGCTCGACAAGGAGAACAGCGACTTCTTTCGTTGTGTGGAACAGATCCGCACCGCCTTTGGAAAAAACTGTATTCCATTCGAATTGCCGGTCGGGCAGGAAGCGGATTTTTCGAAGGTGTTGAACCTGCGCACGACGCCCGAGGCGGACGTGCCCGCTGAACTACGCGAGCAGTTCCATAAGTGCCATGAAAGCCTGGAGGAAGCCGCCGCGGAGCAGGACGACAAGTTGCTCGAAGAGTTTCTCGGTGGCCAGGCGCTCACCTTGGAAGAGATCACGAAGGGCACGCACGTCGGGGTCGCGCGCGGCACAACCGTGCCGATCTATTGTGGATGCGCGGAGAAGGAAATCGGCGTTCGCAATCTGCTGGAAGGCGTCAACGCGTTATTGCCGTCACCTGTGGATCGCGGCGCTGTCGAGACCGAGGACGGAGGGAAAATCGAGCCGCTTGCGAATGCGCCATTCAGCGCTTTCGTATTCAAGGCGACCGTCGATCCATACGCGGGGCATCTGGCTTACGTACGGGTGGTGTCAGGCACGTTGAAAGCTGATATGGATGTGTTGAATGTCACGCGGGGCGTGAAAGAGCGTATCCCACAGTTGCTAAGCATGCAGGGCAAGACGCAGACGACCGTCGCGGAGGCCGGCCCTGGTGAGATCGTGGCGCTGGCCAAACTCAAGGACACGCACATCAACAACACGTTGTGCGATCCTTCACGACAGGTGAAGTTTCCGGCAATCAAGTTCCCGAGGCCCGTGATGAGCTTTGCCATCCATCCGCACACCGCCAAGGACGAGGAGAAAATCAGCACGGCGCTACATCGGCTGGCTGAAGAGGACCCGACGTTCCACATGGAACGCAATCCGAACACGAAGGAGTTGATCATTTCGGGCATGGGCGATCAACACCTTGCGGTCGTAGTGGACAATCTAAAGAAACGACTCGGTGTCAACGTCGATCTCAGCACGCCGAAGGTCGATTACAAGGAAACCATCACGTCGCACGGTGATGGCCATTACAAGCACAAGAAACAATCCGGCGGCCACGGCCAGTACGGAGAAGCCTACGTCAAGATTGAGCCGCATGTGCGCGGCCGTGGTTTTGAGTTCACCAGCGAAGTGGTCGGCGGCGCCATCCCTCGTAACTTCATCCCGGCGGTCGAGAAAGGTTGCGTCGAGGGAATGCAGGCGGGCGTCGTGGCGGGGTATCCCGTCGTCGATGTTCACGCGATTGTGTACGACGGTTCGTACCATGATGTCGACTCCAACGAGATCAGTTTCAAGATTGCCGGCCTGCACGCGTTCAAGGAAGCGATGCAGAAGGCTCGTCCCGCGCTGCTGGAACCGGTCATGAATATCACCGTCTATGTGCCCGACCAATACATGGGCGACATCACCGGCGATCTCAACCACCGCCGCGGTCACATTCTTACCGTCGAGTCCGTGGACGGCATGCAAGCGATCAAGGCGCAGGTGCCACAGGCGGAGTTGTTCAAGTACGCCAGCGAGTTGCGCTCCATCACTGCCGGCCGTGCCTCGTTCGAGATGGAGTTCTCCCATTACGAACAAGTCCCGCAACACGTCGCCCAAAAAGTCGTTACGGAAGCCGCCAAGAAAGCCGTGTAGGAGAGCCGCTTCTGCGGGGTTTTTTAGTGATTTTTGAATAATCCCGCGGTCTTATCGTCAATCTGAATAGGTCGAGGTAGGATTGACGATGCGACGAGTATTTGATACAATTTCGCTGGGTGGTCCAAGGCGAGGCAGCGTTCTCGAGCAGCAGGAATTTGTGCCAACTTCTCAACTTATTGACACTCCCCCGGCGAAGCCCCTCGAAAAGACGACGAGGGCTGAAGCGGCGCGGACCAAATCACCAATCTCAGTCGCACCCACGGAACGGGTGGTGACGGAAGGTAAGTTCTTCCGGGTCGGCTCGCAAAAATTTCATCCTCGTGGTGTGACATACGGTCCCTTCAAGCCCGATTCGACGGGTAGCACCTTCCCGAAGCCTGAACAGGTGGAACGTGACTTCGTGTTGATGAAGGAGCTCAATGCGAATTGCCTGCGCGTCTACCACGTGCCCCCGCGCTGGTTCCTCGATCTCGCCCAGCAGCATGGCTTGAAAGTACTCGTGGATTACTATTGGCCCAAGCACACCTGTTTTCTGGAAGATCACGAGACGATCCAGTTCGCGAGGGACGCGACGCGCCAGGCGGCCGAGGCACTCAAGGGTCATCCGGCGGTTTTCGCGATCACGCTGGCCAATGAAATCCCGCCGGATATCGCCCGCTGGTACGGCGCGAAGCGCATTGCGCATTTTATCGACGGGCTTGCCGCGATCGTCAAGGAAGTGGACCCGCAACGGCTCGTCACCTTCGTCAATTTTCCCACAACAGAGTTCCTGCAGCCCACCAGCCTCGATTTCGTCAGCTTCAATGTCTATCTGCATGAACCGCGTCCCTTTGCGAACTACCTCGACCGCTTGCAGAATATCGCGGGTGACAAACCGCTATTGCTCGCCGAGTTTGGTGTCGACTCCATGCGGGAGGGGGAGGATGTTAAGGCGCAGATCCTCAGCGGCCACATCGAGATTGCCTTCCGCGCCGGGTTGGCGGGCATGTTTCTTTTTGCGTTCACGGACGATTGGCATACCGGCGGCCATCAAATCGAGAATTGGTTTTTCGGGTTGACCACGCGGGACCGCAAACCGCGCGGGGCATTTCACGCTGTGGCCGAGCAGTACAAGCGCGCCCCCCACTTTCCGCTGCCGCAATACCCGAAAATAAGTGTCGTGGTGGCGAGCTACAACGGCGCGCGCACCCTGCCGTCCTGCCTTGATTCGCTGACGCACCTGAACTACCCGAATTACGAAATCCTCCTCGTGGACGATGGTTCGACGGACGACACGGCGCGCGTCGTGGCCCACTACCCGACGGTACACACGATCCATCAGCCCAACATGGGCTTGAGCGGCGCCCGCAATACCGGTATCCAGGCTGCGACGGGGGAGATTGTCGCGTTTACCGACAGTGATTGCCGCGCCGACGAAGACTGGCTGTACTACCTCGTCGGGGATCTGCTCAAGACGGACGCCTGCGCAATCGGAGGCCACAATTTTCCGCCGCCCGAAGACAGCCCCGTTGCCGGCTGTGTTGCGGTTTCGCCGGGCGGCCCGGCGCACGTGATGCTCGACGACCGCAACGCGGAGCACATCCCCGGTTGCAACATGGCCTTTTGGAAATGGGCGCTCGATGAGGCGCACGGATTCGACGCGCAGTTTCGCGCGGCCGGCGACGACGTGGACATTTGTTGGCGCCTGCTCCAGCGCGGTCGCAAGATCGCTTTTTCCCACGCGGGTTTTGTGTGGCATTACCGCCGCAACACCATCCACGCCTACCTGAAGCAGCAGCGTGGTTACGGTGTCGCGGAATCGCTGTTGCGCCGCAAGCATCCGGAGTATTTCAACAGTCTCGGCGGGATGCGCTGGCGGGGGCGGATTTACAGCCCGTCGAAAATCGCCGGGTTCTTCGGCAAGTTTGTGATCTACCACGGCACGTTCGGCAGCGCGCTTTTCCAAACGCTCTACACGCCAGAGCCCAGCGGGCTCTTGACGGTCTTGACGAGCCTGGAATGGCATGTCTTGTTTACGGTGGGTGCATTCCTGCTCGCGACGGTCTGGCCGGCCTTGTGGCCGTTGCCGGTGATGACCGTCCTCGCGAGTCTGGCCATGGCAACGGCCGCGGCGATGCGCGTTGAGTTGCCGCCGTGGCAAACGCGCTGGTGGTCGCGGCCACTGGTGGCGATTTTGTATTTGTCACAGCCGATTGTGCGCGGCTGGCCGAGATACGGGCGGCGGTTGAGCCGCTCCGAGACGCCGGTTACCACGCGTGAAACCGTGCGCGCCCTGGCGGCGCAGTATGAGGGACTGGGTACCATGAATACGCTCAATTATTGGAACGAAAAGAGCATCGAGCGCTTCACTTTCCTCGAAGCGTTACTGGAGTCACTGGACCGCGATCAATGGCAGTCGCGTTCCGACAGCGGTTGGGACGAGTTTGACGTGACCATTTACGGTGACCGTTTCAGCAAGGTGCTCGTAAAGACCGTGTCGGAAAATCACGGCGGTGAGAAACGCCTCTTGCGCGCCCGTCTCGAAGGCGGTTGGACACTGCTCGGGAAAATGTCCTTCTTTGGAGTGGTGGTCGGGATGTGTTTCGCGTCACGGTTGTGGTGGTCGCTGGCGTTGCCGGTGACGCAGGTTCCCCTGTGGATGCTGTGGGGGTTCACAGCGCTGCCGTTGGCGCTGATCGGCCTCTGGGTCGGTTACCTTCGCCTGCGCACTCGTCGCAGCGTGCGCCTGGCGACGGCGGTGTTGGATCTTTGCGCGCAGGACCTGAAATTGATCAAGCTCACCGCGCCGAGGAAGTTTGTAAAACCCGATTAGCAGGGCACCGTCAGGCCGCACGCCTGCAGCATCGCCCGCAGCACTTTGTCCGAATCGAAATACTCTTCGACAATCCGGCGCGCCGCGTGGCAGTTGCCCTCATAGTTCTTGCCGATTTCCTCCATGGCGCTCGCAACGTCATTCTCCGTTCGGAAAGCGAATAGTCCTGCACCACATGGCAGGAACTCGCTGAAACCGGTGTCCTGCACGATCACCGGCTTGCCCGAAGCGAGATACGCCACTGTCCGGTCGCTGAACCAACCGCAACGGGTCTTCACATACCCGTCCTTGGCCACGCTGAATTCGCCGCGCGAATTGCCGAGGTAATTAAGATACGCGTCAACACTCAGTGTTGCCGCCAGCGCCTCGGTGATGATCCAGCCCGCAGCCTCGAGTTGTTGCGCGGGAGCGCCCACGCCGCCGAGGGCGATCTCGAACACCTTACCGGTGCGCTTGGGAAGGTCGATGAACTTGTGCATCTCGGTGTTCTTCTGTCCGTACGTCACTCCTTCGTAGTCGGTACTGCCGTACGCGGCCCAACTCATGACTGTGGTGAACCGTGGGGCTTCGGGTGTGTATCGCGGTTGGATCAGTTCCCGCGCCAGTGGCTGGCGAAACGGTTGCCAGCGCAGGCCGCGCGTTGGAATCGGGCAGTCGGGTTTACCAATGCGTTCCCCGAAGGTGAAGTGAAAATTAAAATCGTAGGGCGACGCGTAACCGGCGCAGGAGGTATTGGGCGTCGGCGACATTTTGAATTGCGTAAACCCGGGATCGATGTCGATGAAGATACGCGTGCGGCACGCGCGCAACTCTTCGAGCCACGTCGTCGAGGAAGCGGACAAGACGAAGTCTGCTTCACTGCATAAACGTTTCACCTCGTCGCGTTGAAGTCCGTGCCATTTTCCGGTGGCGTCCACATAACACCACCGTCGGATGCCGATGCGCTCAAAGAATGGCAGAATCTGGCCAAGCCCGTAGGACGGATCATCGCTCATCGTATTGGTGCGCGGGTCGTAACACGCCAGTTCCCAGCCGTAATGCTCGAGGAAGACGACTTCGTAACCGAGTTTTGCGAGGCCAGCGAGAAAGTGATATTGGGACAGCAAATGACCGCCGAGCGGATAGCGAGCGAGGTAGCCTGCGACAATGGCGACGGGACGACTCACGCGCCCGCCTTGGCGATGAGATCAGTGAGAACCTTGCGTGCGTCGAACATCTCTTCGGTCAATTGGCGCGCGGCGCGAGAGTGCGCGGCGTAGTCGGCATTGATTGCCTCGATACCCGCGAGCGCCTCGTTGAGGCTCTGGTAAGCGAACAATCCGCGGCCCGTCGGATACACGTGGCTCCAGCCAGTATCCTGCAAGACGCATGGACGTCCCAGCGCCAGGTAACACGCACTGCGGCAACTGAACCAACCGCTGCGGGATTTGACGTAACCTTCTTTCGCGACGCTCCATTCGCCCTTCGAGCGGCGCAGGTACTCGCGATACGTCCAGGGATCGGGCAAATGCTCGGCGGGTTCGATGATCTGCCAGCCCTTTTGCTGCAGCATCTCGGTCGGACGTTTCATGCCGGGGCCCATACCCATCGCGATCTCGAATTTTTGCGGTGTTCGCCCCGGCAGATCGACGAACTTCAGGAATTCGATGTCCTTTTGTCCCCACGTTTCGCCGTTGTACTCACAACTCTTATACGAAACCCAGTTCATCACCGTCGTGAAGACATTCCGCGGCGCCTCGACGGAGAGTTCCCACCAGTCGATCACGACCGGTTGGCGCGTGGGAATCCAATCGAAACCGGCCGCGGGGATGCGGCAGTCCGCCGCGCCGATATTCTCAGCAAACGTGAAATGTTTGTCGTGCGCGCGAATGCGGTCGATCACGTCCTGTTTGCCCGAGACGAGCGCGACCTGAGTGAACATCGGGTCGGAATCGAGAAAGATTTTGCAGGGAATCGCCAGGTACTCGGGCCGCAACCAGCCGCAACCCGAGACGTTTAAATAGAGGTCCGCTGTCGCGCAAATTTCTTTTGCCGCCGCTTCCGTCTGGCCGTGGTAGCTCGCGTCGGGAGCGCTGCGGTAAATCCAGCGGTCGGCGAGCCCGAGTTTCTCCATGACGCCGCGCAGATAGTTGACGTTGTAGCTGGCGTCCGCGGAGACAGTATTCTGGATCGGGTCATACGGCCACATCTCCGTATCTTCGAGGTAGTACACATCGTGTCCCAACTGGCGGAAGCCTTCGACATACTGCAAATAATCCCACGCCACGCCGCCGAAGGCGTATTGCCCGACCAGGCCCGTGACGATGATCCGCATTGGGGCATTTATAAACTGGTTTTGCACTCGACACAATCATGGCCGCATTTCACAGTACATTGCATGCGCAGCGACAACGAGCGGGTGACAGCCACGCTGATGGTGGGCGTCTTTGCGTTTGCAGTTGTGCTGGCGTATCACCACGTCGTTGATGGGGATTTATGGGCGCGGCTGGCCGTAGGCGCGCACGCGTGGCAGACCGGCAGCCTGATGCGCCATGATGTATTCGCGTTCACGCCGACATTGCCCGAGTGGATCGATCACGAATGGGGCGCGGGCGTAATTTTTTTTGGATTGCTCAATGCCTTCGGTCCCGTGTCGCTCATGCTGCTGAAGATCGTTACGGCATGCACGGCAATTCTTTTGTGCCTGTTTGCCGCGCGGCGCAGGGGAACCGGCTGGCCCGCGCTGTTGTTGTTGGCGATTCCGTGCGCGGTGACGGTATTGCCAGGCTATGTAACGGTAGTGCGCAGTCATGCGCTGACATACGTGTTCTTTGCGTTGACGCTGTTGTGCCTTGAAGAAATGCGCAACGGACGGCACTGGCCGGCGTTCGTGATTACGCCCGTCATGCTCGTGTGGGCGAACGTGCACGGCGGATTCTTGGTCGGGCTCATTGCGATTGCGGTATATGCGGTATTTGTGCGGACGCGGCCGATGCTTGTCACGTTGTTGGCTGCTATCGCGGTCACGTGTGTCAATCCCTACGGGTTCCATTATTGGACCTATCTCGTGCCCGCCTGGCTGCATCCGCGAGCGGACATCACCGAGTGGGGGCCGATGCCAACCTGGGGCACTGATCCGTACTTTGGGTTCCGTATTCTCTTCGTCATCGCGATTGTAGTGATTACCGCGGAATGGAAACAACATACCGCGCTGGGATTGACAATGCTCGTGTTGACGGCAATCGCCGCATGGCTGCACCGACGGCACGCACCGTTCTTTGGACTCGCCGCGTTGGTGTATCTCGGACCGTATGCCGAGCGTTGGTGTCGGCGCATTCCACTCGTCACTGTTCTGGCGATCCACGTAGTCCTGGCGGTATTTGTGGCAGTGGAATTCCTGCCACAGGCTTCGCTGGAACCCGTGGTGCCACCGAGTTTCTATCCCGCAGGTGCGGTCGCGGCGCTTGATCGGGCCGGCGTCAAAGGAAACCTGGCAGTGCCATTTCGTTGGGGTAGCTATGCCTCGTGGCGGCTGGCGCCCCGGATCAGAGTGTCGATGGACGGGCGTTACGAGGAGACGTATCCCGACTCGACGTTTGAGATGAACCGGGCATTTTTCCACAGGATCGGAGCGGATTGGGACCGCCTTGTCCGGCAATACCGCGTGGATTTTATCATCGTGGAATTACGGACAACGCAGCTTTCGGCAGCCGATATGCGAGAACATGGCTACGAAGTGATCCGGGCCGACGACACGTCGGTGCTTCTCGCCCGGGGTGAATTCGCGCCGGCGTTGCACGCCGCGGCTGCGAGCCTTCCGCCGGCGCCCTCCGACCAACTTGATCCCCGCCTCGCGGCTCGCTAGTTGCCCGAAGCGAAGGATTATTGACGCTAGGGAACGACGCCTTCCAAATGAAGCTGATTAAAGGCGTCGCGGATCTGGATGCCGCGGCCCGAGAGATCCTGCGATGTCGGCAATTCAAACGGAAGTGTTTCACCATTGGCCGTGTCGCGTGAGAACGTGCCGGTGGTGGTGTCGGTGGACAATACCAGGCTGCCGATATTCGTGAAGCTCGACGATGCAGGAGGGTTTTCGAGCAGGAGAGTATAAGAGCCGCCGCCGGAAAGATTCGACGCGCGCACGCTAAACAAACTCCGTCCTCGTGTGCCAATGAAAGCCGCCTGGATCATGCCTTTCTCCGCCGGATTGGGCGGGGCGCCCGCGGGTAGCGCCAATGGCGACCTTGCATTGAAATGCGGGGCTGCCGACCGTTCGGTGAGCGGGGGAATCTGGGCGAAGAGCACGCCGTTAACGATGGAATTCGTGTCCGATGGCTGGGCAATAAAGAGATAGAGGCCAGCCAGGTCATCAAGGTCTGGCACCGGCAATTGGGGCGGTGCGCCGCCGACTGCCTCGTAATGAAGCACCCAGTCATTGTTCGCTCCCTGGCGATTCATAACGGAGATAAGAAAAACGGGTGAGTTCGTGCTGTTCGCCACTCCATAAAAAACGCCAAAGGAGCTGCCCGGAAGGTTGTTCACGGTCACGGAGAAAATCTGCTTCGCACCTTGTTTCTTGAGTAGAACGATCCCGTTCGCACCCGGACTGGGCGAGTCCACAGAGCGCTGAAACATGATCTGCGAAACGGTACTTTGTGCCGTAGCCGTAAGGGTCGGGATGATCAGGCCACAGGCCAATGCCCCGGTAATTACGAATGACCTTAGTGAAATGCGCGACGTTCGTTTCATTTACAATCCTCCGAGTGGGATAATTAGCAGTGCCCGTGCCCGAAGCGTGGAGTCGCGTTTGTGGAACGAAACAAGCCTGATGGCGGAAGTGCAGAGTACAAAATTGGCCAGATGACCGTGGCTTGTTGGGTCCGCTTTTGTCGAACCGCTCGCCGACCGAATCAACCCTTACAGCGCGTTCAGTATCTCCGTGGGCGCTTTCTCGATGCGGTCGATGCGGAATTTTTGCAGGCCGGTATCGCCTTTCCATTCGATGGTGTCGCCGAGATGTTTGTTAAGGAGGGACTGTGCGAGGGCAGCGGGGTAACTGATAATGCCACGAGCCGGGTCGCTGTCCCATGCACCGAGGATGTGGTAGGTCTGCGATTGCTTGGCATCGACGTCGGTGACGGTGACGCTCGTTCCGATGCTCACGAGGTCGGTCTTGACGTCGGCAAAATCAGTTGCCTGCGCACGCGCGAGCAGCCCTTCGAGTTCCGCACGACGACGCATCAAAAGTTTCTGCATGTCCTTGGCGGCTTTGAATTCAAAATTTTCACGCAAGTCCCCATAACTACGGGCGAGGCCGATTTCCTTGCTGTTCTGTGGAATCTTTTTCACGATATCCTCGAGCTCCGCCTGCCGCTTGCGGTAACTGCCCCACGAGACGACGAGTGGTTGTTCCTTGACGGTTTTCGAGATGAGGAACTCCTGAACGAACGGGTGTTCCTTGACGATACGAGCCATCAGGGAACGGCGGTCGAGTTCCTCGATTGCGCTGCTGGACATGATCAGGCGCGTCAGTTTACGCACGGTTTCAGGGTCCGCCTCCGCCAGCAGATCGGCCACCAATTCTCCCTCCTCGAAAAGCACGTCACGGAGTTTTTTATTGGCGGACTTGGTCGGCGCGGCTTCGATGGCTTCCACGACGGCCAGCAGCAGCGCGGGTGTCTGGAAATCGTCGAGCCAGGGCCAGGCCTTGCGCGAAGACGGCGTGGAAACATTGCGGGCGATCCAACACAATAGCTCGGCGCCAGCTGTTTGATTGTGAACCCACTGCTTGATGGCGGCGGCGCGTTGCCCCATCAGATCGGGAATCTCGTCGAGGACCTTGGTGGAGAATCGATTGAACTCCTGGAACAAGCGGTCGGGAGCAGAAGTTTTCAGGACGGCGAGCACGCGTTTTGCCGCAGACGAACTCAGGTCGTCAAGCAACGATGATAAATTGTAGATCCCCGAAAGCAGGTTGGTCAGAAAAGCCCCGCCGTCGTCCACGGCCGCCTGGCGGTGACGACCAAGTTGTTCGAGAATGACGGCGGCTTCGATGCGCTCGGGTTGGCGGCTGATGGGGGTCTTGTTCAGGGCATCCAGTAACGCGTCTTGAAATTCCTGGATCAAGAGATCGGCGTTGTCCATGTCATCGATGCGCTTGAGGAATTCCCGGGCGACGGAGGTCTTTTGGATGAGGCCCTTCGCGGTTCGAAACGCTTCGAGGATTTCGTCCTGTTGCGAAACCGGCGCGGTGCGCAGCACGATGGGGTCGGTCTTCTTCACCGGGAGGTCGATATGCGGATCCTTCTTCGCCAGCTTGCGGACATTGTCCCACCATTTTTTCCACTGGTCAGCGGGAACGATCGAGCCGGAGAGCATGGCTTCAATCCGGTCGCTCGTGGTGGAGCGATTGAGGCTGAGCAGCGTCTGACGAAGCAGCTCGACAGGTTCTTCGGCGGCCAGGCGCTTGAGGCCGTCCAGGTCGGTTGTCTTGCGGACTTCCACATGGTCCTGGCTCACGGGTTTAAGACTCTCCGCAGCGTACTTGAGCTGCATCGAATGGGATGGATTATGAGCGAAAGCGACGACAACCTGGCCGAGCGTGGCGTCGAAGGATTTGACGCGGCCAAACCCCCAGCTCTTGTGTTGACAGAAGGCATTGGGTTGAAGGGCCAACAGGGTGTCGATTCGGGACACCGCCAGCGGAAGGGGCGTACGATTTTGATCAAGCTCGGAGGCGGTGAGGATGGTTTTCAGGCGGGGGTCCTTTTCGTAGATTTCGTTGACGGCTTCGATGATCTGGGCGCGGAGTTGTTTGTCTGACGGATGTGCTTCTGTTTGCAGCTTAAGGGCATACAGCCATTCGTGATGTTTGCCGGCAGCCTTGATATTATCGGCGATAAGCGAGGCCAATTCGGCAGCCACCACCGGCTGACCGGCGTCCGCAAACTCCTTCACGAGCTGGAGCAGAAATTCGGGTTGGTCAGGGAATTGCTCTGCTAATTCAAGCCACAGGGCTTGAGCATTGTCCCAGTCGCGTTGGGACAGGAGCGTTTTGAGTTGTTCGTGATGGTTTTGTGTCGAACTCATTTGGAATCAAGGGTTTTCTGGTTTTGTGATAATGATGGTTGCCAACGAAATGGTTGAGGGGCGTCCGCTTGACGGAGCCGGAGGCCACGGATATGATTCCCGGCCGATGAGATGGATTTTCACGTTTGCTGCCATTTGTCTTTTGTTCGCCGGGTGCCAGTCTAACCAATCGGTGCACGTTTTGTCTCCTGAGAAATTCGTGGCTGCCACCGGCGGCGAAGCCTACAGCAGCACGGAAACGAATGCAACGACGGCGACGAATGCCAAACCGAGGGTGATTGTGCCCGGGGTCACCATCAGTGTGACGGTAGATGAGGACCACAGCCTGAATCGCGCGTACTTGATTCCAACCAGCGGGGCGATTGATTACCCGCCCCTGGGACGGATGGTGGTGGAAGGCCTCACGCCTGACGAAGTGGCGCAAAAAATCCGCGAGAGCCTGGAGAAGGACTATTTTCAGAAGGCCACGGTGACCGTCGCGGTCGAGGCGGTGCCGGTCGGCGGCAGTGGCGGGGTGATTTATGTGATCGGCAATGTGAACCGGCCCGGGCCGTTGTTGTTGCCGAAGGATGAGAAGTTTACGGTGACGAAGGCGATCATCGCGGCGGGAAATTTTGCGACATTCGCCAATGGCGGCAAAGTGCAATTGATTCGCTACAACGAAGCCGGCCAAAAATATGTCACCTATATTGATGTGGAACGGATCATGAAACGGGGCGAGTTTGAAAAAGACCTCCAGGTGCAAAACGGGGACTGGATCATCGTGCCCGAGAAGTTGATCAATTTTTAGACGCGTGTGGAATTACCCATGACCAACCCGAACGGGGGAAACCAAAACAGCGGGGAAAACCGGTCCGAGAGCGTGGACATCAAGGAGTACGTTGTCGTCCTGCTCAAGCGGAAGTGGCTTGTCTTGATTTGCTTCCTGCTCAGCATGGCCGGCACCACGGCGTTTCTCTTCACACGCCAGCCGATTTACCAGGCCAACGCGAAAATGCTCGTCAGGAACGCCGGCGGGTCATTGCCGGTTTCCGAGATCATGCGCGAAGACGAGAGCCGGTTCTATGCGACGGAGATCGACATTCTCACGGGCCAGACCATGCTGCGCCGCGTCCAGCAACGATTGCGAAAGACGCCTGACGAAGTCCGTGAGAATCTGTTCGATTTAAAGGTACAGGTCGTTCGTGGCTCCTCCATTTTGATGGTTACAGTCGACAGCCCCTCGACTGACTTTGCAAAGGATTTCGCGAACGCGCTTTGCGAGGAATACCTGCGGTACCGTGACGAGCAGCGCGCCCAGAGTTCCGAGTCGGCGCTGCTGATGTTGACGCGGGAGATCAATCGGCTCGGGCAGGAGTTGAAAGGTTCCCAAGAGCGATATGTGGAGTACGCCAAGGAGCACGACCTGCCACAGATGCAGGGGACCGAGAGCGTTTGGTGGCGTTCGTTCTACATCAACCAGGCAGATTTCGCGACCCTCCAGGAGCAACTAGCCCGGGCCAAGGCGGTGGCCGCAGCCCTTGACCAGGGTAATGCGGCGGCCGCGATTGCGCTTTTGGACCAATCCCAGCGATCTTCGGCAGCCCGCAGGATGATCGTCGAGACCAACGTGGTTGACGGTGTGACGATGCCCCCGGGACTGGTGTTCGCGGAGAATAATGGCACCAATGCTGTTGAAGCGGCGCCGGGCGCCGAGGAAGGTGTCGAGGCGCGCACGAGTTTTCCGACGGAGTCAGTTGTTACCGTGGATTCCAGTCTGACCTCTGTGGGCAGCCTCACCCTTGACACGAAGAGGGATGCCGGCGACGCGACTTTGGCGCAGTCCATTGCCTCGGTTGCCGCGGCCACGTCGGATCAGGTCCTGGTACACACGTTGGTGGATCTTGAGCAGCGACGGGCGAATCTTGAAGTGAAGATCCAGGATTTATCGAGGACCCTGAAGCCCCGGCATCCGGCCCTCGTCGCGGCGCAACAGGAGTTGGATGACATAAACCAGAACATCCAATTTCAGATGAAACTCGCGCGTGACATTCAGAATGCGAGGATCAACGCGCTGGAGGCCCAGGTCCAATATGCGGAAAAGGGCCTGGATGAGGCCAAGAAAGAGGGCATGGAAAGAAGCAAATCCGTGCTGCTCGGGCAAACCATTCATGACGAAGTCGAGCGAACGCGGTCGTTGTATAACGCGCTGCTGAACCAGTTGATGAAGATCGACGCGTCGCAGGGTTTCAATGCCCGCACGATTTCCGTCTCGGAGCCGGCCATTTTGGAGGGCGAGCCGGTCTATCCCAAGAAGGTGAAGGGATTGTTGGTGGCGGCATTTGTCGGGCTGGGGCTCGGCCTGGCCATCGCGTTTTTCTTTGAGTATATCGACGATTCAATCAAGCTGGCGGAGGAAGTGGAGCGGGACTTGCAGTTGCCGTTCCTCGGGATGATCCCGGCTGCGCAGTGGAACCCCGATGACCTCAGCGTGCATCGCCTCGACAAGCTCAAACAGCAAGGGGGAGTGGCAGAATCCTATCGAGTGGTGCGTTCCGCCATTATTTTTTCCACGCCGCGCGAGAAGTTGCGCTCGATGCTCGTGACCAGCGCCGTCCCGCGCGAGGGCAAGACGACCACCTGTGTAAACCTCGCCATCGGTTTTTCCCAGGTGGAGGACCGCGTGTTGCTCATCGACGCCGACCTGCGGCGCGGTGAAATCCACAAGTATTTCGGTTTCGAGAAGGACAAGGGCCTCGCCGATATCCTGCTGGGTGAAGCGACACCGGAGGAAGTGATCAAGCGCGGTGATGTTGCCAAGCTCGATGTCATCACCTGCGGCTCCTATCCGGCCAACCCGGCGGAGTTGCTGCTTGGCTGGCGCTTGAAGGAGTTCCTCGATTGGGCGTACAAGCACTATGACCGCGTCGTGGTGGATTGCCCGCCCGTCATGGGCATCGCTGACAGCGCCATCCTCGGCTCGGCGGTGGACGGCGTGCTATTCATCATTTGGGCGGGTCGCACGTCACGCCGTTACGTCCGTGTGGCGAAGATGACGGCGGTCAGCCGCGGCGCGAAGGTGTTCGGGTTCGTCCTTAACAACCTCGAACCCGGCCGCGTCGGCTACTACCATTATTATCCCTACTACTACAGCTACTATTCGCGCGGCTATTACTACGCCCACAAGGAAGACGAGGGCAAGGGCGGCGACATCAAGGGTATAGAGGTCCCGATGCCGGAAGACGGCAAGGACCACATCGACGACGTGTATTGACGTCGGCTGGTCCGAACAGCGGTCCGCCAACCTGCGCGAGGCTTACCCCGATCACCGCAATGACAAGACCGACGATGCGGTTATTTTGGTATTTTTACCATAACGTCAGTGGGTTCGTTTTGTCAGAATTGGTAGGAATGAGGCTGGAAGCCGAATTTCGGTCCATGTGTGCTCCATTACCTAGAACGGTTAGTCTGACTGTTACGGTGGCGCTTGTATCGCTTTCCGCTTTGATTTTTGCCGCGTCTTCTCAGGCCGCAGCCGGCGAAGCAACGGCAATCTCAACCACGAAGCCGGGAAAGATGCCCGTCTTCACAATCCAAGTCGAAGCCGCTGACGCCAAACCGCTACCGAACGTGACGGTCGTCTGCATCGACTCTTCCACAAATGCTGATTTGGTAGGTATGGCCATCGAAGGGGGTAATGAACGGCTGCAAACCGATGCCGCTGGCCGGTTCACTATTCCGTTGGGGCGCGAGAATATCTTTTTTGTGATCGCGAACGACCAGGGTTTCAGTTTGTCGCAAAGTGATGATCTAACGAATCATCCAACAATGGTTCTGCGACCGTGGGGACGCATCGAAGGTGTCAGGATAAACGGACACCATCCTCTAGCGAACCAGCCGTTGATGTTCGGCCTCGACTGGAGATGCGTTGGTACACTGGACATACGAGACAGGTTCGGAACGGGGCGCAATATAGCTACGACCGATTCACAAGGCCGGTTTGTCTTCGAACACGTCCCACCGGCGGTAATCCAATTCCATGAAGAGCACAAACATCCAGATATGTGGTTCCACCTTCTCCCTCTTGTGGAAGTAAAACCAGGTGAAACAAACCAGGTGAAGATTCAAACTCAAGGGCAGACACTTGTTGGCCGGTTGGAGTTGGGGGCAGGGTTGGCCAGCGACATTGACTTGAAGTCTTGTTTCGGCGGACTGAGTCCCGATGTGGATTGGCGCAAGCTTAGGGAGCCTTGGCCGCCCAGGGAAATTGACACCATCGAGAAACGGACAAAATGGTGGCAAGACTGGGACAAATCGGACATCGGTCGCCAACAT
>Ga0206891_10169_pt2 | contig 18772 bp, 18 predicted proteins | sample Alteio_BWOrgHeat_55_FD_153246 | JGI IMG/M metagenome (GOLD analysis project Ga0206891, IMG submission 153246) | Enriched cells from forest soil in Barre Woods Harvard Forest LTER site, Petersham, Massachusetts, United States - Alteio_BWOrgHeat_Nextera7 ...
ATCATATCCCCCGTAACCGCCTTTGCGGTTGCTTACAAAGAAAAGCGTGCGCCCATCAGCGCTTATGGAGGGCTGCGACTCCCAGCCGGGTGTATTGATTGGCGGACTCAAATCAAAAGGCTTGCCCCAGTCGTCCCCCTTTTTTTGCGCGACATAAATATCGCACCGGCCCCGGCCATCCGGGCGGTTACAGCCGGTAAAGAAAAGGAATTTACCGTCCTGCGATACGGATTCTGAACCTTCATTATAATTGGGTGTATTTATCTTATCGCTTAAATAAGTAGCCTTTTGCCATTCATTATTTACTTTGCTGCTTTGGTAAAAATCTTCATTCTGATCGATCTGCCGCGTAAATATGATGGTATTATCATCGGCGGTTGCTACCGGCGAGTATTCATCGGCGGCAGTATTAATATTGGGGCCCATATTAACGGGTTTAAAGGGTACAGGGTGCTGCAGCGCGTCTATACTGAACAGGCAGTCCCTGATGAGTTTTTGCGCAAAGAACCTGTTTTGTTCCGTTATGCCCGCATAGGTTAAATATTTTTGTAATTGTTTAAGGGCATCGGCATATTGCGCGTCTGATATTTCTATGTCCCCTAATTTTAAATACACGGCGCGGCTGAAATCAGGGTTAAGCGCGATAACTTTTTTAAATTCACTGATCGAACCTTTATTATCGCGCATGAGGTGCATAATATCGCCTAACTGGGCGTGTGCCTCTATAAAATTACCATCGGCCTCTATTGCTTTTTGTAATTGCTGAATAGCCTGGGCATACTGGTGCTCATCAATGCTTTCATTTGCTAAGGCAAAATTCTTTATAGCCTCTTTGTTTGTGGTGCTGTATTGCTGTTGGGCGAACACAAAAACAGGTAAAAAAAACAATAGAAATAGGAGAACTGTATTTTTCATCCTCTTGTTAACAACAGTTTGTATCCGAAGTTACAACTATTAAGGAATATTTAAATATTTATGGGTTTGTAAGGATATTTCCCATTTGGGGTTATTCATCACATAGTCAACAATAAGAGGCGTCATTTCTTTTGATCTTGACCATTCGGGCTGTAAATAGAGTTTGCAATCCGCAGAAACGAGCCGGGAATTTTCCTCGGCAAACCCGAAATCAGATTTGTTAAATATGATCACTTTAAGTTCATCGGCACGTTCGGCTACATGCGCCATAGGCGCCTTGAATTTTTTCGGCGACAAGCAAATCCAGTCCCAATGGCCCGAAAGGGGGTAGGCCCCCGATGTTTCAATAAAAGTTTTGATGCCTTTTTGTTGTAGCTGCGCGGTTAAGTAATCGAGGTTATAGATCAATGGTTCGCCGCCGGTTACCACAACGGCTTTGGCAGGGTGGAGGCCGGCATTTTCAACAATGTGGTCGGCGGCGGTAAGGGGGTGCAGTTCGGCGTCCCAGCTTTCTTTCACATCGCACCAGTGGCAGCCCACGTCACATCCGCCCAGGCGGATAAAATAAGCCGCTTTACCGGTATGATATCCTTCCCCCCTGTATCGTATAAAACTCTTCCATTAAAGGAAGCAATGTGCCATCTTCCGGAACCTGGTGTGCCATAATAGGGGGCAAAGGTAAGGTTTTGAATGGAAAGGTTAAAGGTAAAAGGCGAAAGGTAAAAGGTAAGGTTTTGGGGTGAAAGGTAAAAGGTGATTGGGGAGATTTATTAAAATTCAACATTAATCATTTAAATTAGCAATATGAAAAGCATTATCTTAATTTTCGTTGCAAATGTTTTAATCATATCGATATCTGCTCAAACTATTAGACCAGTTCTTATAGGCAAAGTGTATAAAAAACCGCAAGAACTTCCTTTCTTTAAGAGTTTTACAGATATCGGAGGGTTAGTTATGGAACCTACAAATACAGGTTATACCTTAAATAGGATAACCAACGGTAAATGCACTTATATTTTGTTGGAAAAAATAATCAATCCGAACAGTAGGGGCACAATATATTATAAGCTGCTTGATACTTTAAATTTAGGAATGATTGACATAAAGAAAACCCTTGTCATGCTGGAAGGATGTATGATAAACAACAAATCTGATTCAGAAATTATAGCCACAGTAAAAAACGCTAATAAAGAAAAGTTTTCATCAGTATTAAAAGCTTGGCGGGCAAATAGGAAGACCAATAAATTTGAAAAAATACTTAGCAAAGGTATAAGCTGCGTGGATTTTGATAACGACGATTAAAAACCTTTTACCTTTCGCCTTTTACCTTTCACCTCAATTTCGCCTTTAACCTTTAACCTCAATTAACTATATTTGATTAATGAAGAAACTTTGCATACCGGTCATCTTATTAATAATGCTCTGCTTCACTTCCTGCGTGGATATTGAGGAGCATTATGATTTTAAGCTGGATGGGTCATGTAACGTGGTGTATGGGTTTGATATGGGCCGGGCAATATCGGTGTTTAAAAACCTGATGTCGGACTCAGTTAAGGAAACCCCCCAGTTTAACCTGGTAAAAGATACTACCCTGAACTTTTTTGCGGCATTACCGGATAGTACAGTGAAAAAATTGACCAAAGAAGAAGTCGCCATGGCTAAAGGCAGCAGCTTGTCGATAAAAATGGACCTGAAGAAAAGCATCATGAAAATGAGCATCAGCCACCAGGCAAAAAATGCTGCTGACCTGCAATACTACCTGCAGCATCTCTCGAAAATATCAATGAACAGCCAATTAGATGCCGTTACAAAAAACAACAAGGAGGCTCACGGGTTTGACGCGCAACAACTGGTTGCAGGGCAGGATTATTATTCGTATGAGGTTACCCCGCATAAATTTTACCGGGTAATTGATAAGGCGAAGTTTAACGCTTTTTTGAAGAAAACACAGTCGACCCTGGTTATGGCCAAAGCTATGCTGATAGATATGCCTTATAAAGTGATATTAAATTTCGCGAAACCGGTAAAAAAGGTGAATAACCCCAAAGCCATTGTATCAGCCGACAGAAAAAGGGTTACCCTGGTAACCAATATGGACGACGCCATAAAGGACCCCACCGTAATGAATTTGAAGATCGATTTTTGATTGTTATGCACTGGTATAAAATACCTGATTTTCAATATACCAAACATCCATTTATAAAAAAGGTAAAAGTAAACGGCAAAGGCATTTGCCTGGTTGGGTATGAGGGGGAGCTGTTCGCGCTTTCATCAACCTGCCCCCATGCCGGTGCCGACCTAAGCGGCGGCTGGTGCAGGAACGGAAAACTCATTTGCCCGTTTCACCGATATTCCTTCGATATTCGTACAGGCCAGGGCGATCCCGGCCAAAATGATTATGTGGATACTTACCCTGTTGAGATACGGGAAGACGGGGTATATATAGGTATTACCAGTTTTATGGAGAAATTGAAGCAGGCGTTTAAATAACAGCGATTTGTCATTCTGAGCGTAGCGAAGAATCTTGTATGAGCGACTAGTAGCGTGTACACCTATCTTGTTTATAAGATTCTTCGCTACGCTCAGAATGACAAGGGGAATTATTTATACACTTCTTTTTTAGCAGACGATAAAGTGTTTTTTAGCAAACCAATTATCGTCATTAAACCTACGCCGCCGGGTACGGGGGTTATCCACGAGGCTTTAGGGGCCACGTTATCAAAATCTACGTCGCCGTATAATTTAAAGCCCGATTTGGTTAGGGTTGAAGTTTCCCTGTTCATCCCTACATCAATTACCACAACGCCATCCTTTACCATATCGGCAGTTATAAAGTTTTTTTTGCCTATGGCCACTATAAGTATATCAGCCTGCAGGGTGAAGCTTTTGATGTCGGGAGTACGGCTATGGCAAATGGTGACCGTACAGTTACCCGGATAGGCATTACGTGCCATTAATATGCTCATGGGCGAACCTACAATATTGCTGCGGCCCACCACTACGCAATGTTTGCCCTGTGTTTCAATACCGTATTCCTTTAACATTAAGGTAATGCCATAAGGCGTAGCGGGAATAAACGAAGGTAAATTACGCTGCATACGCCCCAGGTTAACCGGGTGGAAGCCGTCAACATCCTTGCGGTAATCAATACGCTCGGTTACTTTTTCAGGGTCGATATGTTTGGGCAGGGGCAGTTGAACAATAATGCCGTCAATATCCGCGTCGGCGTTTAATTCTTCTACTTTTTTTAATAGCTCATCTTCGGTAACCGTATCCTCATAACGCACCAGGCTTGATTTAAACCCAACGTTTTCGCAGTTTTTTATCTTGCTGGCTACGTATGTTTCACTGCCGCCATCATGGCCAACCAATACAGCTACCAAATGCGGTTTACGCCCAGTTTCCGCTAAAATCTTAGCAGCTTCACCGGCTATTTCAACCTTGAGTTTTTCTGATACATATTTTCCGTCGAGTAATTGCATTCTTATTATTAAAGCGTCATTGCGAGGAACGAAGCAATCTCTAATGAGACAGGCATTGTACGCAAATTTATAAATATGACTTTCGCCAATTGAAATAATTTTCTATTTTGATTAGCATATGTAGAGATTGCTTCGTTCCTCGCAATGACGAACAAAGAAAACTCTAGTCCAACTTCAAAACCGCCATAAACGCGCTTTGTGGTATCTCCACATTACCCACCTGGCGCATACGCTTTTTACCTTTTTTCTGTTTTTCCAACAGTTTACGCTTACGCGATATATCGCCGCCGTAACATTTAGCGGTAACATCCTTACGCAGGGCCTTTACCGTTTCGCGTGCAATGATCTTGGCGCCTATGGATGCCTGTATAATAATTTCAAATTGCTGGCGCGGTAACAGCTCTTTTAGCTTCTCACATATTTTTTTGCCGAAATCGTACGAATTTCCCCTGAATATTAATGAAGATAATGCATCAACAGGTTCAGCATTCAATAATATATCCAAACGTACCAGGTCGCTCTGGCGATAGCCTATCTGGTGATAATCGAACGAGGCGTAGCCTTTGGATATGGTTTTCAGCTTATCATAAAAATCAAACACGATCTCGCCCATCGGCATTTCAAATACCAGCTCCACACGATCAGATGTAAGGTACGACTGATTTTTTATAAATCCCCTTTTCTGTATACAAAGCGACATTACCGGCCCAACAAACTCGGCCTTGGTGATAATAGTAGCTTTAATATAAGGCTCCTCTACCCGGTTTAGTTTGCTCGGGTCGGGTAGGTCCGATGGGTTATTTACCGTAATTTCTACTTCTTTAGTGGTATAAGCAAGGTACGATACGTTGGGTACGGTGGTAATCACCGTCATGTCAAACTCGCGCTCCAAACGTTCCTGGATGATCTCCATGTGCAGCATCCCCAAAAACCCGCAGCGGAAACCAAAACCCAACGCGGCTGATGATTCGGGTTCAAATACCAGCGAAGCATCGTTCAGCTGCAATTTTGCCATTGACTCGCGCAGCTCTTCATAATCCTCGGTATCAACCGGGTAAATACCTGCAAATACCATGGGCTTAACTTCTTCAAAACCTTGTATGCCGGTTTCGCACGGGCGGTCAACACGGGTAATGGTATCACCTACTTTTACCTCGCGCGCTTCTTTTATGCCCGAAATAATGTAGCCAACATCCCCGGTTTTAATAACATCCCTGGGCGATTGTTTTAGCTTTAGGGTGCCAACTTCGTCGGCTATATATTGTTTTTCGGTCGCGAAAAATTTTACCCGGTCGCCTTTGCGTATTTCGCCGTTCACCACCTTAAAATACGCCACAATACCACGAAATGAGTTAAAAACCGAATCGAATATCAATGCCTGCAATGGCGCGTCAGGGTCGCCGACAGGAGGTGGAACGCGCTCAACAATGGCCCTTAATATATCATGCACACCCTGCCCGGTTTTGCCCGATGCAGCCAATATTTCTTCGCGTTTGCAGCCAAGCAGTTCAACAATCTGATCCTTTACTTCCTCGGGCATGGCGCCGGGCAGGTCCATTTTATTTAAAACCGGGATAATTTCCAGGTCATTCTCCAACGCTAAATAGAGGTTCGATATAGTTTGTGCCTGTATACCCTGCGCCGCGTCTACGATCAGCAAAGCGCCCTCACAGGCTGCTATAGAGCGGGAAACCTCGTACGAAAAATCAACGTGGCCGGGCGTATCTATCAGGTTCAGTATATATTTCTGGCCATCCAGTTCATAATCCATTTGTATGGCATGGCTTTTTATAGTGATACCGCGCTCGCGTTCCAGGTCCATATCGTCAAGCAATTGCGCCTGGCTTTCACGTTGGGTAATGGTATGGGTATATTCTAATAACCTGTCGGCAAGGGTGCTTTTACCGTGGTCAATATGCGCTATGATACAAAAATTGCGTATGTGCTTCATTCAGGCGCAAAAGTAGGGTTTTTGGGCGATAAATTGGTAGGATGATTTCGGAATTCGTCCGGCTAGTTATTGGGGTCGATTTCGGATTTGAGCGATTTGTCCCGCCCTGTCTCGTCCTGAAATAAGTTTAAAGTGATTCATAAAAAATGATTCACCCCATTTAGCCAAAAAGTCAATAATTTATATATAATATTCACCTATAAATAATTAAATATTTTACTTAAAGTGTTTGTACTGATTCAGGGTGATTCGCTCTGTTTTTGCAAAATATTGAATCACAGCACCTTACAGGCAAAATGTGATTCATGTGATTCAAAGTGATTCACTATTTTGTGAATCACTTTATGGGTTTATACCGCCTTATAATCCAGCTCTGTCAAATCCTTCACCGAGCCAAAACCTATTACATCCTTAATCACTTTGCCATCGGTCATTTCAATAGCACGTATCAACTTATCCGATCCAAACTTGTCTTTAATTTCATGCATGGTTTTAAACGCGGTTTCTTTACGCTCCATATCTTCAAACAAACTGTACAGCATATTGCCGTTATTTACAAAATTAGTTACCGCCACGCGCATACTGGTTATTTGGGTGTTTAAAACGGGCGGGGCACCTGTTAGCTGCTCAAATTTACCCATGCGCACACGTATCATTTGCATCAGGCTTATGGCATCCTGGAAAGGCGTACTGATGGTAAAGGCATCGTCCCACCGGGTGCCGTCAGCGTACATGGCCGTAAACCCTACCGACTTGCAATAGAATTTATGGCTCACCATCCGTTTTTCGAGCGTAAGGCAAAGCGTCATAAACAACTGTTCAATATAGCTGATGTACTGCCTTTTTTCTGCCGATATCTGTCGCATGGCCTGCATCCCGCGGTAATCATGCGCGGCTATGTTGGTTTCAATAAAGTTGAGGCGGTAATGCCAGTAAATTCCCTCAATACCTTTAAATATTGTTTTTAAGCGATCCGGCCCCGCGTAGCGCATTTCTAAAGGTGTATTTATACCGGCGCGCTCCAGCCGGTAACTCATGTTGCCGCCTATGCCCGGCATGTCGCCCAGTTTAAGGGGGCGTAAAATATCATCAATATTTTGCGGGGTTATCATTAACAAACCATCAAGCTTTTTACCACGAACAGATGCGAGCTTGGCCAGGAACGCGTTTGGTGCAATGCCTATGGAGCAGGTTAGCCAGTCGCCCACCTTATCTAAAATGTCCTGTTTTATTTGCTTAGCGATGGTTAACGGGTCCAAATGATCGTAATGCCCCAGGTTAATGATGGCTTCATCTATACTTTTGGCAACCACATCCTTGCAGTACCCCTGCAATACCTGGATGATCTTTTTATGGTACTCGCGGTAACGCTCGGGGTTGCTCTCTACAGGTACCAGGTCGGGGCACACGGCCATGGCATCGTTTAAGCGCATCCCGGCTTTTAGTCCCCTTGCCTTTGCCTCGGTTGAAAGCGAGATCACGCAGCCATATTTGCCGGTATACACGCAAACACCTACAGGCCGGTTGCGCAGCCAATAGTTAGCCTGTTGCTCACAACGGGCAAAATAGCTGTTCATATCAATAAACAGCACCCGCGATGTGGCCTTTACTTCAACAGAGTTTTGATTCACACAGCAAATTTGCTAAAAATATTAGTAAATTCAAATTAAATGTGATCTATTTTCAAGTAAAAGAAAAAGCCCTTTCATTTTATTGAAAGGGCTTGGTATAACTGTAATTTGTTTTGTATTAAAACAGCATTTCATTCGGCGGCTTTATCCCTTTTAAACGCAGGTATATGGTTGTTTGCCCGCGGTGATGGGTTTGATGCTCAAATGCTTTGGCTATTAGTACAGCTTTAGGCACTTTCTGGCCCTCGGCAGTTACAATTTGCTGCATATCGGCTACCGGTACGCTTTCAATGGCGCCAATACAAAAATCATAGCTTTCCATAACCGCTTTTGTAGTGGCTTCCTTGGTTTGCGCTATGGTTTTTTCTGCTGATGCCTTGCCCAACGGGCTTGGCTTACCGCTAACTGTAGAAAGGAAAAAATAGTTGGCATCGGCCAGGTGCAGCATTTGCTCGGCAAAGGTGCGTATCTCCGGCGTAGCTTTAAAGGTATAATCGGCGGCAGGCATGGCATCCAAATAAGCTTTGGTGTAAACTTTGGCGCGTTTCCATTCGGTAATAACCTGCTCTTTGGTCATTTGCGCGAACACCGAACTGCAGGCCAGCGTAAAAAAGGCAATTAAAAAAACTAATTTTTTCATGTTGTGGTTTGTTTATGGTTAATAAATAAGAAGTTTAGTTTTGGTTAAAAGTGATGTTTTTTTACAACAGGTATTGAATTCCTTACAAAATATTTTTAGATGACTGGACCACCCGGACCACCCGGACCACCCGGACCATTTTTGGACAGTTACTAAGATAACAATTTATCAGTTTTGCCTATAAGAACATTTACTCAATCACTCATTCCATCAATCACTCATTCCATCAATCACTCATTAAAAGAGGCTATTCCCCTCTCTTCAACCCGTATTTCTCTATCTTGCTGTAAAGGTGACTGCGCTGTATATCAATATCATCTGCGGTTTTTGATACGTTCCAATTATTTTTTTCCAGTTTGAATTTGATGTACTCGCGTTCGGCAAAATCTTTATAATCCTGGAAGTTTTTAAACTGGTTAAAATCGGTTTGCGGTGCTGCTGCCCCGTCGGCGGCAGCTACCGGTGCCGATGGGTTTGCAAATGCCCTTACATCGTCATCAGTAATGGTTTTATCACTCAGGATGATCAAACGTTCAACCATGTTCCTTAACTCCCGTATGTTGCCCGTCCACGGCAGGGCTTTAAGTGCCTCAATGCCGTTTTCAGATATTTTTTTAGGCAGCATACCGTAATCATTGCATATTTCTTCTAAAAAACTATGGGTAAGCAGCGCTATGTCATCCTTGCGCTCGGTTAAAGGTGGTACATGAATTAAAATTACACTGAGGCGATGGTAAAGGTCCATGCGAAAATTACCGGCATCTATTTCTTTTAACAGGTCCTTGTTTGTTGCCGAAACAACACGCACATCTACTTCAATTTCTTTTTCGCCGCCAACGCGGGTTATTTTATTTTCCTGGAGGGCGCGCAAAACCTTTGCCTGGGTAGAGTGGCTCATATCACCTATCTCATCCAAAAAAAGCGTACCGCCCGAAGCCGATTCAAACTTTCCTATACGCTGTTTAATAGCGGATGTAAACGAGCCTTTTTCATGCCCGAACAATTCACTTTCAATTAATTCGGATGGTATGGCGGCGCAGTTCACTTCAATTAGGGGCGCGTGCGAGCGGTTTGATTTTTCGTGCAGCCAGCGTGCCACCAGCTCTTTACCACTGCCATTTGCTCCTGTTATTAATACCCGCGCATCGGTAGGGGCAACGCGGTCAATGGTTTCCTTTATTTTTATAATAGGCTGCGATTCACCCAGTATGTCGCGTACTTTTGATACTTTTCGTTTTAATACTTTTGTTTCAACAACCAGGCTGCCTCGGTCTAACGCGTTGCGTACGGTGATGAGCAGGCGGTTCAGGTCGGGTGGTTTTGAAATAAAATCAAAAGCGCCCATTTTGCTGGCCTCAACGGCGGTTTCAACCGTGCCGTGGCCCGATATCATGATAAAAGGAAGATCGGGTTTAATGGCTAAGCCCTCGCTCAATACTTCCATACCATCCATGCGGCTCATTTTTATGTCGCAAAGGATGAGATCGTAATCATTTTTACGGATCAGTTCTAATCCGTCAATGCCGTTGTCTATGTCCTCAACTTCATAATCCTCATATTCAAGTATTTCACGTAAGGTATTGCGGATAGCCCGCTCGTCGTCAATAATTAAGATTTTAGCCATGTTTGCTCAAATAGATAAGTTTATAGTAATACACTAATATATAGGATTTGTATAGGAAACTAAACACTTTATATCAGGAGTTGTTTGAGCAAATAGTTATTAAAATAAAATAGCCTGATTAAACAAGCTATTGAGGGGGAAATTAAAAGCAATAATTACCGTAGTTATAAATTACTAACAGTAATTATTTTCGATTTTGAGCGAAAACATTACTTGGTATTTTTCTACAGGTTTCATGTATGCTGCTGCTCCTGGTTGTTACATAAATAGTCTTACCAATAATTGCGTATCCGGCAGAAATGCTTTGTATAAATCTTTCCACTATAATGCCTTTATTATCAAGTATATACGTGCCGTTCGTATTACTATTCACCGACCCGTCACTTACCGAACTTGTAAATTTAATGACCGTACTGGTATCAGATTTACTATATATAGTATATTTGGTAACCACTTTTTGTTTGTCGGTTATAGGACTGGTATTCGTCCATTTATATCCTTTCTTTAACTTGTCGGATTTGAAATTTGCAAGTAAACCAAATGTTTTCCCCTCAATAAATACTTCGGGCTGTATACCGGTGAATGCCAGCAGGGTATCATTCGCAAATTCTACCTCTGTATTGTTTGATAAAATAGTACCATATTTATCAACTGATACATCAACAGGTTTGTTCAACATATAATTCAGCGCCTTTTTAATTCGGGAGGTCGAATCTAGTGGTTGTCCTGAGTTATAAATCAATTTTTGGCCAAGCGCGCTTAGCACATCTTCCATTTTTTGGATATTTACCGTAAATACATAGCCTTTATCGGTAACAGATTTTACTTTGTATAATTTGGTAACAGAAGAAGTTGAACTCACATCCAGCTTTTGATTTCCGCGTTGAATAGTGCATGTTGAATTTACAGAAGTTTCTTTTTGAAACTCATCTCCTGCTTTAAAGTCAAAAGTACGCTGTTGCACGATTTGTGCGTTGCCAATATTATACAGCAACATGAAAAATATACAACAAGTAAATTTAACTTTTGCTCCGGTTTTCATTTTATTGATTTTAATATTTCTTTTAACATATCGCGGTAGTATGGTCTGTATTGGCTCAATTAAGCGTTAGTTCAGGAACAGGTGAAACCGGCGGAACAGGTGGCAATGATGGTGTTGAAGGTATCTGTGCTACTAACTGAGCCTGAACCGTTGGCGCTGCTGCCTGAACCGTTGGCGCTGCTGCCTGAACCGTTGGCGCTGCCGCCTGAGTCGTTGGCGCTGCCGCCTGGGTAGTTGGTGCTGCCGCCTGGGTAGTTGGCGCTGCTGCCTGAACCGTTGGCGCTGCCGCCTGAACTGTTGGTGCTGCCACCTGAACCGTTGGTGCTGCCACCTGAACTATTGGTGCTGCCGGTAATGACGGCATTGCAGGCGCTGAAGGCAGTATGCTGACGACCGAAACCGGAGAAACAACAGAAACTGAAGGCATTGCTTGTGCTGCAGGGGGAGAAACCGAAACAACACCTGTTTGTACAGATGGTGTTGTAGTGGCTGTAGTGGTTGTAGTGGGTGTAACCGTTGTAACCGTTGGCGTAATTATAGGTGTGTGCCAGTCAGAATTACCATTTGAACCGCTTTGTGCACTGGCATTTTTTATACCAATTGATGCAATAATCAGCCATAAAATAAAGATAAGTTTTTTCATTTTTTAAATCCGTTTATTAGACTGGGTATAGAAAGTGGATATCCCATTGAGAATATCATTGATGGTTTGTCGGAAGAATAACGGGTTAAATCGGCAACTCCTATGCCTATCGAAAAAGGAGAACTGGCAAGAGGCCTTATGCCTGTAGATATGCCCAGGTTCATTCCGGTCCATTCAGCATTTAAGTTTACACGCCGCATAATTTCATAAGATATATCCCCAAAAACAGCTGTTCCATATTTCCCCTTGCCGGCCGCAATATCATTCGGGCTCTTTTGCAAGAACCGGCCATTACCAATACCTATGGTATAAGTAAGCGCTGAATATCCATTAGTTTTTGAAGGTATGGTTTGGATAGCATGGCTAAAAGCAAAATAAAATGTGGGTGCCGGAGCATCTGATACTATGGAGCTGGCAAATAAACCCAAGCCGCCTCCAGAAATACTGCTGCCCGTAAAAATGCGCTTGCTTACAATGACATTAGTAGAGAAGTCACTTAACCTATGTATTGACCCTGTATTGAGACTCGCGGCAAAATTGATACCTGTTTTAAAAAGATCTACACAACCACCAATGGAGCCAACGCCATCAGGCTTTGTAGTGTAAACGGCGGGGTATACGCCCCCGATGCCCCCAAATAAATAAGCACCCGAGCCTCCAAAACCCGAAGGCGTCATTACACTTTGCATGGCATCGTTGGGCATTATTTTTGACGGTTTTTTGAATTCTGTCAGGCTGGCGTTAGCAAGCGAATCCATCTTCATTTTTAATGCGCGTTCAAAGGTGTTTCCCCGTACCAATAATGCGTCAGGTTTTAAACTCGGGTCTTCCGTAGTAGTAATTACTTTATCGGGATTCGCGGTTACCGGTTTAGTATCGGGCCTCGTTGACGAGGTATCAACAGTATTGACAACTACAACACTTGTGGTAGTTGATGAACCGGCAGTATCATGTACAGCAATTTTACTACTATCACCTTGATTTATTGGGCTAATAGCCTTAGTCTTTAAATTATTTGTTTTTAAGCTTGTGCTGTACTCTGATGATTCAGGAAAAATATTTTTAACGTTCGTTTCAGGAACAGTGGTTTTAACGTTCATTTCGGGAACACTGGTTTTAACGTTTGATTCAGGAAAAATATTTTTAACGTTCGTTTCAGGAACAGTGGTTTTAACGTTTGATTTAGGAGCACTGGTTTTAACGCTCGCTTCAGGAGTAGTGGTTTGTACCTTTAATTTATCTTTTTTTAATATGCTTATCCCGGCGATACTGTTATTCTTAACAACTGTTTTTTCTTGTAGTTTCGCCTTAGCCACTGGCTTAGGCATAGTGGTGCGAGCCGGCGCTGTAACTTTTACAGCATCCTGGCCACCTGCCTGCGTCTTTAATTTTGCAATTGCATTAGTTTTCACTGGTTGCTTTTTTCGATTAGCCGTTTTATTCGTGATATCTGGTGTACATGTTGCTAAAAACAATATAATGAATATACACAGCAGCTTAAAATTTATACGCACAATCATTATTGTCAATAGGGTATTAGGATTAATTGGGTATCAAGATTGTGCTTAATACGCCAATAAATGTTAAATATAGGGATTTTTTTCAACTAAAGCTTAGTAAGTAATTGGTGAAAAAAATATATATAATTAATAATCAATACAGTACCAAAGATAAAGCAATTAAATAATTGTAATGCGGGAAAATATAAAAAAATATTTGAAAATGATTTTAAATTTCGTGTTGATTTAATTGAGGTAGTAACTTTAATTAATAAGAAATTTATATTAACATTAATAAAATATTGGTAAGCATTTGATAGTACTACTTATAGGTAACCTCCATTAACTTAGCCGGTGGATCGCCTTGCAACAAAAACACCCCCTCCCGCAAGGGAAGAGGGTGTTTTACTCAGCAGCAAATCTGTAAGCCGGGTTCTGTTTCGTTTGTGACGACTTCTATCATTAATCTGGCCCTGCCATTGCTGACAGGTTCAATCAACCTACCCATCCTGACGACCCGCATAATACGAGTACGGAAGCGAGCCGCTTCACTTTCAGGACCTATTTGGTTTTTCAACTCCTGAGGTTTACCGCAATCCCGGTCGCCCGGAAAAGCCGTGAGCTCTTACCTCACGTTTTCACCCTTATCCGTCATTACTGCCGGACGGTTTATTTTCTGTGGCACTTGCTGTCGCCGGCTGCCGGCGCCTTCCCGTTAGGAAGCAGGATGCTCTGTGTTGCCCGGACTTTCCTCCGTCCGCCTAAAGGCGAACAGCGATAGAACGTTTTGCGGTACGAAGATAGGTATTTTAGTCTAAACTTATTTACATGCCTTCAAATCATTATCCACCTGCTCTGAAGGTATTGTGCCCATTTTGTTACCAAAAGAATTGGTTACATAAGTCAGCACCTCGGCAATATCAATAGGGGCGAAGTCGTTTGCAGGCATAGCACCGTCAAATTGTTTATTCCCTATAGTTACCTTTCCTTTAATTCCGAATTTAATATAGCAGGCTAAAATATCTTTATTGGCCTTCAAATAAATGGAATCAGTGAGCGGCGGCATTAATGCCAATAATCCTTGCCCGTTTGCACCATGGCAGTTTTGACATTTATTCTGGTATATTACACTTCCCGCAGTATAATAACGGCTAAATTCAAGTTCTTTATCACTTTGACACGAAAAAAAAAGTATCGCTAATAGTAAGCTAATACCGCTAATAACCTTTAACTTCATTTATTGGTGTTTGGCCGGGTTCAGCTTTTAGTGTTTTAATATCTTTTACCAGTTGATCTACCTGTTTAGGGTCGGTGCCATCGTATGATCCGCGTACACGCTTTTGTTTATCTACCAAAATAAACAAACCATCATGAATAAATTGCTGTTTCGCATCTTCCTGCGGTTTGCTTACCAGGTAACCTGCAGCCAATTGATAAGTTTCTTCTTTTTTCCCCTGTAAAAACAACCAGGTGTTACCGGTAATACCCAGCTTATCCGCATAATTTTTTAATATGGTTACGCTATCATGTTTCGGGTCGATGGTATAGGATAGTATTTTAAAATCCTTGTCGGTTTTAAATTCATCATAAACAGTAAGCATATTACGCTGCATTACAGGGCAAATGGAAGGGCAGGTGGTAAAAAAGAAATCGGCCACATAAATGTGGCCATCCAGGTTTTTGTTACTTATGCTGTCGCCATATTGGTTAATAAATTTAAACGGAGGTATGGTTTGATAGATGGTGTCCGTTACGCTTTTACCGTCGACTGTTTTTGTAACAACGTTACGATTGCCGTATATGGGTAGTGTTGTTGGCCCGCTATTGAATTTGCAGGCATTGCATAGCAGCATGATAACCACGGCGCTCACCAGTTTTTTCATCATTATTTTTTAAGATGGTTTAAAAAATCGTCCGATTCCTGAACCGCGACAGTAACCATAGAGTCGACATATAACACCTGTTTTTTTTGATTAGCAAGGTATGCCATTATTTCTTCATGCGATTTCCCTTTTTGTTCAGGATCAAACTTATTCATCCAGCCTTCCATAGTCGCATCGGCGCCACTCAATTTAAGGCTCAGCGCCCTCATCATCGCTTTCTGTTGGGGAGTGTACTTGTCCGCAAATTTACCAGGTGGGGATAAAGTATCCAGCTTCATTTTATTTTGCATCAAATGTTCATCGTTACCCATTACTTTATCATGTATTTTGATGATCTCATTTAATGTTTTCTTTTCTTCATCTTTTGGGTTGGTACAAGCATTTAAAGCCAATAGGGCAAATACCGCCAGAAATAATTTTTTCATATTTTGTTGTTCAATACGGTTCAAAATTAACATTAATGGTTTAATCGCGGACATAAAAAATGTAGTCTGTAATGGGCAGATTTTCAAACCCTGCAAATTTTAACTGTTGCCCGGCTTGTGCCCGGTGGTGAGTGCCATGATTAATAACATGGGCCAAAATATCGGCCAGTTTATTTTTATAGGCTATTCCTTTCAAATTTTTATAATAAATATCCTTTTCAAAGTCAGCCACGGTTACGGTGTTTAAATAATTTAGCCACGCCTTGCTGTTATCATTTATCAATTGTTCAAGTGTATCTGCTTTCCAATCAGGCCATAAAACTGCGCCAATTGCCGGCCCACCCTTGCACCGCCCGAGCCAAATTTGCTGTGCCGCTAATAAATGGGCCATTAGCTGCACCGGCTTTTCCGGGTCATTAGCATCCCTTATCGCTTTTAAAATTGCTTGGTTGGCATATTGATCGTAGTTGAACAAGGGGATAAAATAATCTTTCATTTAAAATATTTTTTAATAGCTATAGGTTAACTGAACAACAAAAATAAATATAGCCGGGTAAATTCCGGGAATTTCAATGCTGTATTTTATCCCCACAAAAAACATTATCAAGTCTTTCCTGTTGTGAAAAATAATAAGCTATTGGTTAACAATAAGATAATATTCTCATCACTATAGTTTTATATGCGTAGCGTACCTTAGTACTAAGCAAAAATGATAGGTTATGAAACTGATTATCAATTTATTCAATGGTTTACGCGAGTGGATGCTTTTAAGAAGTGTAAAATCTTCTTACATTCACTAATTTTAAGAAGTTTTTCTTTTTATACAGTTGTAAATATAAATTTGGGCGCGACGTAGCTCATTTAATGGAATCTATTATTCAGGATACACTTATTAACAAGCAGCCCTTCGGTGAAGATTTTACCTGGGGGGTTTCTACTGCAGCCGTACAAATTGAGGGCGCTTATGATGCCGATGGCAAAGGCGAATCTATTTGGGATGTTTTCTCTGCCCAAAAAGGAAAAATATTAAATGGTGATCATCATCAAATAGCGACTGATTTTTATAATCGTTACCAAAACGATATCGACCTCGTTAAACAGCTTAATATTCCTAATTTCAGGTTTTCTATATCGTGGCCGCGTATTTTACCCAACGGTACGGGGGCGGTTAACCAGGCGGGTATTGACTACTATAACCATGTTATTGATTATTGCCTTGAACGGGGTATTGAACCCTGGGTAACCCTATATCATTGGGACCTGCCGTATGCGCTTGAACTACAAGGCGGCTGGACAAACCGGGCCATTGTTGACTGGTTTACCGAATACGTAGCTATTTGTGCGAAAAGTTTTGGCGACAGGGTAAAACACTGGATGGTAATGAATGAGCCCGGCGTGTTTACAGGCGCGGGTTACTTTTTTGGTATACACGCTCCGGGAAAAACAGGCATTGGAAATTTTTTGCCCGCTATTCATCATGCTGTTTTAAGTATGACGGCGGGCGCTAAAGTATTGCGCGAATTATTGCCTGGCGCGCAGATAGGAACAACTTTCTCATGTTCGTATATCGAACCTTACTCAAACAAGCCAAAAGATGTTGCCGCCGCGGTGCGCGTAGATGCTTTACTTAACCGCTTATTTATTGAGCCCATATTGGGTTTAGGTTACCCTGCTGAACTTTCTGTATTAAAAGATATGCAAAAGTATATTTTGCCTGGCGATAAGGATAATTTAAAGTTTGATTTTGATTTTATCGGGTTGCAAAACTATACGCGCGAAATTGTAAAATATTCTTTTTTTACGCCTTATATACAGGCCAGCCTTGTAAAGGCTAAAGAAAGAAACGTACCCCTAACCGCAATGGGATGGGAGGTTTATCCTGCAGCTATTTACCATATTTTGAAGCAATTTAACCAATATCCGCAGATAAAAAAAATATACTTGACCGAGAATGGGGCGGCTTTTCCGGATGAGGCCGAGGACGGTAAAGTTGACGACCCTAAACGGGTTGAATATTTACAAGCGTATTTACAGCAGGTTTTAAAAGCTAAAAATGAGGGCTGCAAAGTAAGCGGCTATTTTGTGTGGACGCTTACGGATAATTTTGAATGGGCCGAAGGCTATAACCCACGTTTCGGATTAATATATGTTGATTTTGATACGCAGCAACGTATTGTTAAATCATCCGGAAAATGGTATGCCGATCTGTTGAGGTGATTCGGAGAGCTGTGTGGCTGCATCCTGGAGGGGCAGGCTTATATAAAATATTGTGCCATTTTCGCTATCGCTTTCAAACCATATTTTACCTTGCGATTTTTCCATGATCTGCCTGCAAATAGACAGGCCCAGCCCAAATGATTTTTCGCCTGCGGTCCCGGGCCTTTGCGCACTGGTAAACATATTAAAAACCTGGTCCTTTAATTTGTCGGGTATACCAATGCCTTGATCTTTTACGGAGATGATAATGTGGTCTGCATTTTTTTCAACCTTAACAAAAATCGATGCCCCTGATGGGCTGAATTTTATTGCATTGCTGATGAGGTTACTTATTACCCGCCATATTTTTTCACGGCTTATATAGAGGTACTGTTGCTGGCTTAAGGGTTCAAAGAATATTTTCTGAACTTTTTCAGAGGCTTTAAAACGTAATAGCTCAACGCTGTTGTTTACCAGCGAATTAATCTCTACTTGTTCCAGGTTTAATTCTATCAAAGAAATATTTGTTGCTTCCAAGATCTCGTTTATCAGCTCAAGCGAATTATACGAGGTTTCTTTAACCAGGTTTAGTAGTTCCTTTTGGTCTTCCGTATATTCTTCATCAACCATTAACGCAGTTAATGATGCTATGCCGCCTATTGGGTTACGCAGGTCATGTGCTACTGTACGCAGTATACGGTCCTTTTCCTGGCTGTTTAATTTAAGTTCGTTTAACGCGTTTTCTAAAACGGCGTTCTGCTCATTTATCTGCTTGTTCAGCAAATTAACCATCAGCACATCTTTTTTCGATCGTTTCCAGTTGCGGTAAATTAAAAACATA